>Ga0114964_10003564_pt1 | contig 10492 bp, 8 predicted proteins | sample C_131016_MF_Meta_FD_92638 | JGI IMG/M metagenome (GOLD analysis project Ga0114964, IMG submission 92638) | Freshwater microbial communities from Lake Croche, Canada to study carbon cycling - C_131016_MF_MetaG | ecosystem: Environmental > Aquatic > Freshwater > Lake | place: Lake Croche, Canada... | reverse complement strand
ATGGGGGGGGGGGAGGGGATCATTGCGACGCGCTTCATTTACAAAGTCCCAATGATTTTGGAACGCATCAAAACGTCCAAGTATTGGACCCGTGACGACACCCAATCTTTGGCGGTGTGGTTTCAGGCCTATGTGGACTGGTTGAAAGGCTCAGACATAGGACTTGAAGAGGCGCGTCATTCGAATAACCATTTGACCTGGTATAAGGTACAAGTGGTGTCCATCGATCTCTTTTTAGGGCATCTCGAGTCAGCACAAACAGCACTCAAGCAGTTGAGAGATGAGATACTGGAGGCTCAAATCACACCTGATGGTTTGCAGCCGCAAGAGATAGAGCGCACAAAAAGTTTCTCATACAGTTCAATGAATCTCAATGCGTGGTGGATATTGGCCTATTTAGCCAAAAGTGCCAATGTTGATTTTCTCCAAACAACTCCAGGAAATCGATTGTTTCTTGCAATCGACGCTTTGATTCCTTTTGATGACCTCAAGCGGTGGCCTTATCAACAGCTTGATTTGAATGCTCAAAAAGATTTGTGTCGAGCCATTTATTGGGTGCAGCGATTTTCTCAAGATTCTAAATATCAAGAGGCTGAGATACGATTTCATTGTCCTCAGACATTAGAGAGTTACTTCATCAAGCATGAGGGTTGAAGACATGTCCATTGTGAAAATTTTGAGATTCAGTGCCAAGGTCATTTTTACTATGGTATTTGTTCCGATGGCTTGGGCAATGCAGCCCCTGGTTGATACCTTGCCCAGTAGCACTTCGAGAGTTCAATACTCACCCGATTCTTCAGAGTTTGATCGCATCGTGATTTTGGCCAACGAAGCGATGAATCTACCCTTGGTGAGCATTACCAAGTCGGTGAGTCCCTACAGTGAGGGCGGAATTCATGATTTCTATTCCAATGGTGACTATTGGTGGCCCAATCCTTCAACCGCCAACGGTTTGCCTTTCATTCAAAAAGATGGACAAAGCAATCCCGCCAATTTCAATGACCATCGCTTGGCAATTCGTCAATTGGTCGATGCAGTTGCCTCACTTGCGATGGCCCAGAAGATGACCGGTCAAGCACGCTATGCAAAAAAAGCAGAGCAAATGCTCAAGACATTTTTTCTTGATGCAAATACTAGAATGAATCCGAGTTTGACATATGCTCAAGCCATTCCAGGTGTGAGTCCAGGCAGAGGAGTGGGCATCATCGACACCTTGCATTTGATTGATGTGCCATTGGCCATCGTCGAGTTAGAGAAAAACCCCGCTTTCCCCAGCTCTACGGCAAACGGGCTTCGTGTTTGGTTCAAGTCTTACTTGACTTGGATGCTCAGTAGTAAAAATGGCCATGATGAAAGTATCGCCAAGAACAATCACTCCGTTGCCTTTTGGTTGCAAGTGGCTGTGTTTGCTGACTTTGTCGGGGATCAGCAAGCCATGGAGATGGCAAGAGATAAATTCAAGTCCGCTTTTGTGGGGGAGCAGATGGCGCTGGATGGCAGTTTCCCCTTGGAGATGGCCCGCACCAAGCCGTATGGATACTCTATTTTTCAGCTCGACAACATGGCGGCGCTGTGCCAAATATTGTCATCGCCAAGTGAATCTCTGTGGAGCTACCAGTCCCCTGATGGCAAGGGCATGCGTCAAGCCATCGCGTTCATGGTGCGCTATGTTCGTGATAAAAAGTCTTGGCCCAAGAGCCCAGACGTAGAGGCCTTTGAGGGCTGGCCAGTGAGACAGCCTTTTATACTATTCGCAGCTTTGGCTTATCAGGATCAAAGTTTGCTCGACTTGTGGCGACGACAAGCATTGAATATCAACAATGAGGAAGTCAGACGCAATGTGGCCATCACTCAGCCAGGGTTGTGGGTGAAGTGATGTGGCCTTGGGGTCAATTGGACCTGTGCTGCAGAACCAGACGAGGTTGCTTTATCGAACCAAGCAAGGCTGCTTGGGGTTGAACGTCCAGTTGTTGATCAAGAATTGCATTGCAATGGCGTCATTGCGATTGTTCAGACCCTCTTTGAGGTAAAGCTGGTGCGCGCGCTCGAGTGCATCGTTATCGAGCTCGATGCCAAGTCCTGGCTTTTGGGGAACTTCGATTTGGCCATTTTTGATCTGAAGTGCATTTTTCGTGAGCTCTTGGCCTTCTTGCCAAATCCAGTGGGTGTCGATGGCGGTGACTTTACCAGGAGCAGCCGCTGCGCAATGCGTGAACATCGCCAAGGAAATGTCAAAATGATTGTTGGAGTGTGAGCCCCAGGTGAGGTCATACATTTGGCAAAGTTGGGCAACCCGAACAGAACCTTGGAGAGTCCAAAAATGCGGGTCCGCCAAGGGAATGTCTACACTTTGCAATTGCAAGCAATGCGCCATTTCTCGCCAGTCGGTGGCGATCATGTTGGTGGCTGTTGGCAGTCCAGTGGCCCGCTTGAACTCGGCCATCACCTCTCGACCTGAAAATACGCCCTCAGCACCGCAGGGATCCTCGGCGTAGGCCATGACCTGGGCTTGATCTCTCAAGAGTCGAATGGATTCCTTGAGCGACCAAGCACCGTTGGGGTCCAGCGTGATGCGTGCTTTGGGAAAGGCTTCATGCAAGGCTTCAATCGCTTCGACTTCTTGGTCGCCACTGAGTACACCACCTTTGAGTTTAAAGTCTTGAAATCCATACCGATGACTTGCAGCTTTTGCCAATGCCACGACGGCTTTGGCGTCCATGGCTTTTTCATGCCTGAGCCTGAACCAGTCGTCACTTGCATCTGCATCCTCTTCGTAGGCAAGGGTGGTTTGTTTTCTGTCACCAATGAAAAACAAGTAACCCAGCACCTGAACATGGGTTCTTTGTTGGCCTTCTCCTAAGAGGGCCGCAACGGGGACCCCCAAAAATTGTCCGAGCAGATCTAAAAAAGCACTCTCGATGGCCGTGACGGCATGGATGGTGACTCTGAGATCAAAGGTTTGTAGGCCTCGGCCTTCATGGTCTAGTGCCGAGAAGTGTTGTCTCACCTGATTCAGCACTTGATTGAAGTTGCCCAGGGCCTGGCCCTTCATCAACGTAGCCGCATCCTCCAAAACTTTTCTGATCTTTTCACCACCGGGCACTTCGCCCAGGCCTTGACGGCCGCTGCTGTCGGTCAAAATCAAGATATTGCGCGTGAAAAAGGGGCCATGTGCGCCACTCAAGTTCAGCAGCATGCTGTCGTGACCAGCCACAGGGACCACTTTGATGTTTGTGATTGTGGGCGTTGTTGTGTGGGAGTGTGACATGTTGAGGAAAAAAGGCTGGTAAGAACGAAGACGATAAGTGTATGTTGTCGTACAACTTGTGTCAACTTCTGACCCATTCCCCAACCGATTTCGATGCCATTAGAGCGGGGAAGTGGGGGTCAATTCAACTGCATTGGCATTCAATCGGTCTCTTGAATTGGTCAAGTGGGTTCGCATCGCGGCCCTTGCTGTTTCAGAGTCGTGATTCAAAATGGCCTGGTAAATACTTTCATGCTCGGCGTGGACTCTTTGCAAGTAGGCCACTTTTTCAGTGGTGTTGCTGAACGTTGAAGTTATTCTTCCCCTTGGGATGATCATCGTTCCCAAGTAGCTCATCAGGTCTGCGAAATGACGGTTGTCGGTGGCCTTGGCCACTTCAATGTGAAACTCAAAATCAGACGCCACATTGTCCGACTCCAAGCTGATGGATTCTTTGAACGTCTGCAAAGCGAGTTGCATGGCTTGGAGGTTGTCAGGTTTGCGCCGTTTTGCAGCCAACCCTGCCGCTTCAGTCTCTAGACTGATGCGCAACTCGAGCACAGAGATCACATCCTTTAGGGTAGAGAAGTCTTCCGAGTTGATGCTGAAATTGCTGCGAATGATGGGCTCATTGACAAAAGTACCAATGCCATGACGAGTCACCACAAGTTGAGAGGCTTGTAAGCGTGAGAGGGCTTCTCTGACGACGGTGCGGCTCACGGAAAAATTGCCCATGATGGCCGCCTCTGTGGGTAACTTGTCTCCCGGCTTCAAGACTCCAGACTCAATATCCAAGGTCAGTCGTTCGACAATCTCACCCACCAAGCCTCTAGAGCGTAACTGAATGCCTGTATTCATGATGGGGTCACCATGGAGTCTAGATGGAGGCCTAGTGTTTTCCCTGAGTTCATTGGATTCTTCTTGACTTTTGTCTTACTTAATTTATGATTCGAGTTGTAGGACAACTGATGATCAGTCAATTCAAAAACTGTAATTGATATTTTTGCGATTGTCCAGTCCAAATTGTAGGGGTTTTACATGCCTTTGCGTATTAAAAGATGATTGGAGCGGGTTCGATGACGATTAAATCGCATAACCGGATTTTATTGACCGGGGCAGCAGGGGGCTTGGGCAAGGTGTTGCGCCAGTCTCTCAAAGACAATTGCTCGCATTTGAGAACGTCGGATCGGTCTGAGTACGGACCTGCGCACCCCTGGGAGGAGATTGTCACCGCCGACTTGGCCGATGACCACGCCATGGATCAACTCTTGAAGGACGTCGATGCAGTGGTTCACATGGGAGGCATTTCCCTGGATGGTCCATTTGAGCCCATCATGAAGTCGAATATTTTGGGTGCCTATAACTTGTACGAGTCAGCAAGAAAAAATGGCGTCAAAAGAATCGTCTTTGCCAGCTCTAACCATGTCACTGGTTTTTACAAACAAAGCGAAACCATCACAGCAAGCCACCCCCCCAGACCCGATGGACATTACGGTTTGAGCAAAGCCTTCGGGGAGGATTTATCCCGGTTTTATTACGACCGTTTTCAAATCGAGACGGCTTGCATTCGCATTGGGTCGTCCTTTGACGAGCCCAGAGACCGACGCATGTTGGCGTCTTTTTTGAGTTATGCCGACTTGCACCGTTTGATCACGGCGTGTCTGACCACCCCTATTTTGGGGCACTCTATTGTGTTTGGAGTCTCTGACAACAGCGTGACTTGGTATGACAACGCGCAGGCCAAGCACGTGGGCTTTCACCCCAAGGACAGCTCAGACCCATACCGCGATGCCATCTTTCAAAAGACCCCAGCGCCCGATCTCTCCAACCCAGCAGCAGTTTATCAAGGCGGCGCTTTTGTGAGTGCTGGCCCGTTTGGACTGAAATAGCATTGATCAACCGAGAAGTTGAATTTCAGCGCTAGGATCAAATTGTTTTTTTGTAGTCACATTGTTCACTTTCTTGCCCCGTGTTTTCCCTCACCTTCCTTTTTTTCAGGAGACAAAATGAAACTTAAAAAATTAAATATGCTGATGATCTCGGGTGTTTTTGCACTCTTGTCAGCCCAAGCCGATGCAAGGACCTTCCGTTGCTCAGAGGTTCATGCCAAGGACTTCCCAACCAACTTGGCCTTGGCCTACATGAGTGAGCAGTTGTCAGCTGCCACCAATGGCAAAGACACCATTAAAGTGTTTGCCGATGGCTCCTTGGGTTCAGAAAAGGACACGGTTGAGCAAGTCAAAATCGGTGCCCTGGACATGGTTCGTGTGAGCTCAGCTACTTTCAATGGCATCGTGCCCGAGTCGTTGATTCCATCGTTGCCATTTCTTTTTAGAGACATCAATCACTTGCGTGAAACGATGTATGGCCCACAAGGCGAGAAAATCTTAGCGGCTTTTGAAAAGGCTGGATTCATTGGCTTGGCCATGTACGAAAGTGGTGCTCGCTCTCTGTATGCTAAAAAACCAATTCGGTCTTTGGCAGACACCAAGGGCATGAAAGTGCGTGTGATCCCCTCAGACTTGATGGTGGGTTTGGTCACCGCCATGGGAGCCTCTGCCACGCCGATGCCATTTGGCGAGGTCTACACTGGTTTGAAAACGGGTCTATTGGATGCGGCTGAAAACAACTATCCATCCTACGATGAAGCAAAGCACTTTGAGTCCGCACCTTACTACTCTGAGACCATGCACGTGATGACGCCTGAAGTGCTCGTGTTTTCCAAGAAGATTTGGGACACCTTGACCCCTGAAGAGCAAGTTGCTATCAGAAAGTCAGCCAAGGCCTCAGTTCCTTACTATGTGAAGATTTGGGAAGCCAAAGAAAAAGACTCGAAAGAGACCGTCGTCAAAGGTGGTGCGAAGATCATTCCTGCTGCTGAGATTGATCGCAAGGGTTTCATGGCTGCAGAAAAACCCGTCTGGGATAAGTTCGCCTCGACTCCTGAACTCAAGGCCTTGGTTCAAGAAATCGTGAACGCCAAATAACTTCATCAGTCCCCAAACTTCCTGGGGAACTTGTTTAATCAGGTCCCCTGGGAGTCCATTGTCGGGCAACAAAATTTTCATGGATACTTTTACTGCCATCAGTGGCTTTTTATCAAAAATCATCATGTATGTGGCTTGCCTGTGTTTGGCAAGCTTGCTGTGTGTTGTGATTTACGGTGTGGTGCTTCGCTACGGCTTTAATGATGCGCCAGCTTATGTTGAACAAGTCGCTTTGATCTTGGTGATCTCAGTGGCCATGTTTGGTGCGTCTGCGGGGGTTCGAGACGCCACCCACATTGGACTGGATTCCTTTGTGAATTTGTTTTCCAAAGAAGTACAAAAGAATTGCTTATTGGTTGTGTACTTCTTTTCTTTGGTCTTTGCGCAATTTTTGCTCTGGGGTGGTTGGGCCATGGGAAAGTCCACCATGGATAGCACCATCCCGACCCTGGGCATATCTGAGGCCTATCGTTATTTGCCTGTGGTCTTGGCGGGCGTCTTGATCACCATTTTCTCAATTGAGCACATGTTGGCTATTTTTCTAAAAAGGCAAGTGGTGAAGTCATGGAACTAGCTGTTTTAAGTTTAAGTTTTCTATTCTTTCTGTTGATGGGATTGCCCGTTGCCTTCGGCATTGGGTTGGCTTGCATTGCCACCTTCATTGTGGAGGGTTTGCCCTTTGAAACCTCTATCCAGATGATGACGTCTGGTATGAATGTGTTTTCCTTTTTGGCCATTCCTTTCTTCATCTTCTCTGGCGAGTTGATGCTGCATGGCGGTATTGCTGACAGGATAGTCAATTTCGCTCGCAGTCTGGTGGGCCACTGGACCGGAGGTCTCGGATTGGCCAATGTGGTGGCTTGTACGCTATTTGGTGGAGTCTCAGGCTCTCCGATTGCTGACACCTCTGCCATGGGTGGGGTCATGATTCCCATCATGAAAAAAGAGGGCTACAGCGCTGCCTATGCCGTGAATGTGACCACCCACGCGTCTTTGTCTGGTGCCTTGATGCCCACTTCGCACAACATGATCATTTATGCTTTTGCAGCCCAATCGGCCTCGGGCATGATCGATGGCCATGTGATCAAAGGTGTCTCGATCGGTGACTTGATGTTTGCCGGTCTCATTCCTGTCTTTTGGATCATGGTTTGCATGTTGATCGCGGCTTATTGGCAAGCGGTACGCCATGGATACCCTAAAAGAGAAGATGGCAGCACACGCGTTGAGGTATTCCCTGGATGGAATGCCGTGCTCACCAGTTTCATTGCCTCACTCCCAGGCCTGGCGGTGGTGGGCATCATCTTGATCTGTATTTTGAAAGGGGTGGCGACCGCCACAGAAGCCGCCGCCATTGCCGTGGCCTACTCCATTTTTCTAACCGTCTTTGTCTATCGAACCATGACAGTGGATCGATTCCTGAAGTCGTTGGCCAAGGCGTCTAAAACCACAGGCATCATCATGCTGCTTATCGGCGTGTCCAATATGCTTCGCTACCAAATGGCGTATTTGGAGATCCCCGATGCCATTGAGCACGCTTTGTTTGCCGCAACCCACACACCTTGGATCATGCTGCTCTTGATCAATGTGATTCAGGTCTTTTTAGGCGTCTTTTTGGACATGGCTGCTCATATTTTGATCACAACACCTCTCTTTTTGCCCCTGGCCATTCAAATGGGAGTGGGGCCGGTTCAATTCGGAATGATGTTGTTGCTCAATTGTGCATTGGGACTCGTGCACCCACCGGTGGGATCGGTTCAGTTCATCGGTTGCGCCATTGGCAATGTCTCGATCGGGGAAGCCACCAAATCAGCATGGCCCTATTACTTGGCCATCTTCACTGCCATCAACATCGTGACCTATGTGGACGTTTTCTCGACATGGCTCCCCACTTTGATCACGGGACACGTTGTTTTGTAGGTCGCGTACAAAGACTTGCTGGTCTTCTTTTTCATTTTTCACTGCTCCATTTTTACACTTTTACATCATGCAACCTCAAGAACTTAAAGCCATCATCAGCAAGGGATTGCTGTCTTTTCCAGTCACAGATTTTGATGCACACGGCGACTTCAATCCCAAAGGTTATATCCAACGCTTGGAATGGTTGGCACCTTATGGTGCATCGGCCTTGTTTGCGGCCGGCGGAACGGGTGAGTTTTTCTCTCTCACGCCACAAGAATATCCCGCCATCATCAAAACAGCGGTTGACACTTGTCGGGGTAAAGTACCCATCATCGCTGGGGTGGGCGGACCGACGCGTTTGGCCATCGAGATGGCGAAAGAGGCTGAGAAAGCTGGCTCGCACGGTATTTTGCTCTTGCCTCACTACTTGACCGAGGCGGGTCAAGAGGGACTCATCGCTCACGTTGAGGCAGTTTGCAAAAGCGTGAAATTTGGCGTGATCGTGTACAACCGAAATGTGTGCAAACTCACCCCCAACTCCTTGGCCATTTTGGCTGATCGTTGCCCCAATTTAATTGGCTTTAAAGATGGGGTCGGAGAGATCGAGCCCATGGTTGCGATTTATCAGCGCATGGGGGAGCGCTTTTCTTATCTCGGCGGATTGCCCACGGCTGAGGTGTATGCCGCTGCCTACAAAGCCATGGGGACACCAGTGTATTCATCGGCTGTGTTCAACTTCATTCCCAAGACCGCCATGGACTTTTACTTGGCCGTTGAGCGTGACGATCATGCGACCCAAAATCGTTTGCTAAAAGACTTTTTCATGCCCTATTTGGATATCCGCAACAAGATGCAAGGCTATGCTGTCAGCATCATCAAAGCGGGTGCCACGATTGTGGGGCATGGCGCTGGGCCCGTTCGTCCCCCGTTGACGGAACTCAAAGCGGATGAAGTTCAGGCGCTGACAAAACTCATCCATTCTTTGGGTCCACAATGATCGTCTTCAACGGTGAAGTCCTGTTTTTATCTCTCTTAACAATACTCTTTAGAACATGAAACTTCAAACCATCGATCCCAGAACCCAGCATCCAGTTGGCGACGTTTTGGTTGAATCCTCTCATGCTCAAATTGATGAGGCGGTGAGTCGATCGACCCATGCCTTTGAGACCTGGTCCACCACAACGGGTGAAGAGCGTGCAGCGTATTTGGAGGCGCTCGCCCTTGCCTTGGAGACCCACCGGGAAGCCTTGGTCAAGTTGGCCGACTTGGAGAGTGCTCTTGGATTGCCACGTTTGAATGGTGAACTCGATCGCACGTGCTTTCAACTTCGCCGATTCGCCAATATTGCCAAGAGTGGTGCGCCGTTTCATTTCACCGATGACCCAGCCGTGGCTGGGTCTCCTCCCCTAGGCCACCCCTCTATGATGAAGGTGCGGATTCCTTTGGGACCTGTGGCCGTTTTTGCAGCAAGCAATTTCCCATTTGCGTTCTCAGTTTTGGGAGGTGACACTGCATCGGCCTTGGCGGCCGGTTGTACGGTGGTTGTGAAGGCGCACCCTGCCCACCCCCAGTTGTCGATCGAGACCTTGAAGGTCATAGACCAAGTGCAATCCCAACTCAAGCGACCAGGCGTTATCACCATGGTCCAGGGCCACTCGTTTGAGATTGGTTACCACTTGATTGGTCATCCTGATATTTGTGCTGGGGCCTTCACGGGTTCTACCAAGGGCGGCGCCGCATTGCAGGCCAAAGCCCATGAGAGAGCCAGGCCCATTCCCTTTTATGGTGAACTCGGTTCCATCAACCCCATCGTGGCTTTGCACGAAGGCCTGGCAGGACAAGAAAAAGATTTGGCCTCGACGCTGGCGGGATCTATTGCACTTGGATGTGGGCAGTTCTGTACAAGCCCTGGCGTGGTCGTGTTGATCGATGAAGCGGCACACCAAGCCAGCAACGATCTTTTTGTGGCCGAGCTCACCACTGCGTTGAAGGCCCAAACTCCACATGCCATGTTGACGCCTGGAATTCGAAGTGCTTTTGACCAAGGTGTTGAAAAATTCCTCAAAGCCGGAGCCACAAACTTGACGTATGAGAAAGTCACTGCCATTGAACCCAAACCTTTCTTGGGCTCGGTGTCGGCCAAAGACTTCATGGCTCAAACTGCATTGCACGATGAGATCTTTGGTCCAGCGTGCTTGCTGGTGAGGTGTGTGTCTACCCAAGAAGCCGTTCAGGTTTTGCATGCGGTGGGCGGAAGCCTCAGTGTCACCCTTTGGGGGGCTGTACAAAAGAATCCCCAAACCATCTCGCTGGTGCGAGCTGCAGCGCGCATTGCTGGACGTGTCCTCTTCAAAAGTGT
>Ga0114964_10003561_pt1 | contig 10494 bp, 9 predicted proteins | sample C_131016_MF_Meta_FD_92638 | JGI IMG/M metagenome (GOLD analysis project Ga0114964, IMG submission 92638) | Freshwater microbial communities from Lake Croche, Canada to study carbon cycling - C_131016_MF_MetaG | ecosystem: Environmental > Aquatic > Freshwater > Lake | place: Lake Croche, Canada... | reverse complement strand
GGCCACGATGTCGCGACCAAAGGCTTTGATGGAGGCGGTGTCGTCGCCAAAACCTTGCAAACGCAAGCGAATCCACCGTGGAATTTCGGCGCCGCAGGCGTCTGAAAAGCGCAGCAGCTGCGTCGAGCTGGTGATCGGCATGATGCCCGGCACGATGGGCACATCAACGCCGAGCTTGTAAACATCATCCACAAACCGGAAGTACGCATCGGAGTTGTAAAAATACTGTGTGATGGCCGAATCCGCGCCCGCTTTGACCTTGGCCACAAAGGCTTGCAAATCCGCATCAGCCGACTTGGCCTGCGGATGAATCTCCGGGTAGGCAGCCACTTCAATGTGAAAGTCATCTGCTGTTTCGCTGCGAATGAATGCCACCAGATCGCTGGCGTGGTGAAACTCCCCGCCTGCACCATAGCCACTGGGCAAATCACCGCGCAAAGCGACCAAGCGCTTGACGCCCATGTCTCTGAGCGTCGCCAACTCTTGCCGCACTGAAGCTTTGGTCGCGCCGATACATGAAAAGTGTGACGCAGCAGCCATGCCTTCGCTCAAAATTTCTTTGACCGTGGCGAAGGTCCCTGCCTGCGTGGAGCCGCCCGCGCCATAGGTGACCGAGCAAAACTCGGGCTTGAGGTCATACAACTGTGCGCGCACAGCACGTAATTTATCTGCGCCTTCTGGGGTTTTGGGTGGAAAAAATTCCAGACTCACCGGCACGCTCAATGCTGCATTCATCGCTGCCCCTTCCTCTCAATCATCGTCTAACGCGTCCTGAACCGCCTTCTCTGCTGCAGCCATGTTGGCCTCGCGTTGGTGTTCACGGTCCTTGAGTACCGACTTGGGGTGTGCCCAAACCGCTTGGACAAAAAACTCTTTGTTACCGTCGCCGCCGTCAATCACACTGTCTTGCCAAGCGGTGGTCTTGAGTCCCAGTCCCGCCAGCGTGGTACGAACACGGTCTTGCACAAAGGCATACAGGGCGGTGTCGCGCACAATGCCGTGCTTGCCCACTTGCCCGGGCTGCAGCTCAAACTGCGGTTTGACCAACATCAACAACTGACCCTCGGGCTTGAGAAACTGCACCACAGCGGGCAGCACCAAGGTCAGTGAAATGAAGGACACATCGCCCACCACCAGATCAAAACCTGCGGTGCCATCGGGAATGCGTTCATCGTCCAGCAGCAACTCGCGGGCGTTCAGGCCCTCGATACACACCACACCCTCGTCAGCGCGAATGCGCTCATGCACTTGGGCATGGCCCACATCGATGCCGACCACCTCGGCTGCGCCTTGCTGGCGCAGGCAATCGGTGAAACCACCGGTGCTTTGACCCACATCCAGGCAACGCAAGCCTTGCACGGACAAGCCCGATTGGCGCAAAGCGCCTTCGAGCTTGAGGCCGCCGCGCGACACATAGCGCGACTCCGCATCGTCTTGCAAGACCAACTCCGCGCCTTCAGGCACCTCGTCGCGGTTCTTGGCTACCGCGCGCCAATCCCCGGGATGCAAGCGCCAAGTGACGCCCGCGGCGATCAGCCGCTGGGCTTGAGAGCGCGAGGCCGCAAGGCCCCGCTCGACGAGAAGTTGGTCAATCCGCATCAGGTGAGGTTCAATAGCGGTAAGTATCGGCTTTGTAAGGGCCGGTCTTGGCCACACCAATGTAGGCCGCTTGCTCGTCGCTCAACACCGTCAGCATGGCGCCGACTTTTTCGAGGTGCAAACGGGCCACTTTTTCGTCGAGGTGCTTTGGCAACACATAGACCTTGCCTGATTCATACTGGTTCTGCTTGGTGAACAACTCGATCTGGGCGATCGTTTGGTTTGCAAAGCTGGCGCTCATCACAAAGCTGGGGTGGCCGGTGGCGCAACCCAAGTTCACCAAACGGCCTTTGGCCAACAAGGTGATCTTTTTGCCATCAGGAAAGATGACATGGTCGACTTGCGGCTTGATCTCGTCCCACTGCAACTTTTCCAAAGCAGCCACGTCGATTTCGTTGTCGAAGTGACCGATGTTGCACACGATGGCCTCGTCTTTCATGGCGGCCATGTGCTCGTAGCGAATCACATTTTTGTTGCCGGTGGCCGACACAAAGATGTCGCACTTGTCAGCCGCGTATTCCATGGTCACGACTTTGTAACCTTCCATCGCAGCTTGCAGGGCATTGATCGGGTCGATCTCGGTCACCCACACTTGGGCGCTCAAAGCGCGCAAGGCTTGTGCAGAACCTTTGCCCACGTCACCGTAACCGGCGACCACGGCCACTTTGCCGGCGATCATCACGTCGGTGGCGCGCTTGATGGAGTCCACCAGGGATTCGCGGCAGCCGTACAAGTTGTCAAACTTGCTCTTGGTCACCGAGTCGTTCACGTTGATGGCGCGGAACATCAGGCTGCCTTTGGCGGCCATCTCGTTCAAGCGCAGCACGCCGGTGGTGGTTTCTTCGGTCACGCCAATGATGTGTGCGCCTTTGCGGGTGTACCAAGTGGGGTCAATGGCCAATTTGGCTTTGATGGCGTTGAACAAGCACACTTCTTCTTCACTGGTGGGGTTGGCAATCAAAGAAGCATCGGTTTCAGCGCGCTTGCCCAAGTGCATGAGCAAGGTGGCATCGCCGCCGTCGTCCAAGATCATGTTGGGGCCTTCGCCTTCGGTGCCCCCGGCGGGACCGCCGGCTACGCCTTCGCCGAATTCAAAAATGCGGTGGGTGTAGTCCCAGTAATCAGCCAAGGTTTCGCCCTTTATGGCGAAAACCGGCGTGCCTTTGGCGGCAATCGCGGCGGCGGCGTGGTCTTGGGTCGAGAAGATGTTGCAAGAAGCCCAACGCACATCGGCGCCCAAAGCTTGCAGGGTTTCGATCAAGACCGCGGTTTGGATGGTCATGTGCAAAGAGCCGGTGATGCGCGCGCCCTTCAAAGGCTGGGCCTTGTTGAATTCTTCGCGGATGGCCATCAGGCCGGGCATTTCAGTCTCGGCGATTTTGATTTCTTTGCGGCCCCAATCGGCCAGGCCGATATCGGCAATCACGCAATCGGCGTTCACAACATGGTTCAAACGTGCATTCATAGTTTCGCTCCAAAGCAATAAAGGATGGGCCACACGCATGAGGCCAAGCACTGAATGGGAAAAACAGGCTCACCGCACGTCATGTGGATGAGCGTCGTTGCTGATGAAGGTTCCGAGCCTCACGCCCCGCTGACAACTGAACAGTTGGGGGACGCTGCAACGCTCCTCGGAATACTTCCCATTCTAACCCAAAGCCGAAACGGCTCCTGCGAAGGGCGTGCGCACAAAAAAGTCTCCCAAGATGTTCACTCAGCCATGGGCTAGTGGTCCGTTTGTGACGCCCAACGTAAAGCTAACCCAGCGCCACCACGGCCATGAGCAAGCGAAAGCGAAGGGATAGTCGGGAGATAACGGACGTTATGGAGCAGCCCCCTTAGCGCAACACCGTGGGTGTTGGCCTAGGTTGTTTGTAAATGAGCTTATGTTCTGGTAGCTGGCCTTGGCACAGCACTGGTCCCTGTCGAAGCTGTAGGCGTTCTTTTTGATTAATTAATTAATAAAGTTTACTAAAAAATCCATTTGATTTATAAAATATCACAAAGAGTTGTCCCGGACGGGTTGCACAAATAGATTCTGGTTCGCTGTCAGGTGGACCCTTACAAGGAGGTCATATCATGTTGAATGTAAGTAGTCCGAGTATCTATACGCTTGGCCCCGAAGGCACCAACTGTGCTGCTGCCGCTCAGTGGTGGCTTGATTCCCGTGGCGCTAACCTGGGAGCCAGTGTTACTCCGTCGCGCATCTTTCTGCATGAAACCCTTGAACAAGCCTTTGATGAGTTGGCCGAGAAGCAGGACGGCTATCTGTTAAGTTGTGCTGCTTATCCGGACTTGCACACTCTTATCTTTACCCGGCTGGGCGATATGGAATTGTGTGACAGTTTCATCATGCCGACCCACTCCATGGTACTGGCCAGCCGTGCTCCGCTCGAGCAGATCAAGCGCGTGGCCACTCATCCCGCACCTCAATCCTTGGTAGCCAGCCAGTACGACAAGATTTTTGCCAACAGCAATGCCGATGCCGCAGTACTCTGCAGCGCAGGCAATGCAGATGCCTGTGTCACCACAGTGGTGGCTGCCGATCGGCACAAGTTAAATGTTCTCCAGGACTTCGGTCAGGTGCCGATGGCATTTCTGCTCCATTCGCTGAAGTGAGCCGACCATGCAAAAGGTTGATCCGTTAGGCGTCATCGTCTCCCTTGTCAATGAAATACGTGCCCGGCAGGAACTGGACGGAACCATCAAAGAGCCCGCGGCTGCAGATTACGCGAAGGTCAATGCGCTGATAGCGGAGCTTGATCGTCAGGCCGGATTGATCGTGGGGCTTTCTCCCGATCTGCTGGCTGCGACGCTTGGGGATCTGGGGCGCTGGGTTCAGAACGGTCTGCATGAGCGTCCCCTGTTCGACAGGACACTGGCGAATTTCAAGACGCCATTGCCCAGTGAAGCATTTTTCTTCATGGCTCCCATGCGCGCCACCAACGGGCCTGACCCTGAAGGGTTCCGTCTGGAACTTCTTAGTGGCTATCGCAGTGAAACCCATTATCTGGCCGAAGCTGGGCAGCATACGGGACACTATGTTGCGCCTTTTCAATGCATTAAATTAGGCGCTGCCTCGAGAGGTTTTTCAGAGGGTAACTGTATCGTTCTGTTTCCCGAATCGGTGGCCGCTGAAAGTAAAGTGGACAAACAGGCATTTGCTCTGTTTTTCTTCAGCAAGTTTTTTAATATTTATAACGGCCAGACATTACTGGAAGCGGATCGGTTGTTTGGGGCTGATAGCGAGTTTATCTTCGGCCAATTAAGCAGCCGCAAGATGTCCAAGGCCGATATATATGATGCCCGTTGTCTGTGGGGGTATTACCACGATTACGCGCACCATACTGGCCCCCGTCCACTGGACAAGAACCTGTATATCAAACTGAACTGGTTTACCGGTCTTCTTGAAGAAACCAAGTGCGACCTGATCACGGTCCGCCTGCTTCAGAAACATCGCCCAGACTTCTGGCAGGAGATTGTCGAGTTCATTCTGCTTGAACGGATGTTCCGCTATCCCAAAGGCTCGGAGCGGCATATGACGTTCGATGCCGGGACGGGCATTCTGCTGTTCGAGATTCTGGTCAATGCCAAGGCATTGACCGAGGATGAACGGGAACGTCTCATGTTCGATAGCGTGCGTCTTAGCGAGCAGATATCGGCAGTTATTTCAGATATCGAAGCACTGGAATCACTGGATGACGAGGCCTATCTAGCAGGTGCCAGGGAGTACGTTCAAAAGCATCTGGGCATGCCGCAAACCCCACAGGCACGATTCAACTTTCAGGCATCACAGTATGCGCGAAGGGTGCTTCAGGAGTCGCCTCGTTGAACGCCTTGAAAGGACGGTTGTTGCTGTTCACCTTTGCGATTCTGGCGCTGTTTTCGGTCAGTTGGCTGTTGTCCAAGAACCTGATCGGCAGTATTCCGGTGATGCATGCCGTAGGGCTCCGGCTGTGGGCAACAACGGCGGCGCTGTGGGTGATTTTGGCTGTTCGTGAGCCGAGGGACTGTGCTTCTTTGCCATTGCGTTCAAGGTTGCCGGGCTTTTTCATCCTTTCGATCCTGGGTTTTTCTCTGTATTTCGCCAGCAGCTTTGCCGCCCTGAAAACATTGAAAGCCAGTGACCTGACCATGGTCCTGGCGTTGATCCCGGGCATAACCTACCTGCTGGGGTTCATGTCCCAAAGTCTGGAATTTTCCTGGTCGAAGCTCAGTGGAGTGTTGATCGTCAGCGCAGCGGCATTGACCTTCAATGCGAGCGGTAACGAAGGCGGGGCAATCAGCCCGGTCGGTATCGTACTGGCGTTGGTGGCGGCGTTTTCCTATGCCGTCTATGGCCTGTTGTCCAAGCGTTACTTCAAGGACTTGCCATTGCTTACGTCGCTGGCCTGGGTGACGTTGATCTCTGCCGCTACCTTCATACCGCTGTTTGTTCTCGATCCTGCTCCGCTGTTTGCGCTGAACCTCAGCGACGCCCTCAAAGTGATTTTTCTGGGAGCCGCCTGTTCGGCTCCTATTTACGTGCTGTATCAGAAAGTTCTGGCTGAAGGCGGCGTGCTCTATGCCAACGCCATTGGCTTGCTCGCACCTTTTGCAGTGGTCGCCGGCGAATGGATGATTGGCACTGGGGCGATGTTAAGTGGCGTTAAAGTCATTGCGATGGTGGCCGCCGTGATCGGTATCACTCTGTTATTAGTCGATGCATCGGGTAGCACCGGATGGCATTTGAAACGACGCCCCCCCCGATTCCCGATTAGCGAGGAAATAAAATGAAAAAGCTGGCGTTGGTTTGCCATCGCAGTGCCAAGCTGTCGTTCGTCTTTGAGGCGGCACAAGCGGCCAGTATCGAGCTGGTACTGATTTACGACAAGACCGAGCATGCGCCGGGCCAGTTGCCAGCGGTCAGCTCGACTTGGCAATTGCCTGTTTTCGACGAGCCGGAAGCGGCTCTTGAAGCATTCGAGGCAGGTGTGGAAGAGCGTGGCGTCGGCGGTGTCATGACGGTTCGCGAGGAGGCGATCATTTGGACCTCCCAGGCGGCGAAAAGAATCGGTACGCCCGGTATCGAGCCCGAAGTGGCGGCGCTGGCCCGTAACAAATATCTGATGCGCCGGGCGTTTGCCGAGGCCGGCTTGAGGACGCCGAGCTTTCGCTACATCGACAATCCTCGGAATCTTTCGCAAGTTCATGCCCTGGGCCTACCTCTGGTGATCAAGCCGCTTTCCGGCTGGTGTAGTACCGGTGTGATGCTGGCCCGTTCTGCCGAAGAGCTGCCAGGCCTGATCGAAGCTGTGTGGGAGGTACAGAGCAAGGATCTGGCGCGCTTCTACGACAAGGACGAGGCCGCAGGGCTGGTGGTCGAGCAATACCTGCCTGGCAAAGAGTTTGTCGTGGAGTGCTTCGTCGATATCGAAGGTGTGCATGTGCTGGCAGTTGGCGACAAGGGTCAACCTGAAGGGCCGTGGTTCGAAGAGACGATCTATCGCCAGCGCCGTGATATCGAAAATCCATTGATCGTGGCCTTGTGCGAGGCCGCACGTGAAGGGGTGAAAGCCCTAGGCATTACGATGGGTGCCGCACATGTGGAACTGCGTCTGGATGCCGGCGAGCAGCCTTATGTCATCGAGATCGGCGCCCGAATCGGCGGCTCCGGCGTATCCCATTTTGTGGTGGAGCAGAGTACCGGCGTCTCGTTCGCCAAACTGTGCATGCATGCCGCCCTGGGAGTGCCGACCCAGTCACTGCCCGAGGTGCTGCCGACGAACAAGGTAGCGGCGAACTATATCATTCCATTGCGCGCTAATGGCCGTTTCAGTGGGTTCTCAGGACTGGATAAGGTCGAGCAGCATCCTGAAACCGCAAGGGTCGTGACCTTTTTCGAGGCCGGACACGTTTCACCCCCTCCGCCTGCTTTTGGTGGCTACCCGGGGTTCATTTTTTCGGTTCATGCTTCGGATGAAACTGCTCATGCATATCACCAGTGGCTCGATGAGACGTTGAGCATCATCTGGAATCAATGATTACCGCGCGCCCCTCCCTTCAAGAATTGAGATATGGAACATCCGCAACTGGATTGGAATAACCTGGGTTTCAGCTACAGGAAAACCGACTTTCGCTACATCTCGCACTGGCGTGATGACGAGTGGCAGAAAGGCTATATGACCGAAGACAACCTTCTGCATATCAGTGAAGGTTCTACTGCGCTGCATTATGGCCAGCAGTGTTTCGAGGGGATAAAGGCATACCGTTGCAAGGATGGCTCGATCAATCTGTTTCGACCCGATCAGAATGCGACGCGCATGCAACGCAGCTGCTTGCGGCTGTTGATGCCTACGGTATTGACCGAGCAGTTCATCAATGCCTGCAAGCAGGTGATCAAGGCCAACGAAAGATTCTTGCCACCTTACGGAACGGGCAGCTCCCTCTATCTGCGACCTTTCGTGATCGGTGTCGGAAACAACATCGGTGTGCGCAGCGCGCCGGAATTTATTTTCAGTGTGTTCTGCATCCCGGTCGGCGCGCTGTTCAAAGGCGTGCTGCAGCCCAGCAATTTCGTCATTTCGAGCTATGACCGCGCCGCCCCAAACGGCACCGGTGCAGCCAAGGTCGGAGGCAACTATGCCGCCAGCCTGCTACCCGGCACCGAGGCGCGGGAGGCAAGGTTTGCCGACTGTATCTATCTCGATCCGCTGACTCATACCAAAATAGAGGAGGTGGGATCGGCCAACTTTTTTGCCATCACCCATGACAATACCTTCGTCACACCTCGTTCACCGTCGGTGCTGCCAGGCATCACCCGCGCTTCGCTGATTGAGCTGGCCCAGAGCCGTCTGGGACTCAAGGCCGTAGAAGAAGATGTGTACATTGACAAACTAGATCAGTACAAGGAAGCGGGCGCTTGTGGAACGGCGGCGGTCATCACACCGATTGGCGGTATCCACTACAAGGATCGGCTGCACGTTTTTCACAGTGAGCATGAAGCCGGGCCGCTTACCCAGCGCCTGTTCAACGAACTGACGGGGATTCAGAACGGCGACATCGAAGCGCCTGCGGGCTGGATAGAAAAGGTCTAGAGCTGCAGGTGAGGCGGCAAGCCGCCTCCCACTCCAGTAGACGTCGCGGCTCCGCCAGGCGTTAACCGCTAGAGATTCAACAACTCCGTCGCCGGCAACCGATTGGTTGTTGTGTGACCGGATAAACCGTTCAATTTCACCCATACACCCATACACTCATACATCCATTCACCAGCCGCCCGGCAACTGCGAATCTGGCTGTGAGCAGCCTGAAACACAAGGTGATCTATTCCCTGCGCAGTCACAAGCGTGAGGTGACGTTGGACGACTCGGACGACGACAACCCCATGGGCCGCTACAACGGCAGCCGGGAGAAGGCCGCTTACCCGCAGGCGGTGCTGGCGGCAGTGGGTGCATTCGGCGGATTGAAGTCGCAAAAAAGCCACTTGACGGTCAATGCCAGTCAGTTAAGAGCTGACTAACATTGCCCTTCGGGGCCCTTTTGCTGTGTAGCCCAGCTGAGGGGAAGTCTGCAAAATATTGTGTATTTGCATAGCATTCATGCTACCCAACTCCATACCCAAACTCTACAACCCGCGCCACCCCGAACGCACGCTTCTCTACCAAACGGTGGCCGAGCACTACGAGACGTGGCTTGAACTGGCCAGCGCAGACCAGTTTTCCGGGCAGGGTGATCACCACAGCCCTAACAAGGCGATGAAGAAGTGCTCGCTAAAATCGCGAGTTCTGACAAGCAGCTTCGCTTGCGTTTGTTTCTACGCCTTCTAGGACCTTTTTTTGACCTACGCCCACGAAACCCGGCGCCGCCGGACGTTTGCCATCATTTCCCACCCCGACGCCGGTAAAACCACGCTGACGGAAAAGCTCTTGCTGTTTTCGGGCGCGATCCAGATTGCCGGCTCGGTCAAGGCGCGCAAGGCCTCGCGCCACGCCACCTCCGACTGGATGGAAATCGAAAAGCAGCGCGGCATCTCGGTGGCGTCCTCGGTGATGCAAATGCTCTACCGCGAGCATGTGATCAACCTGCTCGACACCCCCGGCCACAAAGACTTTTCTGAAGACACCTACCGCGTGCTCACCGCCGTGGACTCGGCCTTGATGGTGATTGACGCGGCCAATGGCGTGGAAGCGCAAACCCGCCGATTGATTGAAGTGTGCCGTCAACGCGACACGCCCATCATCACCTTTGTGAACAAGATGGACCGCGAAGTGCGCGATCCGCTCGACATCCTGGACGAAGTCGAGCGCGAGTTGGGCATGCCTTGCGTACCCATGACCTGGCCGGTCGGGCAGGGCAAAAGTTTTGGCGGCATCATCAACCTGCGCACGCAGGCCATGACGGTGTTTGACTCGGGCAGTGAACGCCTCCCGCAAGACTTTGAAACCCACCCCTTGAGTCAGCAAAGCCTTTTGGCTGAACGCTTTGGCGCCGAGTGGGCAACCGCCATGGACAGCATGGAGCTGGCCACCGGCGCCTCCCCCGCGTTTGACCCGGAAGCCTTCTTGGCGGGCAAGCAAACCCCCGTGTTCTTTGGCTCTGGGGTGAACAATTTCGGTGTCATGGAAGTGCTGGACGCCTTGGTGGACCTGGCCCCCAGCCCGCGCGCCCGCACCAGCTCAGTGATGGTGAACAAACAAGCCGTGGTGAAAGACATTCAGCCTGAAGACAGTGCATTTTCGGGTGTGGTGTTCAAAGTGCAAGCCAACATGGACGCCAACCACCGCGACCGCATTGCCTTTGTGCGCATGGCCTCAGGCAAATACACACCGGGCATGAAGCTCAAAGTGCAGCGCACCGCCAAAGAACTGCGCCCGACCAGCGTGGTCACCTTTTTGAGCCAACGCCGAGAAGCGGTTG
>Ga0114964_10003555_pt1 | contig 10511 bp, 15 predicted proteins | sample C_131016_MF_Meta_FD_92638 | JGI IMG/M metagenome (GOLD analysis project Ga0114964, IMG submission 92638) | Freshwater microbial communities from Lake Croche, Canada to study carbon cycling - C_131016_MF_MetaG | ecosystem: Environmental > Aquatic > Freshwater > Lake | place: Lake Croche, Canada... | reverse complement strand
GTATCGTCCAAAATGGATTTGATCAGTCCAGCAGAATAGACAGCCCCCCGAACACCTACACTCAATTTGATCTCATATCAAATTGCTAGTGTATCGGGACCTCAGCGCTCAACTCGTGACCTAGCCTCTCACAACTTCTCTTTGCTGAAAATGATGTCGATGATCCCCACCAGTGTGCGGATGCGTGCTCGCGGATATGTCTTTAATCCCCATACTAAGTTTATGACCACGCCGTGGGTACATGCAATCGAAATCGCTGAGAAGACGCGCGCCTTCAACAAGCGAGTCAACGACACAGTTGATATTCTTGCAAAGTTTGCAATCATTGCGAGCCGCCAGTTCCGCGCGAACAAGGTATACACCACCAAAATGCTGGAGTACTACCGAAAGAAGGCAGCAAATCCGCGCCAGTTCAAACATGGCGAGATGAGCTGGGCAGATATTATGGAGATTGAGGATCAGAAGGCAGCTGCTGAGAAGATCCGCATCCGCGAGGCGTATATTGCGCGCCTCGTCTCCATGTCTGAGCCGGAAATCATCCGGTACCATCAGCTCACAATGGCAGAGCACCGGCGCCACCACGAGGATTATCGCCCGTGGATGGAATTCATCACAATGATCCACCAGCGCCGTCGCGCGAATCGTGTGGCAGTTGTAGAACACGCGCAGGTGTGGACAGAAATCAATCGCCCGCGCCGCCCCAACAGTGGAGCATTCGGCGCACTGGCGGACTCTGACGACGAGTAAACACAAAAACCCACAAACAACCCTTACCAAACCATAACCCACAAACACTTTTTTACTTCGGCTAAAACGGAAACGTTGAGTGTCAACGAGGAGGAATGTGGCGGGAGAACAAGAATAAAATGCCTACATGCAATGCCTTCAAACGAAATGGGATGATGTGTACGAATCGCAGACAGGATGAGATGGCTGGAAGATGTGGAGTCCACTGGACAGCTCTAGGAGGTCAACGTGATCGATTTAATTTGGAGCAAGCGGCGTATCAGCTTGCGTGGGATGGCGTTGCTGCAGGAACGCACGAGATTGTGAATAACCGCGTGCGGCGGATCCAGGCTGGAGTTCCACCACCTGCGGCGGAACCGGTGGTGCGGGTGATTTGTAATGCGACGAAGAAGGGAGGAGCTGCCTGTGGAAAGAATGCAACGCACCCCGATGGAAAGTGCACGATTCACCACACACAGGCGGTTCGGCGCGCGGATAATGCAATTCTGGTTGTGGTGCGGCGAGAGATGAAGCGGATGTGCCAACAGCGGAGACCCGCAGCCGTTTTGGACGCGTGGGTGACCGCGCAGGAGCCGAGAATGGCACGTTGGGCGTTTCAACAGCTGCAGTGGGAGCTGGATCGGCTGATCATCAAACCCTTCGAGATTGAGGGGACTGCGATGGTTGAGCTTGGTGCGACGCGAGGGCAGATTCGGGCATTTGTGGATCAGCTGGTTGAGACTGGCGCGCTTTCTCAGGCTCGTGCCGTCTACCTTGACCGCCGTCTTGGGTGGAATTTGCAGGCACGCGAGTGGCGAGAGGCTCAAGCTCGTGTTGTGGCGCCGAATGCGTTGCGATTTGGTGCGAACCAGCGGGAGGCACAACTTGCGGCAGATGCGCAGAATGTGCACACCGCGGAGATTTCGAGTCAGCTGAAAGATTCCATGGAGATTTTGCTGAAAGTGGAGATTCCCTCGACGCAACAGGACTCGATTAATGAGATGGTTGCGAGTTGGGTGGCTCAGGGTCGTAGCCCTGTTGAGATTGCAGCTGTTCGGACAGATGTGGTCACGTGGTGGAATCGGACCGAGCTGTACCGAGCGGGAGACAAACTTTACAAAAAGGCGCTGCGTGGACTTTGGTGGACAATCAAAAATTTCAAGGGCGAGGTGCGGGCGGAGCTGGAGAAGCGGCTGTGGGACGAGTGCAAAGATGCGGCGATTCCGTACTCGGTCTGCACAACGGGGCATTTGGCGCGGCTGAGCAACGTGATGGTGGGATTTGACGACGCATTCGCACCAGCTGTGCCAGTTGGCGAGGTTCTGCAGCAGAAGATGGCTCAGATCTCGGAGATGGATGTTCCGTACGAGAAACAGATTGAGCTAGCAGAGGCTGTTCTCGCGGAGCTGAAGATTCCTGCGGAGGAGCACAAGAACTGGCTTGCGGCATTCTGAATGAGATCCTTAGCAGAGGGGGTTGAGGACAATACAATTTTTACATTTGGATCGTCCAAAATGGATTTGATAGTGCCAAGTAAAGAGTAAGGTGGCGGTATACAATGTCTCTCTCTCCTCTCTCTCCTCTTCGCTTGAACGCTCTGATGGCTGCTGCTCCTCGCTCGTGCACTGGATGGAGCTGCTCGTGTGCGGTGCCGTATGGATTTGGAAAGGATAGGAACATGATCTGCTTGGTCTACGGACCGAGCTATGAGGCGGACAAGAATGCAATCGCGCTCTACAAGCGGCGTCAACACGCTGCGTATCTGCGCGCAATGAACACCCGGCATACGTCGGGGACAAAGGCTTCGAGCGCGGCGAAGTACAAGGCGATGATGCGTCGGCACGAGTCGATGCAGAAGAAGATGGAGACGCTGGACTGGCACCTCGACTTTGAGGATCAGGTCAGGACGCAGAACTTCTTCGAGCTGCGCGATCGCGAGCTGCGCTGGCAGCGCGAGGACGAGGAGGCGGAGAGTTGGTGGAGGAAGCGGGCAGTGGCAAGCGAGGCTTGGTGGCAGCAGTATCAGAACGAGGAACTCGCGTCCTCTGCGCGCAGCATCCGCAATCTGATGAAGGACTTCTAGACACGGACTCCGAACAACAACAAATATTTTTCAATTATAATGAGACTCAAGACTCTTCGCAAGTCACACAACAAACTGAAAAAGTGGGATGCGGTATTTGAGAAGGACGGGAAGGAGAAGGTCGTGCCGTTCGGACAGAAGGGCTATAGTGACTTTACAAAGCACAAGGATGTGACTCGTAGAGCACGTTATTTGAAACGTCATTCTGGAATGGGGGAACATTGGAGTAAGCCGGACACGCCGGGTTCACTCAGTCGGTGGCTCCTCTGGGGCAAGCCCACTCTCAGGGCTAGTCTGCGGGACTTCAAGCGGCGCTTCCACCTCTGAGGCGGCAACCGTGGGCACCTCTGCAACGACAACCACGGGCTCATGGACAACCGTGGGTACCTCTGCAACGACAACCACAGGCTCAGGGGCAACCGTGGGCACCGGCACGGGCTTGGGTGCCTCTACCTCGTACTTAACAGTCTGAACTCCCTTCAGCTTGAATGCACCGTTGAGAAAGCGGAGACTCATTTATCTAAAACGAATCTTCTTTTTCTATTTGAATTCCATACAAAATGCTTTCGGATCAGGACCTCAACTCTCAGCTTCTGCAATATGGCGCACACACATCGGGATCGTACAGCCGTCGTCTTGAGAGACTCAGTCGATTCATCAAAGATGATCGGACAAGGAAGTTGAAGCCGCGCGATGCGGCAATTACCGCTCAGCTGAATCAGCGTGGAAAGTTCAATCAGTCGGAGCGATCAGCTGCGTGGGCACTGCTGTATCTGAGAAATTACGGTAACGAAGGTTTTCAGACAGTGGATGTTCCTACAACAAATGATGCCGACTACGACTACTGTATCCGCGAACGTGGGGGGACAGTGTATTATGTGCAAATTAAGCCTCCTCTCGTATGATCACCGGAAGTGTCTACTGAAGGGACTTGAAATGGGACTCTTCCAAAGCAAGGCAGATTGGATTAAGCAATGCCAGCCTAAGCGGAAGCGGATGATCCGGATGGCACTGGTGGACTAAGAGCCGCCCAGCTGACAGGAAACTTACTTTTTAACTGCTCTGCAACCTGACCCGCAACAATGCGGATCTCCTTCTGTGCGTCGGGACCGAGACGAAGGTGACACAATCTGGCATAGGCAGCAATGGATCCAGTCTCAATGAACTCCGTCATCATATTCTGCGGCAAGACCATCCGAGCCTGTTCGGGAGGGATGTTATTCTTCAGCAGATGATTGTACTCATCCACTGAGTGACAGCAGTGCATCTTCAGGTACTGCATGAATCTCTCATCCTCTGGATGAACATCGTCATTGCTACCCTGCTTCTTACCAGGAGCGCGAGTCCGCAGATGAGGAATATGAAAGGTGGGCTCGTCATCCACATAACGGCGACTCACCTCGTTACGAGCAAATCCAATCGTGTGGCGGAACCACTCACGTGCCATCCAAATCGGCATCTTCAGGCGAAACCGAGCCTGGGGATGGAAGAAGGGTGACGTGTGTTCATGAACAGCCAAATACTTAATGAGCTTAGCGTCTTTTTCGCTAAATTCATCAGTGTGTTTCCCAAGAGAGACCCGTGCAGCATTCACGACAGTCAGGTCATCTCCAAAGGTCTCAATAAGCGTTACGTTGCACTCCTCGAACATACTGTTATTAAAGTTGGATGTGAAAATCTGTTGGAGGAACTACCTTGCGATAGAGATCCTCCAGAGTCAGTGTGCGACCCGAGTCAAAGTAGAGCGTGGCGATCTGATTGAAGAGATGGATGTAGGTGAAGAACACGGCAGCAATCACGATCAGGGTTTCCTCCATTACTGAAGACTGATGTTTTGCGTCGTACAAAGCCTACGCACCGGTTCCTCACTGAAGATGTACATCCACAGGCGTTCGTAGATCCATGGATATCCCGAACTTGTTTCACACATTAGCTTTTCATAGAACCACTTGGGGCGGCTCCGAATCATCTCCTTTGAAACAATGAACTGTGCACCAGGGTGAAATACAAAATGAGTACGCTCACCTGTAAAATATTTGTCATACAATTCCCCGACTTCGAGACCGGGATGCTCTGGACCTCCGTTTCTATCGCACGTAAGGGTATTCTTAGACAAATAGGACACTGATCCGCCACTAAAATTGGCAAGTCTATCGGATAAGTCGGGACAGTGATCAAATGGCATACCCTGAAGAAAGCACGTGTGATCTGCTAGGATATCGTAGTTCGTAACTATATGGTACAAATACGTATGGGCTTCCCGTCCAATATTTGGAAGCACAACTGAACCGGCTAGTTCACATCCCTTATTGTAAATGATCACATTGTCAAGTCCTCCGGTCCAAGAATAGTCTTCATTATACTTTGCAACAACGAACTGCATTACTGAAGACTGATGTTCTGGGTTCTCGGAAGCCTACGCGACAAGACAACCTTCTGCGTGCCGCCCACGCTCATGTCATCCCCCTCCTGGATTCCCTCAATCGCTCTCAGTGCCTCTGCAACACGCTGGGGCTGATCTGCAAACTGAATCAAGAGCTGGGTACGAATGGCGTTGCGGCGGAGTGGAGGACGAACTGTACGCGTGGTCTTTGCAATCGTACCCACACCTCCCTCAATCACAAAGTTATCCAGATTATTCCCCTGCATGAACTCCAGTACGTTGCCTCCCAAAGCTGTCTTGCGATCCCTCAGTGTCTTGATCTGTGCCTGAAGTGCTCGGATCTGATCATCCAGTCCAATCCACTCCCTCAGCGTCTCGCGGATCTGGTTCGTATCCTCCTGGTTCTCCATGACTTTCTCTTCGTTCGCCTGTGAAAGCCACCCTGTGGAGGAGGAGCAGTTGCTGCTGCCTTGGTCTCGGCGGACAGCTTCTGTAGATCATCTTTTGCGCCCTGCACGAGAGTTCCAGATGCTTCAGATATCATTGTGAATGCATTTGACAGATCCTCGCCAAGCTTAATGCGCTTTTCATTGACCTTGGCAACTGCACGGTTTCCTTCAACAAACGTATTCGCAAGAATCTCACCAAACGGCGGCGGGATTGCACGAGCGTAGGCTTCGGTTGCTGCGGCAAAGTCCTGTCGGCTCAGTGAGATCAGGGAGATAATGGGCCAGGCGATCATACCGAACACAGCCGCCATCACTAATCCAGCAGTACTCGCATACGGGATAGGCAAAAGACCTACCATTGGTGGCAGAACAGACTGAACGGTCTTTGTTAACATCTTGCCTCCCATCAGCATGATGTCCAAGGATGCACCAAGAATACTTCCAATTGCAGGGATATGCTCAATTCGATTCATCACGAAGACAAGTGAAAAAAGACTACCAAGAATTGCCCGAAACTGCTCGGGGTCATTCTGGGCAGATTCTACGAATGCTGTCAGCTGAGGACCAATGAAGTCATTGGAATCACCGCCGCCACTTTGCTTTCCATAGGTACGGAGCTTCGACTCGTAACCAGGCCTCTTCTTCAGCGCATTGATTAGCAGATCAATTCGCTCATTTGTTGTTGGCGAATCGAGTTTGTATTGTTTAAGAATGTCACGAAGACCCATTGTGTATCTCCTCTAAAATTTTCAGAACTTCCACTTGCGGTCACACTCGAGACAGGTGACGAAGGTCGTCATGGGCTCATCTGCCGAGCGTGTCTGCAACTGGTAGTAGTCGCAGCGGGTCTTCTTCTTGCAAGATGAGCAGTTCATGAAGATACTCGCTGTCGACTTCTTGGAGTACATCGCCTTCTCCTTGTCGATGATCTTCTGAATCATATCCTTCCAGCGCTTAGGATTCAGATCAACTGCAGAGGATTCCGCAAATGCAGTCGGACTCAGATCTGCTGCTAGACTGCGATAGGGATACAGACTCACTGCACGGCTGCGATACATATCGACAAACACCGAGTTGGTCCAGTCGATATCTACGAACCACTTCTGGGCATCCGAGACACAGCGAGTCAGGATGGCTGTCTCAATCTCTGCGCTCTCAAACTTCTCTCTGACCTTGTCACGCATCGGGTGATCTACGAACACGTTGGATGCGTGGATCATATGAACTGTCGCATGAGGGCGAGCGTCTCCCTCCTCAACCTCTTCAGGCTCATCTTGAACGGGATCTCCGTTGCCGTCGTCCTCCTCATACTCACCCTCGTTCTCTTCTTCGTCTTCATTGAAGGTACAGGTCTGGTAGAAGTCATCATACTCTGCAGACTTCAGATCGAGATACTTGGATGCCTGGCGATCATAATCATCTGGATTGGGATTCACTGACTTGAGTACCGCAATGGATCCTTGAAAGGAGTCATCGTGGAACGGCGGTGGAAGCATATGCTGATTTGTCTGTTCATCCTCAATCTCTGAGGGCACCGCAAAGAACGCAAATGAATGCTGCTCCTGTACGCACTTGCCCTGGAACTGAAGAGTAGGTTGCTTGAGCTTCTTGCGAAGCCATTCCAGGACATCCGCCGTCTTTGCAGGGATCGATGCCTCGGAGAGTGTGCCACTAACGGAGATGAGTGTTGCGAGAACCATTTGAACTACTTGTTCTTAGGAAGTTCTGTTTCTGTTTTGTTTAAACCTTGCGTCCTGTCTTCATGCGATTGCGCCGTCTCCGCTTGCCACCCGTCTTCCGCTGCTTCATCCTTGCAATGAATTGATCTCTGGTTTCGCCCGAAGGATTGGGACTCATAACGACCGGATCTGCGGGCTTGGGCTTGGGCTTGGGCGCAGCAGGCGGTGTCCGCACGGTCAGACCCGAGTTGATCTTAGGCTTCGGTGCGGCGGGCGGGGGTGTCCGCACGGTCAGACCAGGCTTCGGTGCGGCGGGCGGGGGTGCTGTGGGCGTACGGCGGCGGCTTGCAATGAAGTCTGCCTTGCTGCTGAATCCTGGATTTTGCATACTGAACGCAGATGTGTCTTTGGGCGGCGCCGGCAGCGCAGGCAGAGCAGTAGGTATCGAAATGGTAGGTGATGCCTTTTTCACTGCAGCGTAGGATCCGGCAAGGGTCTTTCCAATGGAATCTCCAATCTTCTTCATAGCGTCTCCACCAGGACCTGCTGCGAGCTTAACACCAAACCACACGCCAATCACAATTGCAAGAGTGCCAATAATTGCCAGGAGAACTGCAAGAATCGTGTCACTTTTCACGACGGGCTTGAAGTCCGGAACCGGAGGCTGTACAACGCGATTAGATGCAGCTTGGAACGCGGATGGTGGACACGCGACTGGCTTTCCATTGGCATCGCGGGGCGGCGCAGGGTGATACAGAATGGGTGTTCCAATCTCGTGGATCACGTCCTCGGGAGGCGTCACGGGCAAACGCTGAATGTTGTTCATGTCTCCCTGTGAAATCAGAATGGGTTCAGCCATCACGATAACGCGAGTATTGTCCGATTGCGCCCAGGTATAATACGGACGCGTTACATCTACGACCTTGGCAATATCCCACGTAGCTCCTGTGTGTGCAGGAACGTCTGGGTATCCCTGCAGGGGATCGGGTTGTGCTCCCAAGATGTTGGGGATCTTGTTTGCAAATGCATTCACGAACTCTCCACCAATACCTGGATTGGGGTGAACTTTCAGAGGAATCAGGATTACGATATCACTGCCCTTCACGTTCTTACCAGGAAACTCGCCGATTTGAAAGCAAGCGTCATACTGCTTACCTTGCTCTCCAAAGGAGTCCACACGGAGGGGGAACGGCTGATAGACGCTCAAGATATCGACTGATGCGGATGGCGGTGTGGGTAATCTGAAGGGTGGTAGAACCGGCGTTCCGCTAAAAGCTATCCCCATTGTGTTTATCACGTAGAAAAAGTCACGTTAAAAGGAAGCGTAGGTTTCAGAAAGAGCTTGGTGAGGGCTCCGTGGTTGTCATAGTTAACCGCTTGACTTCCATTCGCATCGCCCGGGTCATCCGAGGGATTCCACATATAGACCTTCTTTCCGTTATTTTTAGTGCGCAGACTGGCAATGCGCTGATCTGATCTCCAGGCGTTAAGATCTTGTTTGAATAATTCGATTACTATTATTCCACCAGCTTCGGACAATACTGCATCTCCATTTTTTTCAACGTCAACCTTTGCGCTTCCTAATGGAACTTGTACGGTCAGTTTTTTTCCCCAATTGGCGGGATTTGCAACTGTATATTTACACCCTGCGCTACACCGTTGCATAGTTTGGTCTCTTGTCTCAACCATATAAGGTATGCCGTCGTCGCCAATTGCAACGGCGTCATCCCAAACCCACTTACTCGATGGAGCCTTTGGAGGTCCGACGTCAATCTGACCCATAATATTTCGAGTCAAGATGACAGTCGATGAAGAAATACCCGTATCCATTCCGATTGCACAGGTCCTGCACGTCGCACTATCCGCAATGGTTAGTTTCATACTTTTGGGCGGGGCTCCTCGCGAAAAGACTTTCTTGGCAGGTGGAACATAATCCGGCTCCGGAGGTGGCGGCGGTGGTCCTGGTGATGGTTTTGATCCTCCTCCACCCATTGTCTCTATCTGACAAAACAAGTATCACGAAAGAAACAAGATGTCAACACCACCTCCGACCGTGAAGCCGCCGCCGACTGTTCCCACGGCACCACCGAGTGACGTTCCGTGGTGGGGCGCGTTTATCCTTGCAGTCCTGACGTCGATTGTCTCCGTAATCGGCACCGTTCTATTTCTCCGCGGAAGTGCACCCGCTGTTCCTGGAGCTCCTCCTGGAATGGGTCAGATCTTTACTGATGTTATCACGTTCATCCCCCACATCCTGATCCTGTTTGGCGTTCTTGCAGATATCTTTACGCTGCAGGGTGTGTATTCTATTCCGAGTCTCATTGGACTGCTGGCGTTGCCGATCCACAAGCTGATGGAGTATCTTTGGACCGGTGTTGCAACCGTTCTTGGTGATGTCTATCGCCTGGCAATGACTGCACCGCCCCCAGCTGCTGTCCGTACAGGTGGTGCGATGAGCGGTTGGTCTGGATGCGACGTCTACGGATTTGAGTATTTCCACAGTCGCTATGCACCGCAGGGACTCGTCGTGACGGCAACGATCTTTTGGTACTACCTGATCGACCTCTTCATGAACCGCAACATCCTGGATTCTGTTGCCGCTATCCTTGCATTCATGCTGTTCTTCGGACTGGAGACAATGCAGCTCGCGACCTGCAGGGACTTCACCGACAGTGTTTGGATCAAGGCGTTCATCGCGCTCTCCGAAGGATTCTTCATTGGTGGCGTTGGATATGCGATTGTACAGGGTTCTGCACCGAATCGCCTACCGTCGTCTGTTCTTCCCCAGGGACCTACCCTGGCTTCGCTGACAAAAAATGCAGATGGTTCCTACTCGGATTCGAGTGGAACGGTGTACATCGTGGGACCGGATGGTCGCCCGATTCCCAAGAACTTCATCGCCGCAGCGTCCGCTGGAGCGCCGACTACGACGCCCGGAGGAGCAGCATCGTTATCCGCAATGACGGCTGCGTCTGCGACCACCTGCCCTAAGTAGATCTAGCCTTACGCAAAAGAGTGTAATACACAATCATATTCGTCCCCGAGTGACGACCGACCTCAACGCCATTCTTAACAATCACAATCGTTGGTACAACCTGGATTCCCATCTTGCGACCAATGCTGTGGGGATCGATATGGGTATTCACCGAAGTCCACTTCACATCTGCAAACTCCTCCTTCAGATCCTCAAT
>Ga0114964_10003545_pt1 | contig 10526 bp, 9 predicted proteins | sample C_131016_MF_Meta_FD_92638 | JGI IMG/M metagenome (GOLD analysis project Ga0114964, IMG submission 92638) | Freshwater microbial communities from Lake Croche, Canada to study carbon cycling - C_131016_MF_MetaG | ecosystem: Environmental > Aquatic > Freshwater > Lake | place: Lake Croche, Canada... | reverse complement strand
GTCTTACTCGGTACACAAGCGCAAATTATTGAAGGCGATCACTTAAGTACTCGCCTACTAGCCCACCCAACACTAAATGGTGAGCTGCAATTAAAGCTGCTTTTTTATAATTGTTTTGTGCATAGCTCAGTCATGCTGCGTGCCAGTGCACTTGAAAAAACAGGTCTGTACTCAGAAAATCCCGCGCATTTTCCCCCCGAAGATTACGAGCTTTGGCTACGCCTAAAAAATGTCGGCACACTGGCCAATTTACCCAAACCCTTATTACAGTATCGCGAAGTGCCATCTAGCATTTCTCGTACCCAACTGGTACTCATGCAAGGCCGTGCGCAAGCCATGTCACTTGATGCTATACGCGCCCTCCTAGAAGTACGCGCCCCACAACCCCTTTTGGCAGAACTCTTAATTGCGGTGATGTCAAGTCAAGTGCTCTCTGAGGCTATTAGCACTGCGCAAAATAAAACGCTCAAGCAACTCTTAGACACAATTACGCAAAGGCTTTTAGAACGCTTGCCACAAGACCAAGGCGCACAGGACGAAGTCCATTTACTGCAGGCACAAAGCGATTGTGAGCAACTACTGCAGCGCGCCCAACAGCGCGCTAGTCGATTAGCCCTACTCAAGCTTTTACCGGTTGATGTGGTGCCCTTTTTAAAAAAAATCAAGCGCGCACTCAAGGGGAATTCTCATTAAAGCTTTAGTTGATGTAATTATTCCCGCGTATAACGCGGCGCAATTTATTTCCCAAACGCTGCAATCGCTCGTAACGCAAAGTGCTTTTATACACAGCGTGATTGTGGTAAATGATGGCTCAACGGATTTAACTGCGCAAATCGTGCGCCATTTTTCTGCAGCCAACCCTAGCTTAAAGGTAAACCTGATTGAACAAACTAATCAGGGCCTAGCAGCAGCGCGTAATGCGGGTCTGCGCGCTGCGAGTGCACCGCTCATTGCCTTTCTTGACGCAGATGATCTGTGGCTAGGCGAAAAATTGCAACGCCAATGTGCGCTTTTTGAGTCTAGCGCTGATCCCAAGTTAGCTGTTGTCTATTGTGACTATGCCTTAATCGATGCAAAGGGCCAAGAACTAGCCAGTTCAGTAGGGCGCATTCGCCCAAGCCTTAAAGGCCAGGTCTATAGCGCTTTACTGCGTGGTAATTTCATTTCTGGCAGTGGCAGTAGCGTTCTTATTAAACGCAGCGCCTTAGATGCCGTTGGTCCTTTTGATGAGACTCTAGCAGCCTGCGAAGACTGGGAGATGTGGTTGCGCCTTGCCGCTCAATTTCATTTTGATTTTGTGCCAGAAGTGCTCGTGCACATTCGCGTCCATGAAAAGAACATGCAAAAAGATACAAACCGCATGTTAGGGGCAGAGCTCTTAGTCTTAAATAAATTGATTGTCCGTCAGCAGGCCAATTTCTTTTTACTGTGGAAAATCCGTACCATCTTAATTAGTCAAAATAAGTCAGCCAATACTATCCCGACTTTTGCGCAGTGCTCTACGCAGCTAAAGGCTAAGCTAAGTGGTTTGCCGATGCTAGGTGCTCGGGTATTGCTCTTTTTACCGGTAAAAATCGCGCAGGAATTTTTAAAACACAAAAACGCGCGCTAATCATTTTTAAGCGCCTGTTTTTGTACCCAACCAACGTTGCCCGGTTGCGCCCCACACTTTTCTTGGCACTTTAAGTAAGAGCATGAGCCAATTGGTATAAATTCCATGGGTCTTACAGGCGCGAATAATTTCTTGATTCAAAATCCAATTACTTTGCCAAGTAGCGGTACTAGCGCCACCTAAGCGCATGCGCACAAGCGGTTTAGCAAGGTAGGTATAGCTTGCGCGGTACACATAAAAAATACGGATCAGCATTTCATAATCGGCAGCAATACGGTAATCCAGCGCGTAAGGACCAACGGCTGTATAAAAACTTTTTTTCAAAAAGACCGTAGGATGGGCCGGCATCCAACCCCAGCGAAATTTTCCTGGATGAAAAAAAGATGAATCGTAATACCGCACTACGCGCTTAGGCTCATTGGCTCGCACCATCACGAGATCCGCAAAAACGGCGTCAGTGTCTTCTTTTATTAAGGCATGCATGAGCATTGAAATCGCCGCAGGGTTGGTGTAGACATCATCGGCATTTAAAAAAGCAATCACTTCGCCACTGGCCCTAGCAATGCCTTTATTCATCGCGTCATACATTCCTAAATCAGGCTCAGAAACCCACTGACTGAGCTTTGAGTGATTGCGCTTGAGGAGCTCAAGTGTGCCATCGGTAGAAGCCCCATCAATCACAATGTGTTCGATTAAGGGGTAGTCTTGCAAGGCCACTGAATCAATGGTGTCTTGCAAGGTCGCTACACTATTAAAGCAGACGGTGATGATGGAGACTTTCATACCAAAATGCCCAAGACTGCTTTAATTGCAGGCTCAACTGCGACCTGATGAACTCGCATATAGCGCTTAACCGCCACCACGTTCTGATCGGCTTGCGCGCGGTACCAATAAGCTTGTAAATAATGAAACTGAGAGCCGCGCAGTCCATCTAGAAAACCTGCCCAGATAAAATAACGCAGTCCAAAATACGCTAAGGCACGCGCTTGCGGCGGTAATTTTGCATAGATCGCCTCTTTAATCCAGCGCTTAGTGCCAATCGAGGATTGCGCTAAACCCAAGGCCCCTACTGAATTACGTTTAGCAAAACCATACTCCAAATTCAGTAAATCCACGGCTTCACGTTTGGCATAGTTTTGATGCTTTGCCACCCAAAAATCCAGGGGTTGCAAATTATCATCGACCAAACTGGCATTCAGATGCAGCGTCTTACCGGCAACTTTCATATGCTCGTCCATCCAGCGGGATTCTGATTGCGCAAAGCCATATCGAAATAGGCGCATCACCCGGTTTTTTCCTACTCCGCCAAACCGAATTGGTTTGCCTTGAAAGACCATTTTTCGAAAACACGAAATGCCGTCTACTTCGGGAGGCACGCGCTTTAAGAGCTCACGTACTTGCGCAATTAATTCTGCCGTTAGTACTTCATCTGCGTCAATACGCATTACCCACTCGGTCTCTTTTGGCAGTTGCGCTAGCGCCCAATTAACTTGGGTGGAATGATTATTTTCCCAAGCACGCTCGAGAATTTTTGCCCCACACTGCTGAGCAATTTTTACTGTCTCATCGGTTGACATCGAGTCAACCACTACGATATCGGTAGTCAGCTTTGCCACACTGCGTAAACAACGCTCAATATGAATACCTTCATTAAAGGTCAGAATAAGGGCAGTCAAATTCATGTGCGTAAGGCCCACTTTAAATAATGGGTTTTGAGCCAATACACGGTATTTGCCCACCACAGCGGCAGGCCATTTTCTAAAAGGGCTTTTTTATATTCAAGTAAGAGTGCCGGCAGGTGTTGGTCACTGCCATAGGGTTCATTGACGCTCAAAATCATGTTTGTTTGACGTACAGTGCACCCGAGCCGATTGATACGTAGGTAATGCTCAAAATCACCCGCAAAGCGATAAGTCTCGTTAAACGGGGCTTGGCAAAGAAGCGTCTTGGAATACACAATCGCTTGATGGGAAGTGGGCATAGACCAAAAACGCCACTGATTGCTTCTTGGCAGACGCACTCGATTGCGAATCGCAAAACCAAATAAACAAATATCAACTGACTCGTCTAGTTCTAGCTTAGCAAGCGAAGTTAAGCCAGGCGCTAAAGTATCACCGCTATTTAAATACAAAATCTGCTGCCCAGTAGCCAAGGCAATGCCTTTATTCATGGCGTGGTAAATCCCGTTATCGGACTCTGAAATAATACGATCGCCAGGGCGTAAAAACGCTGTGGCTACAGCTTGAGAGCCATCACTAGAATTAGCATCAATACAGACCCACTGAAATTCATCTGGCCTCATTTTTGCTAAGGACGCCAAGGTTCGCCCTAAGCCCTCGCGATTATTTTTATTAATGGTGATGATGCTCAGCATCTTAGCGCGTGGGGGCAGGTGTGGCCGTCAGTGCTGGGTTCACTTGACGCACTTGTTCAAAGGCGTAAAGGGATAAAAGAATGCCCCAAAACGCCAGCCCATTAGAAAAACCCCCAACTGATGCTGCTACACAGGTCATCGGGGTTAAGACAATGCAGGCGAGCTTCCAGCCCATTTCTTTTTTCACCAGCAATAAAAAAAGTAAGGGAATCAAAATGGTGATGTAAATGCCAAATTGAAATAAGGCCCTACTGTAAAACGCTTGCAACATTAAAGGGTCGCAATTGTGGCTATTGCCCGTAAACCACTCAGCAAAATCGGGTAAGCGAATACATATATAACCAGGGATTTTTTCGTAAATCCCATGACCAAAAGGTAAGCTTAAGATTTCCCAAAAACTATTGTGATAATGGTCCAAAATAGCTTGTAAAGATTGGACTCGGTCAATGGAGTTTAGTGGCGCAGTAATATTGCGCCCTTTGCCAATATAAAAAACGACCGCTAACGCTAAAGTCAAGGCGACAATCCTTTGCCGCCAACTCACTGCTAAGAAATAAAAAACACTCATAGCTGCAAAAGATAGCAAACCAGATCGACTACCCGATAAAATAATTACGAGGGCTGCAAGCACAAAATACTGTACCTGCTTTTGCTGATAGATAAAAAAAACAATTGCAAAACAGTTTAAATAGAAAGTAATTTCAAAATTATTTTCAAAAATAAAAAAAGGTCGGGTATTCATTAATTGACCAATGCTGGCATTTTCTTGTAAGCGCACTAAAAATAAGTTCCACAACAAAATGCAGGGATAAAGATATAAAAAGAGCGTGAGCGGGCGTCTTAAAGACCACTGGGGATCATTTTTGGAGTACAAGGCCAAAATCGACAAATACAAAAAAGGCTTTAGAACAACAAAAAAGTTATTGGTGTACTGCGTATCCGGTGCGGGTGGTGAAAAAAAATAATATCCTAACCATAAAATGAGCCCTACAAAAAATAGGGGGGATACATCTTGATTTAAATCCGGTAATTTATAAATCAGGTAGATTCCGAGGATTAAATCTGGCAGGTAATAAACCGGGATGCGCCAGATAAAAATGAGGGCATGTAAAGCGCATCCCACTACCAACAGGGCCAAAAATGCCCACGCCGAATTCGTATTTTTATACACGATACTTAACACGTGCAAGGATCACAAAAACCCCCACACAAAAACCCAGAATTAGCGCAAACATAAAAACCTTGGCTATCTGGGGATAAATAAAACTATCGCTTAAGCGGATGGATTGAGCGATTCCCGGTTTTTCAAATTTTGTGCTTGGGGCTGCATTATCCAAGATTAATTGAGCGCCCACTTTCGCAACTGTCTCGTCATAGACTTGGGTCAATTGCGTTAACACCAGTTCTTGCAAAAGAAGGGCGCAGTGCGCAGTAGGTTCTTTTAGGGGTAAGCGTAAGGTAAACCGAAGCACATCACCATTACTCATAAGTCCCATTTGTAAAGACTTAACTAACTGCTTTCGATTGGCGTTACTGTCTTGGCCCATACAGCCGGCTATCAATCCCTCGGAATAATTCAAGGGATTTTGTAAGCCCCGCATAAAATCTAAACTTGAAACCATGAGACGCCATTGGGTTGCAGACTCTAACGTAATATCCTTTTTTTGAACTTTTGGCATCGAAACCGCAAAATTAGCCTCGTAAATTGGCGGGGTGACAAAGAGGTAAATCCCGGCAATTATGCAGGCCACAACTTCAAATAGAATGAGAGTTTTCCAGTGACGTCTTAACCAAGCCAAACAGGAGAAATAGTCGATCTTCATAAGTAAGCGTTATTTAACAAAGGAGCCTAGATTAAAACCCAAGGCAGCCCTAGCTTGAAAGTAATTGGAGAAGTTTTACCAATTTTACCGCTAAACCCAGCCAAACCAAGGTTTCAAGCCAATCGGTCTAAGGTGGTAAAGTGACCCTTACGTTTGATTCCTTGCAAACGAGATCCTTTTAATTCTATGTCCGCTGTTCTTCTTTCGCTTTTTACCTCGCTCTTGGGCTGTTTACTGTTAATTCGGTATCAGCATATGCATAATCATTTGACTGGCGATACCGATTTTTCGGGCATTCAAAAATTTCACGCAACCGCTGTGCCACGGGTGGGCGGAATCCCGATTTACCTAGGTTTATTGCTAGCCTTAATGGTGCGGTACTTTGATAATCTACCGGTAGCCCAATTTGCAAGTTATTTATTAATTGCTGCCTTGCCCTGCTTTATCACCGGCTTAGCAGAAGATATTAGTAAAAAAGTGGGGGCCAAAGAACGCTTAATCGCCGCTATGGCATCTGCTGCCTTAGCCGGTTGGTTTTTAAATGCGTGGCTAACCAATGTCCAAATTTTTGGGGTTGATTGGATTTTATCGATCCCCTTATTGTCGATGCTCATTACTTGTTTTTGTATTGCTGGAGTAGCCCATGCCTTTAATTTGATTGATGGTTACCATGGGCTTTCTGGGGCAGTTGGCGCCATCATCTTATTGGCTCTAGCCTATGTCGCATTTCAGGTGCGTGATTATCCAATTCTGGTTTGTGCCTTTGCTGGTATAGGCGCTATTTTGGGTTTCCTCTTTTGGAATTACCCCAAGGGTTTAATTTTTTTGGGTGATGGTGGCGCCTATTTGATTGGCTTTTGGATTGCTGAATTATCTCTTTTACTGGTTTTACGCAACCCCATCGTCTCTAAATGGTTTCCCTTATTGCTGTGTTTTTATCCGATTTTTGAAACCCTCTTTACGATTTACCGTCGACTTGCTCTCAAACGGGTAAGCCCTGGTATTCCCGATGCAGCTCATTTACATCAAATTATTTATCGCCGCGTAGTGCGCTGGGCCATTGGCTCAAGTGAAGGAGATTTACGCACCCAACGTAATGCCATTACTGCACCTTATTTATGGATCTTATCGAGCCTTGCGGTTGTGCCAGCGATTATTTTTTGGAATAACCATATTGCGCTAAAGATCTGCACAGTACTTTTTGCACTTACCTATATTTGGCTCTATTGGGCAATCGTGCGGTTTAAAACCCCGAAATGGCTCATTATTCAAAAAGACAATTAGGGGGTTTTCCAGTACTCGGGTGGCGTCATTTTGACACCAAGGCGCCTAGAGTCTGCACTTAGTCCCAAATCCCGCGGGGTATAGCATGACGATAAAGTCATCCGCGCAGAAATAAGGAATGGAGAGTTCCAATAAGCTGTAGGAATAGCCAAGGAGACGTTTCGCGCTTCGTTACGCTGCCATTGTTGTACTTCGGTCAGAATGGGCACCTTGCCTTTGCCTGGCTCCCATGACAGGAGCTCAAAGGTTGCAGTTAAGGGGTGACGCTCTAAATTGGATCTGCTGGGGTCAATTTTAAACTTTACACCGTGCTGATCCTTAGGAATTCGCTCTTCCCATCTGCCCGAGCTCCAGCCGTCAGCAAAAAGGGGTTTTTCCACCATAAAACAATCTAAGCCATACAAAAAGGGTTTTCGATTAAAGCTAGGCAGTACCTCAATTAGAGCTAATAAGCCCAAAATGAAAAATAGGCTCAAGACAATTTTTGGCTTGATAAAGCCAATTAAGCCCCCTTGCTTTTCCTCTAAAGAATAGGCATTGGAGAGTGCGTATAAAAGACCCACTAAAACTGCGCCTATAAATAGGTTTTCGCGTACCAAAAAAGCGTGGGCAAAAATATTACCCAAAAAAAGGCTGCCAAGCGCAAATATTGCAGGAGTTAATAGTCTGCGATTCGAGCTAGCAAAATAAGGATACGCCAAAGCAAAACCAAATGCACTTACCCCTAATAAACCGGTTTCAGCTAGTGTTTGTAAAAAATAATTATGGGCATGCTCACCCCCATTGAGTTCTAAAAAATAGGATTTGCTAAAGCTCACATTACTAGATAAGCGATAAAATTCTCCTTGCCCTACTCCCATAACCGGAAAAGCTTCAACCATATTTCGCACTGCCGACCAAATCTCTATGCGTGAGCCTAAGATACCGCTCCAATTACTGAGCATGGATAGATCACGAGTTTGAAATTGCAAAATTAATTCATCGGCCCAGCCCAATTCAGAAATGATCCAAAACAGGGTCATCCCTACTGCGGCCATTCCAAAAAGGGAAAAAATGGCCGACTGAAGCCATACTGGCTGGCGAGACTTATTAGCAAAAAAATGCCGGCCCAAGAAAAAAATCAGAATTAAAATAAGCGCTAGTAAAGCAAACCCTAAGGAAGCGCGTGATTTACTAGCTAGCAAACCTGCAGCAGATAGCGAAATGACGACTAAACAAATCGTGCGCTCCCAAGGTGATGAGCAATATTTCCAATAACCCCATAGGCCCACTACGCCAAGCAACATCTGCGCAGAAAATGCATGTAAATCGGGCTGAAACCCTAAGGCCATAAAGCCAAAATTATCTTTTCTAAATGCTAAAGCCGCCTCCGGCAATCCAAACCCTGTAGCGCTTTGGATAAGTCCCATCATTGCCGCTAAGGTAATCCCAATCAAAAGGGCTCGAAAGATAATTGCATTGCGAGCAAGTAGAGGAAAAGCGCGAAGGTTCTCTAGCACTAAAAATATCAACCCAACACTCAGGCTATATGCGAGCCAATCTAAAAGGGGTAAAAAATCTGCGCGCCATTCTACGGGTCGAAATTCTCGTAAATTAAATAACAGTCCATCAATTGAGCTATGGGTAGCCGATAAATGCAGGTTTCTGGTAATGGCCAGCATGACCGATAAAGTGATAATAAAAAGAACCAGTCCAACTGGCCAGGGAAGTGGGCCCTTAAGGAGCGCCGCAAAAAACGTTGCTAAAGAAGATTTTTTTACGATCAAGCCCCAAAGCCAACACAATATCGAGCCGAGAATAAATCCGGCAACTAAATCAAAGCTCACATGGGTAAATGCTACAAATTGAATCCCAAAAGCCGCCGATAACTGCGTATGTAAGTTTGAGGTCAGCGGCAACACCAGCACAATGCCCATTAGACCCCAAGGCCTTGGTAAAAACGCCGCAACAACACCAAAGACCAATAAATAAGTTGCCGTAGTGTGCTGATAGTCCAGCAATAAATAGATACTATTGCTAGCCACTACAATACTTGCAACACAGGCGCACGCTAACCCAAAGATAGAAAAAAAAGCCTCAAATCCTCTGGCAAAATAAAAGGAGGCTAGTGATGAAAATTCACTTTTATGCAAGCGAAAAAAAGGTCGGCGAATTAGCACAAGGGTTGAGGGTTAAAACAAAACAAAATTGACCCAAAAAAATAGCAATCTAGGCATTTTAGGCTTTACCAAGGAGTTTGGGGCAAAATGGTTCTTATTTTCACCTTAACTTTAGCCACCACAATCTGCTAACTTGAAACTTAAAACCATTCTAATTACTGGAGCCAACGGCTTTACGGGGGAGCATATTAAGCTAGTTGCCCCATCCAAGGGATTTCAGGTAATTGCCCTTAAGGCAAAACTAAACGACATCGATGCCTTGGAAAAAGAGGTGATAGCTAGTAATCCCGACTTTGTGCTTCATCTAGCGGGGGTTAGTTTTGTTGCCTCAAAAGATCATGAGGCGTTTTATCGAGTCCACGCCCTAGGGACTGGGAATCTTTTGAAAGCACTCACCCTTCTGCCAACGCGACCAAAAAAAATACTCTTGGCTAGTAGCGCAACTGTTTACGGTAATAGCCCTAACCTATTTTCTTTAGAGTCACAAATTCTTGCTCCCATTGATCATTACGCCATTAGCAAAGTAGCGATGGAGGAAATGGCCAAAACGTATTTTGAGCGACTGCCAATTGTGATAGCCAGACCATTTAATTACACTGGGGTTGGACAAAAAGAAAATTTCTTAATCCCCAAGTTAATTCGCCATTTTGCTGAACAACGCCCCTTCATTGATCTGGGGAACCTCAATATTGAGCGGGAATTTAATGATGTCCATACCATTTGTAGCGCCTATCTCAATTTATTGGAGTTAGGAGAGCCCGGTGAAATCTATAATGTCTGCACTGGTCAGGCACGTTCTTTGCAATTTGTTCTAAATAACTTAAGCGAGCTAACTGGTTATTCTCCTGAAATTCGCGTAAACCCGAATTATGTCCGTACGCATGAAGTAATTCGGATGTGCGGCAATCCCAAAAAACTACAAGATCTTCTCAGTACTAAAGGGATTAGCTTAACTATCCCACCATTAAATGAAACTCTAGCAGCAATGCTAGTAGAGGCAAAAAATGGTTCTCAGAAAATCTGAGCTTTTGCCCAAAAGGATAGTTCGGTGAGGGTTGCCTTTGGATGCACTCTGCTCGATCAAGGCTTACAGAACTCAAGCGTAAATGGGATTGATGGGATTGGTCAATATTGCCAAGAGTTGCTTGCAGCATTTCAGAAAAAACCAGAGTTGATTTCAATCAACCGCTTTACCTTTGGCCTAGAGCGAAGTAGTTGTCAAGCGCAGCTACTACCAATGTATCCACAATATGCTCTAGGCTCTTTTACTAGAC
>Ga0114964_10003543_pt1 | contig 10527 bp, 10 predicted proteins | sample C_131016_MF_Meta_FD_92638 | JGI IMG/M metagenome (GOLD analysis project Ga0114964, IMG submission 92638) | Freshwater microbial communities from Lake Croche, Canada to study carbon cycling - C_131016_MF_MetaG | ecosystem: Environmental > Aquatic > Freshwater > Lake | place: Lake Croche, Canada... | reverse complement strand
CCGGGTATTGGCAAAACATGAAGGGTGGCGCTTGGATCCCTCCACAAAGGGAGAAAACAAGGTGATCAAGCTTGGCCAACATGCGATCTCAGGCGAGCGAAATCAACACCCTCGGGACTCTTCTTCCGTATTGCGCGGCACATTGCCCGAGATTAGAAATCCGACTGCCCATGAAAGCCTCACCCCTCACCCTCTCCTTGATCCTCGCATCGGCACTCTGCCTTCCCGCCCTGCGCGCAGAGATCCGACTCGCTGCAGTTTATAGCACGAGCGGAGAACTCGCCCCCCTCGGCATTCCTTCCCTGAACGGGGCCGAGGCCGCCGTGCACCAGATCAATGCCGCCGGAGGCATCGGCGGCGAGAAGGTCACCCTCACCATCCTTCCGACCCCGTCGTCGGCAAAGGTTGCGAGCAAGGAGATCCGCGATGCCGTTGCGAAGGATCCTTCCATCGATGCCTTTTTTGGCCTGAGTGACACCGACCTAGCACTGGCTGCAGGTCATGCCGCCTGCTCCAAGGGCAAAGTCTTTGTGACTTCGGGAGCCACCTCCCCACGTCTCCCTGCGCAATCAGGTCCCCGGGTCTTCCTCGCCTGCTTCGGCGACAATGCCCAAGCGGCAGTGGCTGCCGAGTGGCTTGCCAAAACCCGTGGAGCCAAGAAGGTCGCCATCCTCTACGATAACTCCAAGACCTATACCAAGCTCCTCCACACCTACTTCTCCGAGGCATTCCGTCATCATGGTGGAAAGATCATCGGCTACCTTCCCTTCACGCGAGGAACTGAGCCGAAGATCCACCCTTCATTCTTAGATGCAGATGCTATCTATCTCGCCTCCGAGACTGCCTTGGGGGCCAAGCAAGTCATCAAGTCACTACGGGAAGCCGGCTTCAAGGGACCAATCGTGGGTGGGGATGGTTACGATGCACCCTCGGCATGGGCCGGCTCCCCCCTGGCCAAAGATGTCTGGTACACCACACACGCCTTCCCAGCCCACACTAAGGGAGCTGCTACGGAGACGACCACGGCTGCATTCTCCACGGCTTACACGGTGGCCACCGGAAAGCCTGCGAACTCCTTTGCCGGACTCGGACGCGACACCGCGCTCTTGCTGGCGAATGCTGTTCACAAGGCCCATACCGATAAGAAACCCCTGGTCTCCGTTCTTAATTCGACCCGTGACTTCCCGGGGGTGACCGGATCGATCAGCTACAGGGATGGTTCGCGCGTGCCGGTGAAGCCCGTGGCCTTGGTCTCGGCACCCAATGCGGGAGCCCAACCTATCCAGCTTATCCCCTCCTGGGTTCCCAAACCCTGAACTTCTGCAAGCACTCTCAGGGCCGGGGAGTCTTCTGATACTCGGCCTTTCGGAGCTGTTCGAGATCGGCTTTGAATCCCGGATCGGCCATCAGATCCGCATAGATTGCCTCGGCAAGAGTCCGCCCTGCGGCTGTATCGCTCGGAAAATGCATTCCGCCCAGAACGCGGTCGAGACTCACCCGCATCGCGCAGCCTAGGTAATCGGCCCTGCGCGCCGGATCAAGATCCCCCATCACCAGCGCGGCGAGCCAGGAGCGCGTGGAGTGTCCGCTCGGGTAGGAGTAGTTACCCTCGATCGAGACAAGCGCCTTCACCTGATCCGGAAACGCTTTGTAGGGCCGCTCCCTGTGGTAGGTGTCCTTGATGAAGTTCTTCGGGGCATTGACCGTGTCCTCGAGTTTTTTGAAGAAGGCCTCTGTCTTGGGATACGCGGCGGCGTTGAACTCCTCTCCCCTCACCTCGGAGAAGGTGAAGACCGTGAACCCCACGCTCTTCTCGGCATGGCCAAGTTCCGCCTTACCGGGATGGGCCTGCACCCCGATCACGGCATCCAGATCAGCGCGATCGGCGGGTGTTCCCATGACGGGTGGAGGGAGCACCACATTCAAAAAACTCTCATGAGACGGGAGAGGCCATCCCGTCCGCTCCGCACGCAGAAACGGGGCGACGAGGAGAAAAAGAATGAGAAGTGATCGGATGTTCATGACTTGGGATTTGAAGCGGGAATCTTATACATCTCCATCCGAAGTTGCTCCTGTCGACTAGGAAAAGAGTACCCTGACCATGGTGAGGTCATCTTCCAGAGGGCCGGGACCCTGGAACGAGTGGAGCCATTTCTGAAGCCTCTCGAAGGCATCGAGTGCGCACCCATTGGCGGCCATGAAGGCCTTGAACTCCTCGAAATCGAGGAGCGATTTGTCCGGCTTGGTCACCTCGTAAGCACCATCCGAGAAAAGAAGGAGGCGTGATCCGGGCGGCACCACGATGCTCCCGCTCGTGTAGAGGGCCTCGGGCATGAAACCGACGATCGGGCCCGGTTGGCGGATCTCCCCGATCTCCCCCTCCGAGGAGAGAAGCAAGGCCGGAGGGTGACCGCCGCAGGCATGGCGCAGGGTGCGGGTCGGGGCATGATAGACCCCGTACCAGATGGTGAAATACATGCCGTTATGCCGCTCCATCGGGAAGTCTTTGTTCAACTCGGTAAGGACGGCACCCGGATCACGGAAATCGATCCCATGAAACGCGCCGGTCCTGATCAGGTTGATGGCGGTGGCCGAGAGCAAGGCCGCCCCCACACCGTGACCGCAGACATCGAGCAGGTAGATGGCGAAATGCTCCCCGTCGATCGCGTGGTAGCCGAAGGCATCGCCGCCGAGTTCCGTGGAGGGCTCGAAGCACCAGTCGATCACGTAGGGCTTCGCGGTCGGCGCGGGCAGGATGCTCCGTACATACTTCACGGCCTCGTCAAGCTCTCCGGCGAGGCGCTTCCGGGTGCTCTCCAACCTGACATTGGTCTTTCGGACCAGCTCAAGTGCATGCGTCAGCCTCGAGGTGAGCCAGTATGAGGTCACCAGAACCGTCAGCATCACCGCCGCCATCACCACAAGGACTTGGAAGCCGAATGTCCATGCAAGATCGCTCACATCGGGGAGATGAAGGCCACCGACCACCGAATACTTCCAGCGATCAAAGGGACGAACGGAGAGCGCCCAGTCGGAGTCGGTGAATTTTCCGGAGAGGGCGCTCTTGGCAATACTCTCCTCGTCGAAAGGATGATGCTTGTCCTCCTTGGTTCTCAGGATCATCCGCCCCTTGGAATCAAGCAGGGCGAGGAAGCCTTTTTCCAACACGCTGCGCGGCTCGATTGCCTCCCTAAGGGGATCCAGCGCCTGCATGTCATAACCGACATAAAGCGCACCGATCACCATCCCCTTGGAATCCTTGATCGGGGTGTAGCAGGCGTAATGCGGGCGTCCCAGGATATCAATGATCCCCGTATAGGATTTGCCGTGAAAGATGTCGTTTTTGACATCCGCACTTCCGTCGAAGAGCGTCCCTTTCGCACGCTTTCCGGCGGTGTTCCTGATGCTCGTGCTGACGCGAACCAACTCATCGCCATCACGGACAAGGATGGTGGCCGTGCCCCCCATGAGCTTCGAGAGCTCGTCGACCAGGGTCTTCTCGCCGTTGACCGCCTTGCTCCCCAGAAAGAGCATCGGGACACCCTCCGGTGTCTTGCCACGGATCGAGGCGGGCCCCTGCTGACTCACGAGCAGGGAAAAGACCTTCATCGCGGAGGCCACCAGGTTGGAATAAAGCGTATTGGTCGACTCCATGGAGGAGATGATCTGCGTGATCCTTCCCTCCATTTCGGAACGTGCCTGCCCGGCGATGTAGCCCGTCAGCCTTACAAAACCCGCAGCGGCGGCAATAACGAGCGCCGCCACAATCACCACAAACCAAAGCAAAATCCGCCCCCGAAGGGTCCGGAACGGGAGCCCGAAAAAGCGGTTGATGGCGGAGCCTGAATCCATCCTGGTGATCAGTCTCAGTTGAGGACTTTCCTGTTGGTCTCCCGCGCAAAGAGGGAGATAACGATCGTCACGATGCTTGCGGCCACAAGAAGTGCCGCTGGCGCCATCAGGCTGTGAAACTTCTCGATCAGTAGACCAGCGACAAGCGGCGTGCTGCCTCCAAGGATCCCTGCGGCGATGTTGTAGGTCACACCCATCCAACTGGCCCTCAGGAAGCGCGGCCTCTCCTCCGCAAGCCACGTGCTGTACGGAGCCATTCCGGTTCCGACGCAGGCGGCGAAGACGATCAGCAGGAGCAGGGAAAGATTATGATTTTCGGAACGGAGCGCCGTGAAGAGGGGCCATGCCAGCACAAGGACGCAACTCGCGGAGACGATCACCATGGTGCGGCGACCGAAGCGATCCGAGAGATACCCGCCGACAGGGGCCATGAGAACTGCTGTTGCGACACCCATGGTCTGCAACCCGAGAGCACCGGAGGGGGACATGAGTCCCGAAGTCACCAGATAGGAGGAAAGGAACACGGCCACGATGTAGAAGCCGGCGACCGATCCCCATCCCCGTAGGGCCCCTCCGATCACGGCGATCGGATGCTCCTTCACCACGTGCAGGAGGGAGGAGCGGTGATGGGATGAGTGGTGGAAGGGGGTCTGGGGCTCCGGAGGCAAGGCCGTCCGAAGGAAGGTGACCGCAAGACCCAATGGGATCGAGAGCAGAAAGGGGATCCTCCATGCCCAGGCATGAACGGTCTCGATGGGATAAAACGAAAAGAGAGCACTCCCGATCGCGGAACCGAGCAGAATCCCGAGACCGGCCGTGGTTCCCGAGAGGCTCCCGATCAGTCCGCGCTTGTCGGGCGGAGCCTTCTCGACCATGAAGACCACCGAGGTGGTGAATTCCCCGCCGGTCGAAACCCCCTGCAGGATACGCAGGGTCAGGAAGGCGATCGGCGCCAGGATTCCGACCGAATCGTAGACCGGCAGACACCCCGCGAGGGCGGTGGAACAGGCCATGGTCGTCGCCGAGAAGATCAGCGCCTTGCGGCGGCTGGAATGATCGGCGAGATAACCGAAGAAAGCCCCGCCTGCCAAACGCGCCACGTAACCGGCGGCAAAAACCCCGAACACCGCAAGGGTGGAGGCGAGCTTGTCCTTGCCCGGAAAGAAAAGAAGGCCGAGCGTCGGGGCCAGCACGCCGTAGAGGGCGAAATCGTACCACTCCATCAGGTTGCCGGCCATGGCGGCGAGCGCGGCCGTGGGCGGGAGGTTGCGGGAGGACTGGTCGGTCGGACTCATCCCCGGATCATCGGCAACTGCGGCGCAAACCGCAAAGAAGTTCCTTCTGAAGAGGGAAAAGGGACGCTCAGCGATGCAACTCCCGGAAGCCAACCATCATGGGCGGATACTTCTCCCATCCCCTGAAATCAAAGTGCCACCACTCATCGTAATAAGAAAGAAAGCCGTTCCGGGTCATCACCCGTTGCAGAAGATCCCTATTGCGACGCTCTTCCGCACTCCCGCCGCCATAGTTTACAGCTGCTCGGGGTGAGAACTCGTCAAAGTCGCTCGGCATCGGGAGCGGCCTACCCCGCTTGTCGACGAGCGTGACATCAACCGCCGTCCCTCTGGTATGACGGCCCAGGTTCACTGCGGGATTGGAGACAAAACGCTCGTCCCGGATAAGATCCCACATCTTCTGCTGGACGAGAAGAGGACGATAGCCGTCATAGATCTTCAGCCCCAATCCCTTTGCCGCGAGTTCTTTCTGGACAGCCTCCAGACACGGGATCAACTCCCTCCGCACATAGGCGGCGGGAAAGGAATACAATCTCTCGCCGGTGAAATTGTAGGTGGTGGCGTAGCGGATCTCCTGAAGGGGCGGCCTTGTCATCGAGGCCACATTCGCGAGGTCGGCAGGACCCTCAGCCCTTAGTATACCAACCGTGAGCACCAAAATCAGCGGGATGAAATACAGCATAGAATCGCTCTAGGAATGGCGTCCCCTTTAAGCGCATTCATCACCAGTCATCGTGAACCTCAATGCCTCTAGTGCTTTTTTCGCGAGATCCAGAGGTAGAGTTCGATAATAAGGGTTATCGCAACGATGGATTCCGCCAAAAAGAAACCGCTGTAGTCAGTCAGAACTCCCATCGGCGGGGCAAAGGGCTGGATGTTGCGAATGGCGGGAAATGAGAAGAGAAGCGCTCCTCCGAAAACCATCTCATTGATGTCGGGATGAGTCCGACTCTTGTGGACCTTGAGCGCCATCCAACTGTATCCGAGGGCGACCACAAGCATCATGACCGCGAGAAAGACACAGAAGATCTTGGTTGGCAGTGTCCTTCGAATATCAATCTCCACATCTAAATTAGTCGGGGAATTGTTTTCCCTCGGTAGCAGCGCGATGTCGTATCCGGTGAATCCGGCCAAGCTCGTATCAACCGTGAATGGGATCCTCTCGAATTTCGGTTTCAGGGAATCGCCCGTCACCTGACGCCGCACAAAAACCTTCAAACGGGTCTGATGATGGTCGAAGGGGTAGAGAAACTGCTTGCCCGCATCGTTCACCTGATAGGTCGAATCCATGTAATTATCAAAAGCGGAGCAAGGAACTGTTGGCTTCATCTCCAACAGGGATGGGTAGATGGTCAATTCATCGACCATTTGATAAGTCCTGAAGGGAGAGTAGCTATCGGGATCCACATCACTCTTCGGCAACTTCAGGCTCAGTCGGGCCTTGAGTTCGCCATTGGAGGGCTCAAAGGCAATCAGATTAACGCCGAGGACAGGATTCGAGCCTTTCGTAAAGGCCGACTCCTCGGCACGTGCCACACTTTCCAAGGACACAAGGACGACCGTGAAAACCAGAAGATTTCGGAACAGGGAGGGTGTTTTCATCAGCTAGGAATTCATTGGTAATTTCACCCGAGAAACAGCCAACCTGCCACTCCGGAAAGCAGGATGATCAGGACGGGGTTGAGATCGGTGATCAAGAGGATCATCGCGCATCCGATTGCAATCAGAGCCGAGGCAGTGGACTGAATGGCAGACTCGGTGATGAACATGAAGGCCGCCGCCAAAGCTCCGGAGGCAATCAGGAGAAGCGCCTTACCAAGCGAGGGACGCCAACGCCACCGGCTTAACCAATCCCAGGAATGGGCGGCCGCAAGGATCACCGCCATGTTGGGAATAAAGAGGGCCAGCATCGCGATGAGGGCCCCCACCAGAGCCCATTGCTCACCGAACGGGGAGCAGGCTTTCAGGCCGATGAAAGCGGCAAGCATGCTGGGACCGGGAATGATGAAGCTCAGGGAGAAGAAATTCAGGAAATCCCCCTTATCCATCCAGTTGTGATGACTCACACTGGCCCGCTGCATGCAGGGCAAGATGGTCTCCTCCCCGCCAAAGGCACAGACGGAGAGGGCGGAGAAGGTGGAGACCAGATCGGTGCAGATGGGGGCGATGGGAAAAGCCGAAGGTGATCCAGATTCAGTCAGCTTGAGAGGGATAGCGGGGCAGGCCTGCTCCTTTACCGGCTTGTGATCATGAATCAAGGCGCTCTGGATCTTTTCAAAGAGAGCCGGTCCGCTTTTCTCAACCGAGAAAATCAGCCCCATCATCGCAACCACCACGATCGCGGTCACAATGGTGCCCCATCGGTCGGAATTGAAGATCTGATCGAAACGCCTCCGCAGAAAGTGGCGGAATCCAAGCGTGGGAACGAGTCCCGGAGGTTCCTGCATGCCATGCAGCTTCTCATGACGGGAGGGGCGATGCAGCCAGAGTGCCAGAGGCGTCACCCAGAGCAGGACACCCGAGATATGAAGGATGCCGTACCTCAGCAGGACGAAGACCAGCAGAATGAGGAGCAAATCTCGGTAATCGATCACGGCCTTCCTGCCGATTTCCAGAAGGGTTCCGCCGATCACGGAGCAAACCGCCGCTCCGGCACCGGCCGCAATCGCGATAACCCAGGAGACCTTGTGAAAATGAATGAAGGTGCTCCCCACAAGCAGCGCGAGAAGGAATGACGGCGTGATCATGGCCACGGCCACAACAATGGCTCCGGGAATCCCCCTCACCCGCTGGCCGACATGCACGGCGAGTCCGAAGGTGCTGTCGGGCTGTGGCAGGAACTCTGCCAGCGCAAAACTCTCGAGAAATTCCTTCTCTGTGATCAGTTTCCGATGATGCACCGCCTGACGCCGCAAGTGACCCGCGGCACCTTGCACGGTTGTCAGGGCGATCCAGAAAAAATACCAGCCCAGCCGCCACAACGGGATATGGATTCTCCCCTTTTCCGATTCCGGAATGAAATCGCTCGCGGAGGGCTCGTTACTGGATGCACTCATGTTTCCGAATGTAGTAGGGCATCCGCATGAAGCGCCAGCCAGACTGCATCCCCCGAGACAGTAACAACCCGGTGACGGCAATGGGCAGGAATCAGGAGGTGATCCCCCGGTTTCAAGTCGTTCATCCCCTCCCCCTCAAACTCGAGGCTTGCGGAGCCATGGGTCAGCAGAACCCACTCGTCGCCGGGTTGCTCATACCAGAATCCCTCGGGACTTGGCTGGCCATATGAATGGATCGTCTCAAGTCGGAAGGATTGTCCCTTGAGCAGCGGAAGAACTTCCTCCCCCTCCTTTGGAGAGGAAGCCTGAGCGAAGAGGTTGCGAACAATGGGTTTCATTGAATGGATTGATGAAGTGCCGAGACCTCCGCATGGAGGAGTCTCGCCTCCTGCTTGCGATCCGTCATCGGCTTTCTGGATGTTCCGAAGGAGAGTCTGGCGGCAAAGGATTTCTTGGAGAGGAGATTCAGTAAATGCGGAAACAGGACGAGATCGCCCCAGTAAGCGATTTCGTCGCCGACCGAACCCTCTCCCCCAAGGTCATATCCAATGGCGGCGGGGGTGATCGGACTTCCCGTGGCGATCACGGACTCGAACAGGGAGCTGCGAAACGGGAGCACCGAGGATCCGTCGGAACTCGTCCCCTCGGGGAAAAGGACCACGGGATACCCCTGCCTCAGAGGAAGCTCCATCTTCTTCAACTGTGCGGCAACCTGAACACGATCGTCACGGCTCACAAAAATCGTCCCCGCTCGCGAGGCGAGCCATCCGAAGATCGGCCAGACTTTCACTTCACTCTTGGCGACAAAAACAGCAGGGCAAACGGAACCGATCACCAGAATGTCGACATAGCCGAGGTGATTGGAGGCGATGAGTCCCTTTTTCGGAACGGTTCCTGAAAGCGAAACCTTGCAATGAAGCAGCGAAAGGAATCTCCGACTCATCCACTGCATCCAGGCAGCACGACCCATTGCCTCATCACTTCCGGCCCGTGCAAGGAACCAGGTGAGGGCCACCATGCCAGAGATGATGACCCAAATGAGCCCCAGAAGGCGAAAAACAATCCGGAACAATCGGACAGGCATCAACGTGTCACCCTCGTGGTGGCACTGATTCCGTTGGGACGCTCCAAAAAGCGTTCCGTGGCCGCGGAGTCCGCATTGCAGCAGTCGATCATGGTCAGGAAATCAATGGTGCCGAACGCGCGGTCGATTGCCGGCGCGGAGCAGATCTTGGCACCGACTCCGAGATACGCACGCAGAAGTTTCGGTGGCGGGGGACAGTCCGACTTAGGTTCGACCTCTTCCAACTCAAAAGAGGGGAGAGGCTTCGACAGGAACTCAGAATCGGCCATGTTGCCCTCCTTCACAAAGCGGTTGTAGAGCGCCCAACCGTGGGCGGAATCCTGCGAGTTCAAGGAACTGCAACCGATAAGATAGCGGGCTTTCCGGTCGAGGGCGTAGCGGATGATCTCTTTCCAGAGCATGGAAATGACACTGATTGATCGGTGATCCCTATGGACACAGGCGCGTCCCAGTTCCACAAGGGAGTCACGCACTGGCTCGTAGGGGGAGAAGTCGAATTCGCAGGCACTATAGTAACCGAGATGAAGACCGGCCATGATCCCCGTCTGCATCCTGTAGGTGCCGACGACCGAACCGGATCCTTCCTCGACGACAAGCAGATGATCACAGACCTCGTCAAACTCATCCTCGTCCATCCCGGTGGCATGGGCACTGGCGAGCCCCTCGTTCAGTTCGAGATTAAAGACTTCAAAACGAAGGCGGAGCGCCGCGCGGATCTCCTCCTCGTTACGGGCAAAACGCACCGCGTAGGAAGGCCTCTCCCTGCGGGGAACGTGAGCAAGTTGGGTGCTTTCGGAAGGATTTTGTGTCAAAATCTCCATCGAAAATTTCTTTCAACCCGTTGAGGCTCTGTCTACTGGAATTGCGTGACAATTTCGCCATGAAACACCTCTCCCTTTTCCTTCTAAGCCTCTCTACCTGCATCCTTCCTCTCTCGGCCAAATCCTTGGTGAATGTCGATCCCAAGGGTATCGGGATCAAGGGTTACGATCCCGTGGCCTACTTTAACGCGGGCGTGCCCACACCCGGCAATCAGGACCTCAGGAGCACCAATGCCGGTGTCATTTATCTCTTCTCCTCCAAGGAGAACCAGCAACTCTTCGATAATAACCCGAAAAAATACTCGCCTCTCTTCGGGGGCTTCTGTGCCTACGGGGTCTCCAGGGATTCTGTGATCCCGGTTGATCCCACGGTGTTCCAGATCGTGGAGGGACAGCTGCTTCTGCAGTACTCGAAAGGG
>Ga0114964_10003540_pt1 | contig 10532 bp, 10 predicted proteins | sample C_131016_MF_Meta_FD_92638 | JGI IMG/M metagenome (GOLD analysis project Ga0114964, IMG submission 92638) | Freshwater microbial communities from Lake Croche, Canada to study carbon cycling - C_131016_MF_MetaG | ecosystem: Environmental > Aquatic > Freshwater > Lake | place: Lake Croche, Canada... | reverse complement strand
CGGAAGATTAAATAGGCCGCCCGAAATCGGTGATTTTTGGCTCTTTGCCTGAAAAGTCAAAAATCCGCCCGGTTTCCATCCAGTCCGCTGCTGCCATTTTAGCGATATGCGGGGCCAGCTCGGAGGGTTCGCGGAGGGTCATCGGATCTTCGCCCGGAACGGCCATCGCCCGCATATCGGTGCGGAGCGGGCCGGGATCAACCATCATGACTTTGATCGTGGTAGATGATGTTTCTTGCGCATAGGTATGGCCAAGCGCCTCAAGGGCTGCTTTGGAAACGCTATAACAGCCCCAATAGGGCCTGTGCTTCCAAGCCGCAGCTGAACTCATGAAAATCACCCGCCCTGCCTCGGAACGCGCAAGCAAAGGGTCAAGAATGCGAATCAACCGCCAATTCGCCGTCACATTGACGGTCATCACATCGTTCCAATCCTTGGGCGTGACGTGGCCGAGCGGCGAGATCGGGCCCAAAATAGCCCCATTACCGAAGAAAACGTCGAGCTTGCCGAAGCGCTCGTAAATTGCGGCGCCCAGACGGTCGATGCCGTCCATATCTTTCAAATCGGCGGGGACCAGTGTGGCGCCATTTGTCGAGACACCACGAATGTCGTCATCGAGTTCTTCCAATGCGCCTTGGGTGCGGGCAAGCGCAATCACATGCGCGCCTTGCTTGGCGAATTCGAGGGCTGCAGCGCGACCAATGCCTCGCGATGCGCCGGTGACGAGGGCGACCCGCCCTTCAAGTTTACCCGCCATGATTAGCCAGCCTCAGCCAAGAGAGAGAGTTGACGGGGCGACTCGCCCGATTGATCGGTAAGCCCTGTTGGATAATCGCCCGTAAAGCAGTGATCCGTGAATTGCGGCTGGGCTTCGCTGCGACCATTTTCGCCCATGGCGCGGTAAATGCCGTCAATCGAGAGGAAGGCCAGCGAATCGCAGCCGATAAAGGCGCGCATTTCTTCAAGCGTATGGGTTGCGGCCAAGAGATTATTCCGCTCCGGCGTATCAATGCCGTAAAAGTCGGGAAACTTGATCGGTGGGCTTGAAATGCGGAAATGAACTTCGCTTGCGCCCGCGTCTCGCATCATTTGAACGATCTTGATCGAAGTGGTGCCGCGCACGATGGAATCATCGATCAACACAATCCGCTTGCCTTCAACGACAGCCCGGTTGGCCGAATGCTTCATGCGCACGCCGAATTCACGGATCGATTGGGTGGGTTGAATGAAGGTGCGCCCGACATAATGGTTGCGGATAATGCCGAGCTCATAGGGAATGCCTGAGGCTTGCGCAAAGCCCAAAGCGGCAGGCACGCCGGAATCAGGCACGGGGATTACGACATCAGCAGCAACAGCGCTTTCAGCCGCCAGTTGCGCGCCCATCGCTTTACGCACCGCATAGACTGACTTGCCGTGCACCACCGAGTCGGGACGGGCAAAATAGACATATTCAAAAATGCAGGGACGGGCCGACAATTTGCCAAACGGCTTGATCGATTCAATGCCGGTCTCGCTGATGATGACGACTTCGCCATTCTCGACATCGCGCACAAACCGCGCGCCGATAATATCAAGCGCACAGGTCTCAGACGCCAGAATATAGCAGCCATCGAGCTCGCCAATAACCAAGGGGCGAATACCCAACGGATCACGCGCGCCGACCAGTTTCTTATTGGTCAGACCAACAAAGGAGTAAGCGCCTTCAAGCTCTTTGATCGCGTCGATAAACCGATCCACGAATTTAGGCCGTGTGCTGCGGGCCACCAGATGCAGCACCACTTCGGTGTCGCTGGTCGACTGATAGATCGCACCCGAGCGGACCAGTTGGCGGCGCAACGTAATGCCATTGGTAATGTTGCCATTGTGAGCGACCGCAAAGCCGCCGCCGTCGAGTTCGGCAAACAAGGGCTGCACATTGCGTAAAATGGTCTCGCCCGTGGTAGAATAGCGCGTATGGCCAACCGCTGCATTGCCGCGTAGGCGCTCAATAACCGCGCGTTCCGAGAAATTGTCGCCCACCAAGCCCATACGGCGCTCAGAATGAAAGCGCTTGCCGTCAAAGCTGACGATACCAGCCGCTTCCTGTCCACGATGTTGCAAGGCATGAAGGCCAAGCGCTGTGATAGCCGCCGCTTCAGGGTGGCCAAAAATGCCGAAAACGCCGCATTCTTCTTTCAGGCGATCGGCATCGAGATCAAACAGCTCATCCGTCATAGCACTTACTCCGCCTGCATCAGGCCACATATGCGCCTGACGAACGTCAAATTCAATCGAAACAAGGACTCTTAAACAGCGATGAACAGATTATGGTGTCTTTGGCGGCGTTGAAGCATCGCCTGTCGTCCCATTGGACGTGTCGGAGCCTGCGGCCTTGGCTTTCAAACGATCAAGAAATCCTGGATCTGTTGGAAGCAAGCCCATGATTTGGTCGCCTGAATCCTTGAGAAGCGGACGCAATTTAGCGTCTCTGATCCAGTCGGGATATTGCTTTTCACCAACGAGCTTGTCGAAAAACAAAAAGGCGATGGCAGCAATTAGAAAGCCGCGCGCAGCACCAAACAGAAAGCCCAACGTGCGGTCCAGCGTACCAATGCTCGAGTCGAGGATCATATCCGACAGTTTAACGGTGAGCATGGTCGCAATCACGAGCACAGCCAGAAACACAATCGCGATGGAGGCTGCAATGGCTACCTGATGGTTGGCAATATGGGGCTCAAGATATCCCAATACCTTCGGATGCAGCGCATAGGCCGCAATGGCTGCAGCAACCCAAGAACCAATCGCCAATACCTCGCGGGCAAACCCTCGGACCGAGGCGAGAAGGCCGGAAATCAGAACGATACCGATGACCATGAGGTCGAGAAGGCTGACCGGGAGATTGCTCATGAAAAATGGTTCCGTGCTTGAATAGGATCGGCGTTTAACATAGCCGTTCAGTTGAGCCGCTTATAATCGCAGCCGCTTGTGTCGTCACGTCCCTTTGAATGCCTAGTTTTCGGAATGACGCTTTGGTCCACCGAGAATTGCAGCCACAAGGTCGGCAACATCCCCCATGGGGAAGGTTTTGAGCGTCGTTTTGCCCACAGCATCCAATCCCGCGCGGGGAATGACCGCCGAGGCAAAGCCAAGTTTCGCTGATTCTTTTAAGCGTGCCGAAATCTGACCGATGGGCCGTAATGCGCCGGTTAAGCCGATTTCGCCCATGAAGACGCGATCAGGCCGAAGCGCATGGCCTGAGAAGGACGAGACAAGGGCCGCAGCAGCAGCAAGATCGGCGGCAGGTTCGTTTACCTTCAATCCGCCTGCCACGTTGAGATAGACATCGTGGCTCCCGAGTTTTAACCCGCCATGGGCTTCGAGTACCGCAATCACCATTGAGAGGCGGCTGGGATCCCAACCGACCACAGCGCGGCGCGGCGTGCCGAGCGAGGAGGGGGCAACCAGCGCTTGGAATTCCAGCAACATTGGCCGCGTGCCTTCCATGCCCGCAAATACGGCGGTGCCGGGGGAGGTCGTATCGCGGCCTTCGAGAAAGAGAGCGGACGGATTGGGGACTTGCTTTAAACCCAAACCCGTCATTTCAAACACGCCGATTTCATCCGTCGGGCCGAAACGGTTTTTAGCCGCGCGGAGAATACGGAAATGATGCGCACCATCGCCTTCAAAGGAAGCAACCGCATCGACCATATGTTCCACGACACGGGGGCCTGCAATCTGGCCGTCTTTCGTGACATGGCCTACGAGAATCACGCTCGCGCCGCTGGTTTTGGCATAGCGGATTAAAGCTTGGGCTGAGCCACGCACCTGCGTAACCGTGCCTGGAGCCGACTCAATGCTTTCCGACCACATCGTCTGGATCGAATCGATGATGACCAACGAAGGGGCGGGGCCTTTGGTGAGTGTGGCGATAATATCTTCGACATTGGTTTCGGCGGCCAATTCGACGGGTGCCTTGGAAAGGCCCAACCGGTCGGCCCGAAGCCGTACTTGGCCGGTCGCTTCTTCGCCCGAAATATAGACGACACGCTCACCATTCATCGCCAATGCGGCGGAGGCCTGCATCAGCAAAGTGGATTTACCAATGCCGGGATCGCCGCCAATCAAAATCACCGAACCCGGCACAAAGCCGCCGCCGGTGACGCGGTCGAGCTCGTCAATACCGCTGGCGACGCGGGGGGATACAGGCGAGTCGCCAATCAGCCCTTCAAGCGGGAAGATGCGGCCTTTTTTGCCCCGTGGTGCTGCAATACCGCCGGGAAGCGGGGCAACGGCTGCTTCTTCCGCAATCGTGCTCCAACTGCCACACGAATCGCAGCGGCCCTGCCAGCGGGTATAGACTGTGCCGCAATTCTGGCAGGCAAAGCTTTTGGTTGGTTTGGCCATTAAACATCCGATCCGTCGATCACATGGCGCTCAAAGCGAGACCCTAGCGAGACGAGGATGTCATAGCCGATGGTGCCTGCGCTGTCGCCTACCGCGTCGATCGTAAGCTCATCGCCAATAAGGGTTGCGAGCGCGCCGCGTTGGACAGCGGCGTCGGGCGCGTCCGTTGCATCGACAATCAGCAAATCCATGGAAACGCGGCCCAGCATGGCGCATTTGATGCCGCCGATCAGCACATGACCGCCGATTTTGGTATTGGTGCTCTCAGAACCGCGCGGCAAGCCATCGGCATAGCCCAGCGATAAAGTGGCTAAACGGGTCGGGCGCTTTGCCGTCCAAAAGCTGCCATAGCCAACGGCTTCGCCTGCCTCAATGGAGCGGGTCTGGATAATGGGTGATTCGAGCCGCACCACAGCGCGCATCGGGTTGGCGTCACTCGACCACAAAGGATGTCCGCCATAGAGCGCATAGCCCGGGCGAACGAGATCGTAAAGGCTATCAGAGCGTAAAAATATTCCTGATGAATTGCAGAGGCTTGCAGGAATATCTTTAAACAATGAGCGAAGAGTACGAAACGCCACGCATTGGCGTTCGGTGGTCGCTGAGCCCTCAATCTCGGCCTCGACAAAATGGCTCATGATCAGCCGGAGCGGGAAGCCGAGGGTGCCCTGATGATGTGCATCGGCCAGCGCTATACCATCGGATGGAGCAAGGCCCAGACGGTTGAGGCCGGTGTCAAAATGGAGAGCGGCGGGTTGAGCGTCCGGATGGTTCGCTACTAAATCGCGCCACTCCTTGATCTCGGGCATAGAGCCTAAAACCGGCGTCAGGCGATGCGTCAGATAGGCGGGGCCGGTATCGGGCAAAAACCCGTTGAGAACGAAAATCTCCGCATCCGTCGTGAGTGCCCGAACGCGAGCGGCCTCCGAGAGATGCGCAACAAAGAAATGACGGCATCCGGCTTGAAGCAAAGCGGGGATCACCGTTTCGATGCCGAGCCCATAGGCATTGGCTTTAACGACCGCGCCGGTATGCGCCGATCCTGCCTTTTTGGCCAAGAGCTGCCAATTATGGCGGATGGCTGCGAGGTCAATCGTCAATAGGCTGCTGTTTGAACCTATAAGGGCTTGGCTCGCTGGCGTACCACCCATCCCGTTACATGCGCTCCGGCAGGCGGTCTTCGCTGATGAGATTGGAGAAGCGCGTCAATTCAGCCTCGAATTGCAGCATAACCGTGCCGGTTGGCCCGTGACGTTGCTTGCCGATGATCACTTCGGCCTTGCCGTGGATCAACTCCATCTCGCTCTGCCATTTGAAATATTCCTCGGTGCCCATGCGAGGCTCCTTGTTTTTGAGGTAATATTCCTCGCGATACACGAAAAGAACGATATCGGCATCCTGCTCGATGGAGCCCGATTCGCGAAGATCGGAGAGCTGCGGGCGCTTATCGTCGCGCTGCTCAACCTGACGGGAGAGCTGCGAGAGCGCCACAACCGGAACGCTGAGTTCCTTGGCGAGCGATTTCAGGCCCGTCGTGATCTCCGTCAATTCTTGAACGCGGTTTTCGCCCTTTTTTGATGAACCCGACAAAAGCTGCAAATAGTCGACGACCAGAACATCCAGCCCCTTTTGGCGCTTCAAGCGGCGCGCGCGGGCGGTAAGCTGGGCTATCGAGATGCCGCCGGTTTGATCGATATAGAACGGAATACGTTCCATCTCGCGCGCGGCATCGGCGATTTTCATGAATTCGTTTTCTTGGATCTCGCCGCGGCGGATCTTGTAGGAGGCCACGCCCGATTGCTCGGCGATGATACGAGTGGCAAGCTGCTCCGCCGACATTTCGAGTGAGAAGAAGCCGACAATGCCGCCATCCAGTCGCTTGACTGTGCCATCCGGATTTTTGTCGTGCGAATAGGCTTTGGCGATGTTGAACGCGATATTGGTGGCCAGCGCGGTTTTACCCATGCCCGGACGACCAGCGACGATGACAAGATCGGAGGACTGCAAACCGCCGAGCATTTTATCGAGATCGGACATGCCGGTGGAAATACCCGACAGCTTGCGGTCGCGCTTATAGGCTTCGGCGGCCAGATCGACGGCGGTTTTGAGCGCTGCGGAAAAGCTCTGGAAGCCGCCATCATAGCGGCCCGATTCGGCCAATTCGTAGAGGCGGCGTTCGGCCTCCTCAATCTGCTTGCGGGGATGGTCATCAACCGGCGCATCAAATGCCACATTGACCATATCCTCGCCAATCGTGATCAATTGGCGGCGCATGGCCAAATCATAGATCGTGCGGCCATAAGCTTCCGAATTGATAACGGTGGTGGCCTCAGCCGCAAGACGGGCAAGATATTGCGGCACCGTCATGCCGCCTAAATCCTGATCGCCGACGAAGGATTTGAGCGTGACAGGGGTGGCCAGTTTGCCCGCGCGGATCAGGGATTGGGTGATGTCATAAATGCGGCGGTGGATTTCCTCGGCAAAATGGGCGGCTTCGAGAAAATCAGACACGCGGAAATAGGCGTCGTTATTCACTAAAATAGCGCCGAGCAACGCCTGCTCCGCTTCCACATTGTGGGGAGGAACGCGGTATTGCGTTTCGATTTCAGCTAAGCGGGCTAAGGATTGAGCGAGGGCCATGATCGTGTCCAGTGTCAGTCCCGAACAGATAGACGCATCTTGCGGGTGATTCGGTCTTCATTTTAACCCATGCCCGTTATCCACACTGCCCACAGGGCCGATAAAAATCTTATCTGGTGCTTGACAGGAAATCGCTTGCATCTCGGATAAAAAAAAGGCCCGGCGAAATGCCGAGCCTTTTTCCAAATGGATAGCCGATGAAGATTAATCTTCGCCGCCAGCCTCGGCCAAAGCGGCACCAACCTCAAGACCGAGATCGTCAAGGTTAAGCTCGTCACGCACAACGGCGCTTTCGCCACGCGACTGACGCTCAGCTTCTTCAGGACTGCGGGCGACGTTGATGTGGATTTTCACATCGACTTCTGGATGCAGGTGCAGCGGGATGGCATGCAAGCCAATCGTCTTGATCGGGGTGTTCAGCACAACCTGATTACGATCGATCGAGAAGCCGCCAGCGGTAACGGCTTCAGAAATGTCGCGCGCAGCAACCGAGCCATAGAGCTGACCCATTTCGCCAGCCTGACGGATGATAACGAACTTCTGACCGTCGAGCTTCTCGGCGACCGATGCAGCCTCTGCCTTAGCCGCAAGATTGCGGACTTCAAGCTGGGCGCGCTGGGTCTCGAAATGCTCGAGGTTTGCCTTGGTGGCGCGCAATGCCTTGTGGCGCGGCAACAGGAAGTTACGGGCATAACCGTCCTTGACGCGGACGACTTCGCCCATCTGGCCGAGATTTGGAACGCGTTCGAGCAAAACAACTTGCATGGTAGTCTCCTTAAGGGGGTGTTGAGATTGAGTTTGGTTAGGATGTTGAAATTTCGACCGTCGGAAAACGGGAGCGAAAGGCGAACCAGACGTCGGCAATGCCCAGCACCGCAAAGCCCAAAATGGGCCAGCCGGGCAAGAGCACAAAAACGCTGTAAATCATGAAGAGGATCGCGCGGCGCGATTTGATTGGGCGCGTGACCTTATGGAGAACGGCAAGGCCTTGCAGGCAAAAAGCGATCAGCAAGGCGGCAAAGCCGATGCGACCGAACAGGCCGGCGAAATCGGGCGCGGTCGCGGTCAGCATGAGGCAAAGGAGAAAAACCGGCAGCGCGATTTTCGGCAAAGCAAGGGATGCCAGATCAGGCCAAGGACGCGGCAAGCGACCAGAAGCACGCACAATGCGGGCTGCGATATACAAGAGCAAAACCGATAGCGCCACGCTGATGGCCGCACTCACGGGGCCTGCCAAAAGCGCCATGAAATGGGCGATGGACGCAACCGTGCTGGCTTGGTCGCCAGCAGTCAAATTTCCAAACAGAGCGGGCTCCAGCGCGATCATTTCGCTGATGAGCTCTTCGAATGAGGCCACAAAGGAAGCGTAATCGCTACCCAGCATGAGTGCGCCAACAAAGGTCAGGGTAACGGCGAGTGCGACGTTCCACATCAACAAACGGCCAAGCGGATACCATTCTGTTTTGGCTGGATCGTCAGAGGGCCGCGCCAGCAAAGCGAGATAGCCCAAAAACCACGATGGAAAGCCGATGGAAATACCGTGAACAAGGCCCGCTAAAGGCGAAAAAGCCAAAGAGGTGAGCAGGGAGGCGACAAGCGCAGCCGTAAAGCCCGCCTGATGGGTAAAGCCAAGCGTCGCAATCAAAATAGGAAGGGGCGCAACCAGATAGAGCGGAAAGGCCAGCGGCGATGACGTCGCGATGACAGAGAACAGCAGCGCCGAAACGGCACCACATCCTGCTCCAAAGGCATAATTGCGAATGTTCATTGTCGAGCTGTCCCGCAATCCCGTTCTAGGGGCGGTTAGAGATGGAAGGCCATCCCAACCAAGCCGGACCAAAAGCGATCCGGATGACGAAAGTCTTCCCGAGAGCGTAAAAGCCCTCGGGAAGGAAGAGGTTTAACCGATTACGCGATCACGTAAGGCAGAAGACCCAAGAAACGGGCGCGCTTGATCGCCTGGGCGAGCTCGCGTTGCTTCTTGGCTGATACGGCCGTGATGCGGGAAGGAACGATCTTGCCGCGCTCAGAGATGTAGCGCGAGAGAAGACGGGTGTCCTTGTAATCAATCTTCGGAGCATTCGGGCCCGTGAAAGGGCACGACTTGCGACGACGATAGAAAGGACGGCGTGGAGCGCCGCTCGAGCCAGTGGATTCAACAGTCGACATCAGAAGCTCTCCTCTTCACCAGCTGCATCCCGTGGTGGACGTGGAGCGCGGCCTGCGCCGCCACCAAATCCGCCGCCGCCAGCGCCGCCGCCGAAGCGACCACCGCCACCACCACCGAAGCCACGGCCGCCCGATGGGCGATCACCACGGTCATCATCGCGGTCACGCTTTTGCAGCATGGCCGAAGGGGCTTCTTCCAATTCCTCGACCTTGATGGTCAACGAGCGGATAACGTCTTCGCTAATGGCTTCCAAACGCTCGACTTCGGCAACGGCCTGATGCGGCGCGTCAATGTTGAGCAGCGTGAAATGCGCTTTACGGTTCTTCTTGATCCGGAATGCGAGGGTTTTTACACCCCAATATTCCGTCTTGGTGATCGTGCCGCCATTGGCTTCAATCACGCCTTTGTACTGTTCGTTAATGGTATCGACCTGTTGTGACGTCACGTCTTGACGCACAAGGATCACGTGCTCGTAGAGAGCCATGAACTTGACCTTTCCTGTTGCGCGGCCTTCTGGCGCCAAGCCCTCCGAGCCTTGAGAAAGGCCCGAAACGGAAGGTATCGAAGGCGGAGACAAGGGAAATGGTTGATCCAACAACCCATCCAGCGAACCGGACTTTCCTTTCAGCCACCGGCCAAACGACCGCATGAAGCCGTGGTCCATAGAGACAAAAGGCCGAAATGGCAAGCGCGATCAGGCAGAAAACCAAAGGTTGAAGATCAAAAGACCATTCAAGCCCACAATAACAACCGCAATAAGAGCCGAAAGGCACGTTAGCCAGAGGGGGGTAACAAATTCACCCATGCGGCTGCGCTGGGCGGTGAAGACCACGAGCGGGATCATCGCGAAGGGTAGTTGTAGGCTGAGAACCACTTGGCTAAGCACCAAAAGCGCAGTGGCCCCCGCATCCCCATGCGCAATCGCAACCCATGCCGCTGGAATGACCGCTAACAGCCTTGTGGCTAATCGACGGATAACGGGTGGCAGGCGAAGGCCCAAAAAGCCTTCCATCACAATTTGCCCCGCAAGCGTTGCGGTGACAGTGGCATTGAGCCCGCAGGCGATAAGAGCTACCGCAAACAGGATCGGCGCTAATTTACTGCCCATAAGCGGCTCAAGCAGGGCGTAGGCATCGGAGAGTTCGGCAATATCCGTATGGCCTGCGGCATGAAAGCTGGCGGCGGCTAAGACCAGAATAGCGGCGTTAATCACAAAGGCGAAGGTGAGGGCCAACTTTGAATCAAGCGTCGCATAGCGCAGGCTTTCTTGGCGTTCCCGTTGGGTTGTGCCGAGGGGGCGGGTCTGCACAATACTGGAATGCAGATAAAGATTATGCGG
>Ga0114964_10003539_pt1 | contig 10533 bp, 6 predicted proteins | sample C_131016_MF_Meta_FD_92638 | JGI IMG/M metagenome (GOLD analysis project Ga0114964, IMG submission 92638) | Freshwater microbial communities from Lake Croche, Canada to study carbon cycling - C_131016_MF_MetaG | ecosystem: Environmental > Aquatic > Freshwater > Lake | place: Lake Croche, Canada... | reverse complement strand
CTTTTGTTCGGTTTAAAAAACAACGATTGTTTTGCTATTGCTTTGCAATACATAATTAATTAAGCTTATGTATTGACAGCCGGAACGAACCGTGGAGAGTTGTGAATTAACATGTTCACCAAAACTCAACAAATATGGATCATTTATTTCTTCTTGATGCCTCAATGGCGATTGCAAAGACCGACTATGTGTCTTTCACTTTCTTCATTGGCACAATGGCCATGATGGCCGCGGCTGTATTTTTCTTCTTAGAATTAAACAACACTAGTAAAGAATGGAGAACCTCAGTACTTGTATCTGGGTTAATCACATTTATTGCTGCTGTTCACTATTACTACATGCGTGGTTACTTTTTAGAGACGCATGAAAGTCCTACCTTTTTCCGTTATGTAGACTGGTTATTAACTGTGCCTTTAATGTGCGTTGAATTCTATTTAATCACAAAAAAAGCAGGTGGTACAACAAGTTTATTATGGAAAATGATTTTAGCTTCTGTTGTAATGTTAGTTACAGGTTATTGGGGTGAAGCGGTTGCTCCAGCTCAAGCAACATTATGGGGAACTATAAGTGCTATCGCTTACTTCTACATCGTATATGAGGTATGGTTAGGTGATGTTAAAAAATTAGCAACTGGTGCTGGTACTGCTGTAGCATCTGCAAATGCAGCATTAGGTTGGTTCGTTTTAGTTGGTTGGGCTATCTATCCTTTAGGATATTTAATCGGAACAGCTGACGGACAATGGTATGCTAGCTTCAAAAATATTGGAATTGACATGAACGTTATATACAATATTGGAGATGCTGTAAATAAAATTGGTTTTGGTTTGGTTATTTATAGCTTAAGTAGAAAAGCTGCTTAATATATTTCAATAACTTTTAAGGGGCAAGTTGTTTACTTGCCCCTTTTTTTATTTAATTTACATCCATGCAAATTAAACTACGTCTTTACTTAATATTATTTGCATTTCTTTTATTCCTTATTGACTGTATTTTTGTTTTAAATAACAATACTCAAATTTCCTTCCTCATTGCGGTGTTAATTCTTTTTGGAGTACCCCATGGGGCCTTAGATTTGTACATCGATCAACACTTGAATAAATCTAAAAGCAATCAAAAAATATTTCTTTTAAAGTACATCGCTAATATTATTGGCTATGCCTTGGTTTGGTATTTTTTCCCCATTGCAGCTTTAATCATATTTATACTTATTACCGCTTACCATTTTGGAGAAATAGATTGGTTGGGGAAAACAGAAAACTTTATTCAGAAATTGGCCTATTCGGTTATTGGGTTATTATGGATATTATTACTTCTTTCTAAGAACATTCATTTTGCCTTGCAAATTTTTATTAGAATGGAGCGCTCTGCTTTTAATGAAACCCAATGGGTAGGACTAGCCAATCAAATTTATCCATTAACGCTTATTGGGCTAGCACTTATTTATTTTATTTTATACTTTTTTAAGTCCTATTTCTTTTCAAAAAATAAATATTATTTCTATTCACTTATACAACAAGGCATTCTAATCAGTTTTGCCTTTTACATGCCTCTTTGGCTTTGTTTTGCTTTTTATTTTGGCTTCTGGCACTCTTTATTGTCATTTGATAAAATCAGAATCACTTTTAGTATGCCCAATGATTTTAATGGGTGGAAAAACCTACTAATTAAAGCAGCCCCCTTTTCCATCATGGCTTGGTTTGGATTTATTTACATTACTTTTCTAACACTCAATAGCAAGGATGCTTCTGGTATTTTTACACTGCTATTTATTAGCTTATCTGTACTAGCGCTCCCTCATTTACAAATATTTACTAAAATCAAATTGAAGGAAGATTAATTTTATTGAATTACAACCTATTGTAAATCAATAATTTATAATTTTTTATTTTTTTGAATTTTGTACATAAGAAGAATAATAATCTTTATATTTAATATTAAATAAGTAATAATTTATAAATAATCATATTCAATGAAAAGTTCATCAAAAAAAATACTCACTTTTTTTACATGCATGGTATTGGCGTTTCAATTATTGGCTCAATCTCCTAAACGACTTGAGCTTTTATTTTTAGGGCATGATAGCAAACATCATAACTCAGAAGTATTGGCCAGTATTATGTCAAAGCAGTATTTTAAAAAAGGCATCAATATCACTTATACTACTAATATTAATGATTTAAATGAAAAGACCTTAAAGCCCTATGACGGCTTAATTCTTTATGCCAATTATGATACCATCAATAAGAGTCAATCCACTGCCTTGTTGGATTTTGTAAAAAATGGAAAAGGGTTCATCCCAATACATTGCGCTTCTTATTGTTTTAGAAATGATCCTGAAGTAGTTAAAATGATTGGAGGTCAATTTAAAGAACATGGGTATGATTCTTTCCCATCTATTTTTAAAGATATTACTAGCCCTTTGTTAAAAAATGTAAGTTCATTTTATACGAAAGATGAAACCTATATCCATACCCTTTTAAGTCCATCTATTAACGTAATTACAGAGCGTAAAGATGGAGAAAGGAATGAACCTTATACATGGACTCAAAATGTTGGAAAAGGAAAAGTTTTTTATACCGCTTACGGTCATGATGAAGTTACTTTTAACAATCCTCAATTTTTACAATTGGTTGAAAATGGAATTCTATGGGCTGTCAATGATCAAGCATTGGCCAACTTGAATGCTTTTAAAATAGCCACACCTACTTATACAGATGCAGTTATTCCTAATTATGAAAAACGCAATCCTGCTCCTAAATATCAAGGATCTTTAAATCCATCAGCATCGCAATCGCTCATTCAAGTGCCTGTAGGCTTTGAATTAAAACTTTTTGCATCTGAACCAATGATTATCAATCCAATTTATATTAATTGGGATGAGAAAGGTAGATTATGGGCAATAGAAACAATAGACTATCCTAATGAAGTAAGAGAAGATAAGGAAGGGGGACAGGATAGAATTGTTATTTTAGAAGATACCGATAACGATGGAAAAGCTGATAAATCAACCGTTTTTGCTGACAAGCTTAACATTCCTACTAGCTTTACTTTTTCCAATGGAGGTATTGTAGTAGCACAAGCACCTTACTTTTTATTTTTAAAAGATAGTAATGGAGATGACATAGCGGATATTAAGGATACTGTCTTAACTGGTTGGGGTATTACTGATACGCATGCTGGCCCTTCCAACTTAAGGTATGGTTTAGATAATAAAATTTGGGGTACCGTTGGCTATTCGGGGTACTTTAATAAAAAAGGAAAAGACTCTACTGAATTTAGTATGGGTATTTATAGTTTCAAGCCTAACAATAAAAAAGTGAACAATATAGAATTTTTAGGAGGTACTACTAATAATACATGGGGATTAGGCTTTACAGAAGAGTTTGATGTTTTTGCCTCTACCGCTAATAATACGCATAGTGTATTTTTTGGTATTCCTAAGAGAGTATTAAAAAAAGTGTATCCTGAAAAATTAGGTACTGAAAAAATTGACGCCCATTATGCTATGCATGTGGTTACTAAAAATTTAAGACAGGTGGATGTATTTGGTGGTTTTACTGCCGCTGCAGGTCAAAGTGTTTATACTGCCCGAAATTATCCTACTGAATTTTGGAATAAGGTATCATTGGTATGTGAACCTACAGGACGACTGGTACATAAAAACTATTTACAACAAGTTGGGTCAGGATTTAAAGAAGTAGGCGATGGCTGGAATTTAGTGGCCAGTGCAGATGAATGGTTTGCTCCGATACAATCAGAAGTAGGACCTGATGGCAACGTTTGGATAACAGATTGGTATGATTTTATCATTCAACACAATCCTACCCCTGTTGGTTTTGACAATGGAAAAGGCAATGCACATATTAATCCATTAAGAGATCATGAGCGTGGACGTATTTATCGTTTAGTATACAAGGATGGCCCTGTGAATGCACCTATAAGTTTAGACAAAAATGATAAAGCTGGATTAATAAAAGCATTGAGTAATAATAATATGTTTTGGAGAACTACGGCGCAAAGATTATTGGTAGAGTCCAAGGATATTTCCGTTGCCCCTGAATTGTATAAAATAATTAAAAATAGTAAATCGGATGCGATTGGTATTAACCCACCTGCCATCCATGCTTTATGGACTTTACATGGATTAGGTTTGTTAAAAAACAATCCAACTGCTATTGCAGTGGCTATAGGGGCTTTAAAAAATACATCGGCAGGGGTTAGAAAGGCAGCGGTTGAAGTGATTAAGGAATTACCAAGCGCTTTAAGTGCGTATCTAAATGCTAAAGTATTTGAGGATGTTGATTTAAGAGTAAGATTGGCATCGGTTATTGCATTAGCGGATATGAAACCATCTGCAGAAGCTTTTGCTGTATTAAATAAGATGTTATTGGTTAAAGAAAATACAGATGATAAATGGATTAATATGGCTTTAAGATCCGCTAGAGGCACACATATTAATATGAGCAAACAAAAAAATGTTGTGGCTACTATTATCGATCAAACTATTAATATTTCGGTGATTAAAAATCAAATGAAATATGATGTAACTGAATTTACGGTAAAAGCAGGCAGCACCATAAAAATTAATTTTAATAATGTAGATTACATGCAACACAACTTATTAATTTTAAGACCTGGTTCAAAAGAAAGAGTGGGGGCTGCTGCAGATAAGTTGGCCATGGAGCCCAATGGTGCAGAAGTAAATTATGTTCCCAAAATGTATGAAGTATTGTACTCCACACCATTGGTGAATCCACAAAAAAAATATTCAATGACCATTAATGTACCTGATAATGTTGGAGATTATCCCTATATCTGTTCTTTCCCAGGTCATTGGCGTAATATGAATGGAGTGATGAAAGTGGTTGCTAAATAATATTTCATGTCAGCAAAATATAAATTTGGGGTAAGTAGTTGGCTATTTGTTTCACCATTTACCACCCAAAGCATTGAGCCTATTTTTGAAAAAGTGTCACAACTGGGATATGATGCCATAGAAATTGCTGTTGAAGATCCAAGCTTAATCGATGCGGATAAAGTAGCTACTGCCCTACAGAAATATAATTTAAAAGCGATTGTTTGTGGTGCCTTTGGTACTTCAAGAGATTTAACTAGTAGCGAACCAGCCGTTCATCAAGCCTGCTTTAATTACATAGAAACTTGTTTAAAATTATGCAATCAATGGGGTACTAGTTTTTTGACTGGCCCAATGTATTCAGCAGTAGGTAAACGTAGAATGCTATCTGCTGATGCTAGAAAAAAAGAGTGGGACTTGGCTGTACAAAATGTACGCATCGCTTGTGAAATGGCAGCACAGCATCATTGCCAATTGGCGATAGAACCTATTAATCGATTTGAAACTGATTTAGTGAATACCGCTGCGGATGTTTGTCAATTGGTTAAAGACATCAATCATCCGGCAGCTAAAATTAGCTTAGATAGTTTCCACATGAATATTGAAGAAAAAAATCCAATGGAGGCCATTTTACAAGCGGGAAACAATTTAATTCACTTTCAAATTTCCGAAAACCATAGAGGTATTCCTGGCACTGGAATCACTCCATGGAACGATTACGCTACTGCGCTAAATAAAATTAATTATAGGGGGGTGATTAGTTTAGAAAGCTTCACCCCTTCGAATCAGCAATTGGCCGAAGCGGTTTGTATTTGGAAGCCACTGGCGGATAGTCAAGAAGTATTTGCTCAAGAAGGATTGAGTTTTATGAAAAAAATATTTAAATAAAAAAGTATGAAAAAGATAAATGTAGCCATTATAGGATTAGGCTTTGGAGCTGAATTTATACCCATCTATCAAAAACATCCATTGGCGAATATGTACGCCATTTGCCAAAGAGATAAAACTAAATTAAAGGCCATTGGTGATGCGTTTAATATTGAAAAAAGATATTCAGATTATGATGAATTGTTAAAAGACCCCGCTATTGATGTGGTGCACATTAATACCCCCATTCAAAGCCATGCCGAACAAACTATAAAAGCCTTGAATGCAGGCAAACATGTAGCTTGTACCGTCCCGATGGCCACCACTGTAGAAGAGTGTAGATTAATTGTGGAAACTGCTCAAAAAAGTGGCAAAACTTATATGATGATGGAAACGGTGGTGTATAGTCGTGAATATTTATTTGTAAAAGAATTATTCACAAAAGGGGAATTAGGTAAAATTCAATTTGTCCGAGCTTCTCATCAACAAGAAATGGCAGGTTGGCCAGGCTATTGGGAAGGTTTACCTCCTATGCATTATGCAACACATTGCGTTGGCCCCATTGTAGGATTAATTGGCAAGGAAGCAAGTTCAGTTTCTTGTGTTGGATCGGGTCGTATTGACGAAAACTTAATTTCAAAATACAATTCTCCATTTGCCATTGAAAGCTGCCACATCCAATTTAGAAATTCTGATATTGCTGGGGAGGTAACTCGTTCTCTTTTTAACATAGCTAGACAATACAGAGAAAGCTTTGATGTGTATGGGTCTAAAAAAAGTTTTGAGTGGGCTCAGGTAGAACATGAGCAACCGGTGATTCATGTTGGTGAAACACCCAATCGTGTCACTGTACCCGACTATGCACATTTATTGCCTAAGGAAATTCAATCCTTTACTACTAAGGGGGTTTATGACGAGGATAGCAATCAGCATTTATCATTTATTCAAGGGTCTGGTCATGGTGGTTCACATCCTCATTTAGTGAATGAGTTTTTAAATGCATTACATGACAATAGAGCTCCTTTTCCTGATGCCAAACAATCTGCTAATATTACTTGTGTAGGGATACTTGCCCATGAATCAGCGATGCAAGGGGGTGTTAAAATAGCGCTTCCTGATTTTACATTTTAGGTAGTTCAAAAAATTAGTTTAATCTGGAGGCATTAGTAACATTTTAGTAATATACTTTTTATATACAGATAGCTACATTTGTAAAAATTTTCTTGGGGGAGAAAATTTTTACCACTTGATATATAATTAAATAATTCCTTTATAAAATTTATAGTTCGAATTAATTAGTTTTAAGCAAGCAATCGTTAATCGGCCTGGATTTCTATCCGGACCTTTTTTTGGAGGCGGTAACAATTTAATAATATTCTATTAATCTAAAGTTAATAATGAATAGGTTTTTTAATTTGACTTAGACAATATGTTTGCATTTCAAATTAAAATTGTTTTTATGAGTGCAAAAAAAGTAATGCAAAAATGCATTATTCTCTCCATTTTCTTATTCTCAATTACTGTAAGTGTTTTTGCAGAAGGAGTTAAAGGACGTGTTCTTGATGCTAATTCCGGTGAACCATTGGTTGGGGCAACAGTCACATTGAACAAGCAATCTACTTATGTAAAATTGGATGGAACCTATCAGTTTAAAAACGTGGGTGCTGGAAAATATACTATTACAGTTTCCTATACTGGTTATTTGACAGCGTCTAAAGACGTTCAATTAGCCAATGCAACAGAAACCAAGACTATAGATATTAATTTACAATCTACAAGTGTCAATTTAAGTTCTGTAACGGTGAGTTCTAGTAATAAAGAAAATGACAATGCAATTAGAAGGTTAGAAAAAGTGGCAGACCCAATCATTAACGTATTGTCTGCAAAAAATATACAACTATTGCCAGACATTACAGTCGCCAATGCTTTACAAAGAGTAAGTGGTGTAACCATTGAAAAAAGTGGATCAGGTGAAGCACGTTATCCTATTATTAGAGGGATGGAAAAAAGATATATTAACACATTAGTTAATGGAATTAAAATCCCAAGCCCTGACAATAAAAATCGTTTTATTCCATTAGATTTATTTCCTTCTGAATTATTAGAAAGATTGGAAGTAGGTAAAAGCTTAACCCCTAGTTTAGAGGGAGATGCTATAGGAGGGACTATTAATTTAGTGATGAAAGATGCGCCAGACCATTTAATTGTACAAGGTAATATGGCAGGTGGATTTAATACTTCTTTCCCTGATCAAACCTATAGTAAGTTTGATAATTCAACCATGCTGCATTCCTCTCCTGCTCAAAGATTTGGTGCAGGCTATGTAGCTAATTTAAATGATTTGCCTGTAGCGCACTTAAATTATACGAATATCTCTAATCCAATTAACTCTACTTTTGGTTTGACTGTTGGTAACAGATTTGGAAAAGACAATAAGTTTGGATTTATCATTTCTGGAAGCTATCAAAATATATACAGAGGGACCACTTCCAACTTCTTCTTACCCAATTCTCAACCAGGGTTAAATAATATTCCTTTATTTTCTGACTTGCAATTAAGAAAATATTCGGTTCAAAGTGAAAGAAAAGGAATTAATGCTAAGTTGGATTATCGTTTAAATAAGAATAATAAAATTTCTTTGTTTAATACTTATGTCCATTTAGATGACTATCAAACAAGGTTCATCTGGGATACAGTAGCTTTAAACTCGGTAGTTGATAACTCACAAAGAAGTCAGTGGACTTTTCAATCTATCAACAATACTACATTACAAGGCGAACATAAGCTTTCAAACTCAGATAAGTTAGATTGGTCTTTAGCTTATTCTATGGCTAAAAGTAAAACACCAGATCAAACCTCTTTTACACATCAATATGCAATTGTTGCCACTAGCTTAACAGCAGATAAATTACAGTCCATGTCAAGAATTTGGACTAGCAATACAGATAAAGATCTATCGGCCTATTTGAATTATACAAAAAATACTACTTTATTGAATCGTGCTATTGAATTAAAAGTGGGTGGATTGTATAGAGATAAAAATAGAGACAATTATTATATTGCTTATTCACTTAAACCATACCTAGGTTCTGTTTATACCAATATTAATAACGCTCAATTCCAGTTTAATACAGGTGATGGTACCCCTTCATTAAATGGTAACAATTATACTTTTGAAGAAAAAATTACTGCTGGTTATTTGCAAGGCAAATGGAATTTATCGAATAATCTTGAGTTGTTAGGAGGCTTTAGAGCAGAAAATACCAATCAACATTACGAGACTTTATTAACCAACGATGTGCAAGCAAAATCTGGAACAATACAATATACAGATGTTTTACCTAGTGCTCAAATGAAATACGCCTTAGCTCCTAATCAAAATTTACGTTTTGCTTATTATCGTGCAATTGCTAGACCTGGTTTTGCTGAATTAATTCCAGACGGAGCTGATGGGGAATTTTTCAAAGAAGTGGGAGATCCTGTTCATTTGAAACATACGGTAGCTGACAACTTGGATTTACGTTATGAATTCTACAGCAAAGGATCAGACCAATTCTTATTGGGTGGTTTCTATAAAGACATTCAAAATCCAATTGAGATATCAGCTGTTAAACCACAAAATATAAATAGCTTATACTTACAACCAGTAAATATTGGTAAGGCCACTAACTATGGTCTTGAAATAGTAGCTACTAAATTCTTTGGTTCATTTGGAATTTCTGCTAATTATACTTATACAAAATCAAGCATTACCAACGATAGTTTAATTTATTCAAGTAGAAATGCTGCTGGACAGATTGTATCATCACGCGTATCTGAAACAAGACCATTACAAGGACAATCTGATAATATTGGTAATTTATCTTTTATTTATAAAGATCCTAAAATTGGTTTTGATTTTCAAACAGCATTGGTATATACGGGAGAGAGAATTAGTTTTGTGAGTCCTTATTCAGGATTAAACTATTGGCAATCTCCAACTACACAATTAGATATTTCATTTGAAAAGAAATTTGGTAAACACTTTTCATTTTATGGAAAAATAAATAATTTAACTGACGCTCCTCTAGAACTTACTCTTCATCAATCCTATTTTTCTTATTTAGGTGCTAGTGGCTCTAGAATGTTGGCTTTGCAAACTGATCCTGTAAATAAAATAATTATCCAAAAAGATTATTACAGAACTACTTATTTATTTGGAATCCGTTATAAACTTTAAAATAACTTACAACACATTACAATGAAACAAAAGTTTACATATTTAGCAGCGATTTTGATTACAGGATTATTTTCTTGTACCAAAACAGAAGAAACTAAAGATTTATGGCAGGCAGTGATTATTCCTGCATCACCCATAAGTGAATCTACACCATTGACTGGTGCAATTAAAGGAACAATGTTGGCTGGCAAAACCTATACTGTGAGTGGAGATATTTTTGTCAATGCAGGTGATGTGCTAGTTATTGAACCAGGGGTTACGGTTAATTTTACAGGAACTGCTGGTGTTCCAGTTGGTTTGGGTGTGAAAGGAACATTACTTTCTCTTGGAACAAAAGAAGCGCCTATTACATTAACTTATCCGGGTGTAACAAGAACAGATGAATTGGGCTCTAACCCAGATAATGATCCAGCTTTAAAAGGCAAATGGACTGGTGTTATTGGCGCTACTACATGCCCTTTAATTGTTTTAAAATGGACCCATGTTGATTTTGGGGGTGCAGCTATTAGTTCTGCTATGAAAAGCTTTACAGGTAGCTCAAGCCCTTATTCAGTTTATTTTGCGAATCCTGATGGAAGCTTTATTTTAGAAG
>Ga0114964_10003537_pt1 | contig 10535 bp, 11 predicted proteins | sample C_131016_MF_Meta_FD_92638 | JGI IMG/M metagenome (GOLD analysis project Ga0114964, IMG submission 92638) | Freshwater microbial communities from Lake Croche, Canada to study carbon cycling - C_131016_MF_MetaG | ecosystem: Environmental > Aquatic > Freshwater > Lake | place: Lake Croche, Canada... | reverse complement strand
GAGAATTGTTGTATATACAGTTTCATCTTAGCAATTATCTGTTCATTCAGAATTTCAAACCTCCCTCAGTGAGTAGGCTTAATGACCGTCAACTGAACGATGAGCCTCAAAGGGATTATCTGCAACGTTCTCGATAGTGCGTTGAGTCTTTGCCAACCTCACTAGCTTTTTCGTGCACGCAACACGTATAGGACGTTGAAACAGCTTTTGAGCACTCTCCATCCATAGTCTGTAAATGAAAAAAGCGATTGTCATTTCTGACAATCGCTTGATTTTGCAGTGCTTTTGAAGTTTCTCGATTAACGCTTAGCGTACTTGAGGATAGAAATAGTTCTTATTTATCAAGTGCTTACAGTGCTAAAAACTGCGTGTGTACCATATGTGTACTAGGACTATATTCCTAAATAAGCAGTCCTAAAATACATAATAATCCTACACACGCATCCTATAATAACTCATCTTATCAGTCTAGCCGATAAAGCAATTCTTCATGCCGTTAAGCAAGCTTTCGAAGCTTTTCGGGCTTCTTGCTAAGCGCCAATTCTGGCAATCCCTTCTCAGCTATTGCTTCAATTGCTATGTCCAACTCACCATCCCGCACAGCTTGTATGAGGTTGCTGATGACTTTTGGCAGTTCATCACGTTTGCCAACGTCAATTGCGGTGTGGTCGTTTTCAAGCGTCACCACCTTGCTGCCATACCATACGCTGATAAAACAGCCTGCAGCACTGATCCAATACCAAGGTCGCAGACGCTTGTGTGTCTCAATCGCAATCCGTTCTCCAAAGCTGTTGGTCACCCATTTGTGTTTTTTGATTGCAAAGGGTTCATTGCGGCAGAGCGCTTCTGCCATAGCCAGCTGCTCTTCAAGCTTTGCAATCACCTTGCTGCGGCGATGCTCCGCTTTGCTTTGCATGCGTTTTTGGTTCTGCTTCACCAGTTTCATCTTAGCGATGATGCGTTCATTCGGCATTTCAAACACTCCTCAGTTGTGGGCTCAATGCCCGTTGACTGAGCTATGCTGCTTTCGGACGGGGCCAAATTCCTACCGAAAAGACGTCAAGATCCAAAAAAAGATAAAAAAGACAATGAATTGAAGTGGTTATAGTGGGGCATGTGGCATCAAATCAAGCGTTTTGATGATGAATTGAGAAAAAATCTTTCTATGTTCTGTTTTGCGCTCATATAGTCAGCACCCACTAGTATCCATTGCATGGATTTGCTCCTATCAGGATATTGAAGGGAAAATAGGTGTCGATCACTAATGGCACCCAGACAAGGCTCTACTAGGTGCTTAAATGGGTGGAGATGGAGGCCCAGTGTGGATTAGGCTGGTTCAATCATCGCCCAGCCAGTAATCTATTGAAGACCATCTCAGAATAGGTCAAAATGTTCATTCTTAAGCCTTATCTATGTCAGCACCTTAATCTTTTCAACAATCATGGCCTGAAATGCAATTATGATCATCTTAAACGATACAGGTCTTGGGGCGCCAAAGCAGAGGCAGAACGGTGGGTTTTGCAAGAAATATCAAGCACTTTGTTCAAAATTTAGAATTCCATAATACCAAAGAAAGTCACACGATGACCTATCCTATTTCGCAAACAGGCCGGATTGTTCTTGTTATGGGTGGCGCAGGAGGCGTTGGCAAAGCTGTTGCGCAATTGTTTGCGGAACAAGGCGCCCATGTCGCTATCACACACCGTCCCGGTGCAGACAAGGCTGCGGAGGCCGAGGCTTTTATCAACAGCTTGCCGGGCACCGATCATGCCGCTTTTGCTGCGGATGTCGGCGATAGTGCAACGCTGGCGGTGCTGCGCGAGGCTATGCAGGCACGTTTCGGTCAGAAGTTGCATGTGCTGGTCAATTCGGCAGGGTTCACCAAGCCGATCCCGCATGCCAATCTCGATGATCTGGATGATGACCTGATTGACGATATTTTCCGCATCAATTGGCGTGGGCAATTTGCAGCCGTGCGCCTATTCGCACCGATGCTGAAAAATTCGGGCGATGGGTTGATTGTTTCGATTTCTTCTATCGCCGCCAACAATGGCAATGGCTCTAACATTGCCTATGGGGCTGTCAAAGCCGGTGTCGAGGCCATGACCAAATCGCTTGCCCGCGCATTGGCCCCCGAAATCAGGGCGATGAATGTCTCGCCCGGCGTTGTCGATACGGGATTCGTGCCGGGGCGCGGCGCGGAATTCAACGCCAAAACGGCTGCCACGACACCGCTTAAGCGTGTTGCCACCGCCGATGATGTCGCCGCTGCCGTGCTGGCTTGCGCCACCCATCTGACCTATTCAACCGGCACGACGATTACCGTCGATGGTGGCAGGGCCTTGTAAGGGGATTATGATGCGTCGACCGCTTGACAAGGTTTTCATCACTTGCGCCATTACCGGCAATCTGACTTTGCCCGAGCAGACCCCCTATCTGCCGATCACTCCGAAAGACATTGCCGATTCCGCCTTGCAGGCAGCCGATATGGGTGCGGCGATCGTGCATCTGCATGTGCGCGATCCCGAGACGGGAAAGCCGTCGATGGAACTTGCCCATTATCGCGAGGTGGTGGAGCGCATCCGTGACCGCAACACCGATGTGATTCTCAATGTGACCACCGGTCCGGGTGGGCGCTTCGTGCCATCCGATGCAGAACCGAAAGTGGCTGGACCCGGCACAACCTTGATGGCTCCAGAGTTGCGCGTCGGGCATATCGTCGCTTTGAAACCGGATATTTGCACGCTCGATCTCAACACCATGAATTCGGGCGGTCAGGTTGTGATAAACACCCCCAAAAATGTCCGCAAAATGGCCGCGATCATCAAAAATGCGGGCGTGAAACCGGAAATCGAATTATTTGATTCAGGTGATATCGCCTTGATGCAGGATATGATCAGGGATGGCTCGCTGACGGGCCCGATCCTGTGTTCTTTCGTGATGGGCGTGTCCTACGGGTTCCAGCCTTCGCCCGAGACAGTGCTTTATGCGCGTTCGTTGCTGCCGGCGGATGCCGAATTTACTGCCATCGGCATTGGCCGCCATGCCTTTACCAGTGTGGCGCAATCCTATCTGGCAGGCGGGCATGTGCGTGTGGGCCTTGAGGACAGCGTCTATCTGTCAAAAGGCGTGCTGGCTGAATCCAATGCTGTTTTGGTCGCAAAGGCGCGGCGGATCGTCGAAGATCTCGGCGGCCAGATTGCATCGGCGCGAGAAGCCCGCGCCATGCTCGGTTTGGCCTGAACAAAAGATACGGGAGACAACCAGTATGACCGACAGCGTTGAAGCCACTTGCCTGCGCCTGCATCATAAGGCCGTTAATGCTGCCTCACTGATGCCCGCCATCGAGACGCAGGTTTTGCAACGTACCAAGCCCGATGATGTGATCATCGAAGTGTGTGCTGCCGCCGTCAACCCGTCCGACGTGAAAGCCGCCATCGGTATGATGCCCTATGCGGTGTTTCCGCGCATACCGGGCCGTGATTATGCGGGCCGTGTCATTGCCGGTTCATCCGAACTGGTCGGCAAAGAAGTGTTCGGCTCGTCGGGTGATCTCGGTATCCGCCGCGACGGCACCCATGCTACCCATCTTGTCGTCGAAAAAGACGCGCTGGTCATCAAGCCCGATACGATCACGATCCATGAAGCGGCAGGCATCGGCGTGCCGTTTGTGACGGCCATCGAAGGCTTCCGCCGCGCAGGCATGCCCAAACCGGGGGAGACCGTGCTCATCATGGGGGTAAACGGCAAAGTGGGGCAGGCCGCCGCCCAGATAGCCGCATGGCAGGGCGCGCGGGTGATAGGCGTCGTGAGGAAAAGCGAGCCCTATGCAGGCTTTTCATCGGCCCCTATCGAGATCATCGACAAATCGGCCGGTGATGTCGCAACGCAATTGCGCGACATGACCGGCGGAAAGGGTGCCGATATTGTTTTCAATACGGTTGGTGATCCCTATTTCGAAGATGCCCATAAATCGCTGGCCATTCTGGGCCGCCAGATTCTCATCGCCGCAATCGACAAGATCGTTCAATTCAATATTTTTGAATTCTATCGTGGCCGCCACACCTATGTGGGGATCGATACGCTGGCGCTGAATTCGGTTGCGACGTGTGAAGTGTTGCGTGCGCTGGTGCCGGGCTTTGCGGCAGGCAAGCTCAAGCCCTTTGCCATAAAACACCATGCCATTTATGCGCTTAAAGATGCAGGCAAAGCCTATGCGGCGGTCATGGGTTCGGCGCGTGACCGCATCGTTTTTGACCCGAACCGTTGAGAGGACAAGCCATGCATGTCACACGCTTTGATCAGGCTCCGGCCTATTTCCCGCCCGCCCATTACGATATGCGCTGTCTGCGTCTGCAGGGCCGCGAAGCCGGACCATCCGAGCAATTATGGCTTGGCATGTCGCAAATTCTGCCGGGTGGCCGCACCGACAGCGATGCCTCGCCCATCGAAAAAATCTATTTTGTCGTCGAGGGCGAACTGACCATCGAAACTCCGGAAGGGGAGGCGGTGCTGCACGCCTATGATTCCTGCCGCATAGCACCAGGTGAAGCGCGCGCCTTGAAAAACAACTCCAACAAGCCGGTTTTGGTCGTGCTCGCCATGCCGATGGAACCGCCAAAATAAAGCCGAATAATCCAAGAGCCGAAGAGCCATCTGCACAGGGGGAAATTCCATCATGATGCGTCATTTTGCTGCTGTTGTCGGCCTTTCGGCTGCTCTGCTTGCTATCCCGCAGGGCGCAAGCGCCCAAACCGAGATCAGAATCGGCATCGGGTTTGGGATCGGCTTTTTACCGATGTTCATTGCCGACGAGATGAAACTGGTTGAAAAACACGCCAAAGCGGCGGGTATCGAAACCAAAGCCACATTCCAGCGGTTTTCGGGATCGGCGGCAATGCAGGATGCGGTGCTCTCAGGTTCTGTTGATGTCGGCGTCTATGGCGTACCCGCCATGCTGATTGCCTGGGACAAGGCGCGCAATACGCAGTTGCAGGTGTTTGGCATTGCCGGGGTCAATTCATCGCCACTGGTACTTGTCTCGAACCGGCTGGATGCCAAATCAATCGAGGATCTGGCACCATCGGACAAGATCGCCATGCCTGCTATTGTCTCACCGCAAATGTATGCATTGCAGATGATTGCTGAAAAGCGGTTCGGCAAAGGCAATCAGGACCGGCTGAAATCACAGGTTGTTGCTTTGCCGCATCCCGAAGCCGTCAACGCCATGCTGACAGGCGGCACCGAGGTCAAAGCCTATTTTTCAACCCCGCCCTTTACCCAGTTGGTTCTGGCGAGTGGCAAAACAAAACTGATCACAACCTCCGAAGAAGCCTTTGATGGCCGCTCGACATTTCTGGCGGCGGGTGCCACCAAAAAATGGCTGGAAGCTAATCCCAAAATGGCCGGCGTGCTGATCAAGGCGCTGGAGGAGGCTGGCGAGGTCATTCGCAAGGATCCGGCCAAAGCCGCCTCGATCTATCTCAAGGTTGAGCCGTCCAAATTTTTCGATGAAGCCAAGATCGAGGCGATGTTGAAAACCATGCCCGATGATTTTGGCGTGGCCCTGCACGGGGTCAAAACGCTTGCCGATTTTATGAGCCGCACGGGAGGTCTTAAAACGCCTGTCGCCAAATGGCAGGATGTCACAGTGCCGGATCTTGCCAATACACCAAGCAATTGATGACGCTTTAAATCAGGCAACTATTATGCTGCAACTGATCCGGAGGATATGAAATGGTGAGATTGCTATATGTGCGCGTATCGTTGATTGTTGCAATGGTGCTTGTCACGTCGCATGTTTGTGCCGCTGATTTCAAAGTAGTGGCCTTTGCAGGGGCATCTAACTGGCCATTCTGGATAGGGCAGGAGAAAGGCTTGTTCAAGGCCCATAGTATTGAACCTGTGCTGGATATAACGCCTAATTCGGTCGAAATGGCAAAAAATCTTTATTCCGGAAAATATGACCTCGCTTTGACCGCAATCGACAATATCATTGCCTATGATGAGGGGCAGGGTGAAGCGCCGGATGTCCCGGCAAATGCTGGTTTCATTGCACTGTTCGGTGTCGATAATGGCATGCTAAGCGTGATGGCCAAATCCGATATAGGCTCAATAAAGGAACTGAAAGGCAAAACCTTTTCTGTTGATGCGATGACCACCGGCTTTGCGTTCACGCAGCGCGAAATGCTCAAAATAAACGGGATGACTGATGCAGATGTGAATTGGGTCAAAGTTGGCGGCGGGGCGCAGCGGCTCGAAGCTCTGCTCAAGGGCGAACAGGATGCAACACTGCTGAATTCTCCGCTGGATCTGGCCGCTGAAAGCAAAGGCTTTAAACGACTGATCCGGATTACAGACGAGCTTGAGGCATATCAGGGCATTGTCGGCGCAGCCAGGCGCGACCATGCCGAAAAAAACCGCACGACGATCATCGCCTTTATCCGCGGCTTCAAGGCGTCCGTCGACTGGCTTGCCGATCCGGCCCATAAAGAAGAGGCGCTGTCCATCTTCATGAGCCGCATGAAGGGCATGGAACGCCCCGCTGCCGAGAACGCTTATCTGGTGCTAACCGACGCTAAAACAGGCATTTATCGAGATCTGAACATCTCTGCGGAAGGCTTGAAAACGGTGATGCGATTGCGGTCAGAGTATGCTGAACCGAAAAAGACATTGTCGGATGCCTCGCGTTACCAAGACAGCAGCTACCTGCAAGAGGCTTTGAAGTGACAGCCCGGACTAACTTCGTGTTTATACCTTGAAATCACTGCAATGCCGGCTGAAAATGTATACTCACCATCATGCCAGCGATCGAATGCAGAAGAACAGGGTTCTTGTCTTTTGCGTTCATGACATCATGTGATCTGAAATCAACGTCCTACCCCGGCGGTGTCCGGGGCAGGGAGAGCCGTTAGGCGTCTATGACGCGTGATGACTTATGATTTTTCGCTGCGTTCTAAAATTGGACGGAACTGCTCGTGAGCTTTTTTCAGTTCCGTTGCAGGATCCCCACCTGACAGGGTTGCAGTCAAACCAGCACCGACCAGATCGCGGAATTCGGCGACTGGTATCACAACCGGCAGGCCAAGCTTGCTGATCTTGGCCGAGTCAATGACTGACTGGAGCCATTCCTTAGGCATTTTCACACCGTTGCGCACAACTTCCCGGCTGATTGTCCAGGCCGGTCGACCAAGTGCCGCAGTTATCGAACGGTAACTTCGACCGATGCTTAATTGCTGCTGAATTAAGAAATTCTCAAATCGAACGTAATAAGAATACTCTCGAAGCTTTAAAAAATAGAGATAGTGAATTGGCTTCTAATTTGATTAGATCTCATCTTGAAATGATGTTGAGTGATGTTATTATTTTATAAAATTCAAAGGGCTGACCACCTAGTTCGATCTATTTTTCAGGCAACGCTATGGGTTGTAGTGTCTTTATTAAAGCGAATAAAAAAGCTAATCGATGATTGTTAGTGTGACAACATTGAATGCTATGCCGTCACACTAATATTTAATAGAGGGCATCTCGCAGAAATAATTTTATTTCTACTTATTAAATATTGATAATTTGATGCTGTTTGCCATGGCTTCGTAACCAGCAGGGCTTGGATGCAAATGATCTCCTGAATCAAATGCACTTTGTGATTTAGTCGGATTTTTTGGATCACGGAGCACAGCATCAAAATCTAAAACCGCATCATAGGCCTTGCTTGTCCTAATCCATGTATTGAGGGCTTGACGTTTAGCCTCTCCTTCTGGGGTCCAATAGGCGGCACCTTCAAAGGGTGTCAATGTTGCGCCTATGACCTTGATGCCATGGGCATGTGCTCGGTCAATCATTTGTCGGTGACCAGCAATAAGATCTGCAACACTAGGGTTTGGTTTCGTGCCGCCAACACCAATGTCGTTAATGCCTTCCATTATCGTGACATATTTGACACCTGGTTGAGCGAGTACGTCCCGGTCAAAACGGGCCAATCCATTAGGGCCAACGCCATCTTCAAGAACACGGCCGCCGCCGATTGCGCCATTAATCACGCTCATGCTCTTGCCTGCTGTTGCCAGTCGAGCCGCGAGGAGATCAGGCCACCGGCGATTTGAATCAGTACCTGATTGGGTGCCATCCGAAATGGAGTCACCAAAGGCTACAAGAACATTCGTGGGTTTAGTTGGCACAACCTCAACTCTTGCAAGGAAGAATGAAGAAGCTGATGCAAGTCCATCGCCACGACGATACGCAGTTGTAGTCGAAACAGGGAAAGGATTTGCGCCAACATGATTTCCTGGAGTGGAAACAAAGTTCACTTGCCAGGAAGCGGCGTGCATTGTGACTGGAGATTTCCAGGATGATGTGTCATCGGGAAGGTAGAGATCAATAACAACATCAGAAGAATTATTGACTTTGAGGTCCACAGGATCACTGGTGAGAATGGCACCAGCTGGAATGGTTGGAGAAGCAAGACCGCCAAAAGTCAGTGTTTTCTTTGAACTTGTAACAATTGCTGATCCTTTATCGCGGATAGCAACAGATGCGGCGCCTACGCGAAGCGGCAATGTGCCAAGGCTATTGGCTAATACAACCCTGATGCGGCCGCCACCCGCAGAAATATGAGCAATCTGTCGAATGGTTTGATCTTTGAAATGCAGTGGTGAAGCACTGCCGATAGCTAAGTCTTGTCCAGATGCAGCAGCAGGAACCTCGCGTGACCAGGGAAAGGCTTGAGCTGCTGCAGATAAAGTTTGGGCTGGCTGATCAACGCGAGCATATGCAGGAGCAGCCCAAGTTGAGATCCAAGTTTCTGCAGATGCCTGACAAATCATCAGACCCAGCAGTATTGCTACTGTAGACAAGACCTTTGAAATCTTCATAATTTCCCCCTAACCAAGATTTTTATTGGAAGTTTAATTGTCTATAAACCGCTGTAGAAGCTCAGATTTTGATAAGATCACTGTGAACATTATCGAGAATTGGAAAGAGCGCAATGACTGATTATGACTTCAGTCATGACCTGAGACCCGACTTCCCTCCATTTTTCGGGAGAGTCGCGAGTTTGTAATTTGGTCTCAAGCGGCCTGTTTGACCAGTGTCATTTTCATTGCGAACTCGTTGGGCGTAATATTGCCTAGCGAGGAGTGGGGTCTGTTTCTGTTGTAATCCTCCTTCCAAGTGGTGATAGCGGCGCGGGCTTGAGCAAGCGACGAGAACAAGGTCTCATTGAGACACTCGTCACGGAAGCTGCCATTGAAGCTCTCGACAAATCCGTTCTGCATCGGTTTGCCGGGAGCGATGTAATGCCATTCGACATGGGTCTGCTGGCACCATTTGAGGATGGCCATGCTGGTCATCTCTGTGCCGTTGTCGGAGACAATCGTCTTCGGCTTTGCCCTTCTGGCGATAAGGTCGTCCAGTTCGCGAGCGAGCCGGGCGCCCGACAGCGATGTGTCCGCGACGAGGCACAGGCATTCGCGGGTGAAGTCATCCACGACGGCCAGAACCCGGAAGCGGCGTCCGTCAGTAAAAGCGTCACTGACAAAATCCAGGCTCCAGCGCTCGTTTGAGCGGGAGGGTAACGCCAATGGTCTCCTTGTTCCCAAGGCCCTCTTGCGACCGCCTCGCTTGCGCACTGTCAACTTCTCTTCGCGATAAAGCCGCCGGAGCTTCTTGAGGTTCATGGCAATCCCTTGGCGTTCCAGCATCACATGGATACGGCGGTAGCCGAAGCGTCGGCGCTCGGATGCAACCTTCTTCATCGCTTCACGGATGGAGGCATCGTCGGGCCGAATACTGCGATACCTCATGCTCGACCGATCGACAGATAATGCCACGCACGCCCGACGCTGGCTCACACCATGTTCTTGCATGGCATGAGCCACAGCATCCCGCTTCACATCGGGCGTCACCATTTTTTTGCGGCGACATCTTTCAAAATGGCATTGTCCAGCATGGCTTCGGCCAGAAGCTTCTTCAACTTGGCGTTCTCGTCCTCGAGCGCCTTCAGCTTGCGGGCGTCGGATATATCCATACCGCCATATTTTGCCTTGTATTTGTAGAACGTCGCATCGGAGATGCCGTATTTGCGGCAAACATCTGCCGTCTTGGCGCCTGCCTCCTGCTCCTTCAAAATCCCGATAATCTGCTCTTCCGTAAACCGTGAACGCTTCATGTCATCCGTCTCCTTGTTTGCGACGGACTCTACCAAAATATGGAGGAAGTTCAGGGTCTCAGGTCACCACAGCTCAATCACTATCGCCACCGTGTGAGCATTACTACCCACCGTTCGGGCACTTAGTCTGCGCCTGAGGCACCAAACATTTATTTTCGGACATCTCAACCATTAGCGGCAAATAGTGTGTTGCCGTTGTTGGGAATGACGGGGTTGGAAGTCAATGCCTGCGATGCGCTGGACATTGGCATCGAAGCGCTGCTCTGGATGAAAGCCGACACAGATTGGGATAATGTTGGGGATGCGGCTGTGGCAGCAACAGTTATTATAACTGCAGCTGATGCACCTGATATATTTCCAGCTTCATCTG
>Ga0114964_10003535_pt1 | contig 10537 bp, 10 predicted proteins | sample C_131016_MF_Meta_FD_92638 | JGI IMG/M metagenome (GOLD analysis project Ga0114964, IMG submission 92638) | Freshwater microbial communities from Lake Croche, Canada to study carbon cycling - C_131016_MF_MetaG | ecosystem: Environmental > Aquatic > Freshwater > Lake | place: Lake Croche, Canada... | reverse complement strand
CTTTAACGGCACTTAGCTTGCTGCCAGCCGCGCTGACTTTATTGACAAGTTTTACGCGCATCTTGATTGTCTTTTCCTTGTTGCGTCAGGCCTTGGGTTTAACCACCATGCCGCCGAATATTGTGTTGATTGGGCTATCTTTTTTCCTAACGCTATTTATTATGAATCCCGTTTTTGAAGACATTTATAAAAATGCCTATCAACCCTACGCGGCTGGCAAGATGGGATTTCCTCAAGCGGTAGATGTCGGTGTAAAACCCCTTAAAGCATTTATGTTGAAACAAACACGCCGTGAAGATCTCAATCTATTTGCAAAGATGTATGGCAAGCCGATTGAAGCGCGTGAAGATGTGCCAATGACTGTGTTGATGCCTGCTTTTGCTATCTCGGAAATTAAAACAGGATTCTTAATTGGTTTTGTTATTTACTTGCCATTCTTGGCAATTGATTTTGCGGTTGCGAGCATTCTTACCTCTTTGGGTATGGTGATGGTCTCCCCGATGATGTTCTCATTACCCTTAAAGCTCGTGATTTTCTCTTTGGCCGATGGCTGGAATTTATTGTCAGCATCTTTGGTGGAAAGTTACGCTAACTAACGCCTATGGAAAGCGGCGTCATTATCGATTTGGTCTATCAGGCGCTGCGTATGGCAGCGATTCTAGCTGGCCCAGCATTGATGGCGTTGATGGTAATTGGTCTCGTAATTGGTATTTTGCAGGCTGCCACCTCTATTAATGAAACAACAGTTTCTTTTATTCCTAAGTTGTTGGTCTTCGGTTTAATTATTTTGCTAGTTGGCCCTGTTAGCCTGGCCTTATTCATTGATTACATCAAAGAATTGCTTGGTCGTATTCCTAGCTTAGTGAACTAATGAATATTACCGGACTACAAATCGAGCAGTACATGCTGGTGTTCATGTTTGCCTCCTTGCGCATGTTTGGTCTGTTTTTGACGGCACCTATGTTGGCATTTCGCAATTTGCCAATTCTCTATCGCTTAATGTTTTGTTTGGTATTTGCTTTGTACATGATGCCGTTTTTATCAACCGATCATTTAGTTGACGCCAATAGCACTATGACTTTTGGGATGTCAGTGATTGAGCTGTCCATTGGTGCCTTCATTGGATTTCTCATCCGAGTGGGATTTATGGTGATCGAAATTGCCGCAGAAGTTTTATCATTTCAAGCCGGCTTTAGCTTTGCGTCTACTTTCTTTCGTGACCCCACCCTTGACTCTGGTTTGATGGGGCAGTTTTTAGGCTTAATTGCCATTGCGCTTACTTTTGCATTAAATATTCACCTAGTCTTAATTGATGCAGTCATTGGTAGCTTTAAAACAATTCCATTTGGGGTTTGGCCGAGTAGTTGGGACTCCAAGGCTGTGGTAGATTTAGTAGTGATTTCTTTTCGCTTGGGCCTGATTTTGTCAATGCCAGTGCTGCTCGTCTATATGATGTTTAATTTGACCCAAGCATTTTTGGGTAGAACTAGCCCGCAAATGAATTTATTTTCTGTGGGTTTTGCGGTCAGCATCCCTCTAGCCTTTTTAGTGATTTTTATGATTCTTCCAGATTTACAAATTGTGCTTGAGCGATCCTTGGAAAATCCGATGCAAATTATTCGTCAAGGTTTGGAGGGCTCTGGTGCGCGCTAATTATTTATTTCTGATAGCGGCGCTCTTTTGTGGCGCAGTGTACGGACAAGCTCAACAAGGCTCTGTTGAGGAAGCGATTTCACCGAAGTTGATTGCGGCTGATAATGCCGCGCTTGACCAATTGCAGAGCGTGCCAGATAGTTGCGAGCAAAAGTTCCCTTACCCTAAGACCAATTCCACGAATAAAGATCCTTATGCCGATTCAGGAGCCGACACTTGCCAGCGTCTAATGATTCGCGGTAAACGGATGCAGTGTGAAATTGAAGGCTTAGTCGAGGGGTCACCCAAGAAAACCACTATAGCTGGAAAAGTGGAAATGGCTACTTGGGCGCGTTGCAACGGCAAGATAGCTCAAGTGTTGGTGGACGGTTATTACATGCCAGCTAGTGAGATTGAGCGCAGACTAGATGTGTGCAGTTCGAATTACTATGCCGATCCCGGTAAGCCACCTAAATTTAGTCTGTACCAACGATTTTTAAAGTGGTACACCAGCAATGATTTAACGCCTCCTCCGACCGATGAAATGTTGGAAGCGGCGATTAAACAGTCTACCCCGCTGGATAGCAATCAATATAAAGTCGGTCTGATGAAATGTGAATGGATGTTTGCAAGGAGTAAGGCTCCCTATGTAGATCCTTTGCCAGGGGGTAGTAATGTAGATCCCGCTAGCAATGCCTCACCTGCAGCTAGCAGCCCTCAAAAGAAGGTCCCCGCTAAGAAAGCTGTTAAAAAAGCCACGTCTGGTGCTTAATGGTTTGCCTAGGGGATAAACGAATTAGTGTAAAAAGCCGTTAGTACCCTTATGAAAAACTATAAGAAACCATCTTATCTTGGAGCTCCTATGACGGCATTCCGTAAATTGCCATTAGCCTTGGCTATTACCCTTTTTAGTATTTCAGCCTTGGGTAATGATCCACATGCTCCTGCTCCAGCGGCGGCTGCTACACCAACAGCTAGCGCCCCGGCAACAGATAAAGCTAAGGTAGTAGTGACATCGGGCCCTAGCGATGATGAGCTTAGTAAAGCTTTGCTCAATAAGATTAATAAAGGTTCTGGCGATATTGTTATTCGAACAAGCGATTTGCCTGCTGGCAATCCAGCGGCTGCAGTTGCTGAAGCAAAGCCGAAGACGACCGGTAAAGCCGCAAAGGCTGAGGCAAAAGTGGAGGAAAAGGGCGGTCATGGAGAAGTCATGCACTGGTCTTATATCGATGGCCCAGCGGGTCCAGAAAATTGGGCCAATATTGATAAGGCTAATTTAGCCTGCACCAAGGGTAAGACTCAATCCCCGATTAACATTAATTTAGACAATGCGGTGAAGGTAGAGCTTGATCCGCTTGAGTTTGACTATCGCCCATCCCAATTGGCTATTACTGATAATGGCCACACCATCGTGGTGAAGTATGGCGAAGGCAGCAACATCTTTATTGAAGGCCGACAATATCGCCTAGTTCAGTTTCATTTTCATAAGCCTAGCGAAGAAGCCATTAATGGCGAACGCATGGATATGGTGGTTCACTTGGTTCACCAACATTACGACGGTAGCCTGGCGGTTGTAGCTGTATTACTCACCACCAAGATGCCGGCTGCCGCCAGAAAATACTGGTGGGGTAGCGAGGATCCCAAAGGAAATCCACTGATTCAGACACTTTGGAACAATATTCCGATTATTAAAGAGCAAACCGATACACCCGGAATTGCAATTAATGCCAACCAGTTACTACCCCAAGATCGTGGGTATTTCACTTACATGGGGTCCTTAACTACACCTCCATGCTCTGAGAATGTGCGTTGGTTTGTCTTAAAAACCCCAGTTCTAGTATCAGAGGAGCAGGTGAAGAACTTTGGTCGGATTTATCCAATGAATGCTCGGCCATTGCAGCCTAAGGGCGATCGCGTCATAAAAGAGACGATGTCAAGTAAGTAACTGTTAACTTTTGCTACGACAATAGCTTCAAATTAAGCCGCTGGAAATAACTTCCAGCGGCTTTTGTATTTAAATCGGCAAAAATTGCCGGTTCAGGGAAGGCCCCATATAGACCCGTCAGTATGGCAGCGGCGAAAATATCCCCTTTAATGAAGTTCATTAGACTTTTTAAATAATTACCTATATAAATCAGCAGCTTATAAAAATAATCAGATAAGCCCCTGCTTTATAAACTCTGGCACGCTCCTTGCATATCTCCATACGAGAATTTTCTCTTTTGGAGATGTTATGAACGCTGTGCCGAAGTACGATCCACTAAGTTTTGGTGAAACTGCGCTGAAATTGCGCACGTATCGCCAGCAGGTGCTCGGCAATAATCTGACAAACTCGGATACGCCTACCTTTAAGGCCCGTGATATCGACTTTGCCAGTGTTCTGGAAAATCAGCTCCAAGGTCAAGACAGCTCAAAATCTTTATCCCTGGCAACAACAGATGGTCGTCACCTGCCAGGTACTACCGTTGTGGATGATCCAAAATTACTCTATCGCATACCAATCCAGCCATCAATGGACGGCAATACAGTTGACTCTGATGTTGAGTTGAGTGAGTTTACAAAGAATTCTGTATTTACCCAATCGGCACTGACATTTTTGGGTGGAACCATTAAAGGTCGCATGTCAGCGATCACTGGACAGCCTTCATGAGTCTCTTAGCCACTTTTAATATCGGTGCAACAGGTTTGGTGGCTCAATCACTGCGCCTTAATACAACCGCTAGCAATATTGCCAATATCGATAGCGTATCAGGCCCTGATGGAAAACCATATCGCTCACGTCAAGTGGTATTTGAAGCGACCCAGCCTGCTGGTCAGCCTGGTGCAGGTGTAGCTGTAACTCAAATTGTGGAGAGCACGGCGCCACTGCGTCGCGAATATAAGCCAGGTCATCCGAAAGCCGATAAGTCTGGTTATGTCGATATGCCTAACGTGAATCCAACAGAAGAAATGGTGAACATGATTTCTGCATCACGCTCCTATCAAATGAATATTGAAGCGATGAATGTAACAAGGCAACTAATGATGTCGACTATGGATTTAGGTAAGTAATAGAAGTAAGTGATAAAACGAAATAAATTAAGCAAGAGCAAAAGAGAGTAGAGGAAGATATGACAACAACAAATGCAATGGGAATTCGGACCTACGATCCGTTGACTGCAAATAAACCTGCAACTGATACGACAGTTGGGACAACGGGCGCCGATCAAACTCAAAACTTTTTGAAACTCTTAGTTGCACAGATTCAAAATCAAGATCCAATGAGCCCAATGGATGCTTCAACGATGACATCACAGATGTCGAACTTGAGTATGGTTAATAGTATGCAGTCAATGAATACCTCATTGTCATCATTACTCTCGCAGATGCAGAGCGCTAACTTTATTACGCAATCTTCCTCAATTGGACATAGCCCGCTAGCTACCAGCAATACGATTTCGTACTCAGGATCTGGCTCTGTATTGCTAGGCGCAAATGTTGCCAATCCTTTATCTAACCTAACGGCAACGATTGTAGATAGTACTGGCAATGTTATTAATACCGTAAATCTTGGTTCTGCACAGGCTGGTATGAATAATTACTCATGGGATGGAACAGATAGCAATGGACAGCCAGTAGCAGCCGGAAGATATTCAGTTAGCTTAGTTGGGACAGATGCAGCCGGTGCGACTGATCAATCGCCAACATCATATGTAGCTTCGCCTGTTGTGAATGTTTCTAAATCCGCAGATGGCAAAACCGTGAATTTACAACTTGCAGATGGAAGAATGGTTGACTCAGCATCAGTAACGCAGTGGGATACCTGATTTAGTACCAAACAATCAATTTAAAGCAAGAAACGTTAAAAGAATATTTAAAAGGTAGAAAAAAATGGGATACAACATTGCATTTTCAGGTTTGACAGCAGCTGCAGAAGCGATTGATGTTACTAGTAACAACATTGCTAACTCACAAACTGTAGGATATAAAGCGGGCCAATATGTGTTTGCTGACCAATTTTTCCGTGCGCAAGATCCACAAAGTAAAGACCGCAGTGGTATGGGTGCGCAGCGTCAGGTGATTCGTCGCGATCAAAACTACGGCACAGTAACTGGTACACAAAATCCTTTAGATTTAGCTTTAACAGGCCCTGGAATGTTCGTGCTTGCCAAGCAAGCTAGTAACAATGTGCCAACTGAAACCCCATCAGTTTTTCAATACACACGAAATGGTCAATTTGGCGTTGATAGCCAAAATCGTATCGTGAATGAAAGCGGTATGTTTGTAGTGGGTTATCCCGCAACTCCAGATGGTACACAAACTAGTCAGGCATCTTTTTCAGTTTTATCACTAGACCCAACTCCAAAGTCTGCAAATCCATCTACAAAATCTACTATTGCGCTCAACATTAATAATGGCGGTAATCCAATTCAAGCCCCATTTGACCCAAATAATAGTGCATCGTATACACAGTCTACCTCCCAAACGGTATATGACTCTGCGGGTAATCCACATACATTGTCTAACTTTTATGCAAAAACAGATCCGGCAACATTGTATTTATATCCACAAGGTGGTGGTGGTAGCCGAACTTCAGCAACACAATTTAGCTTTAATCCAAAACAAGATATAAGCGCACAAGCAGATTTATTTGGGGCGAACAATAATTTAACTGGGATTATTAACGGAGTTAGTAGCTCACAGTCAATTGCAACAACTGCGCTTGCTGCGAGTGGCACTATTGGCTCAACAGAAACACTTGCCGGGTGTACGCTAACAGCATTGCCAGCAGGCCAAACATCAACGTATCAACTGATGTTAAATGACGGTACAAAATTGATGGTTACAGCCCAGCCTGGAGTGGATGGTTCAGGTAATCAAGTGACGCGCTATGCATATACGGCTGATAGATATAAAGTTTATGCAACTGTAGATGGTATTAACGTGAATAGATCTATTGATGTAGCAAGTCAAGTTGGTCAAGGTTATGTGCCAAAAGGTAAATTATCAGCATTCACCTTGGGTAATGGAGTTATCTCAAGCGACAACACAACCATTACAGCAGGAACTCATACAATATCAATTCCTAGCCCATCAACTGGAGGTGATGCTGCAAATATCACGGTAACAGTCGGAGGAGCTGGTGCAATTAATGCATCGACATTATCTGGTTTAACTGGAGGTGTTATAGCTGGGAGTCCATACACCCTAAATCCACAGGGTGTAGGATTTACACAGACTGGAACTGGAGTTGGAGGAACGCTTACTGTTTCATTAACATCTACTACGGCTGGTACAGTGACTGTGAGCGGGGGAAGTGGTTATGCCGTTGGTAATGCGATTACGATTCCAGCAGGCGCGTTGGGAGTTGGGTCAAGTGCAGTCACATTAACGGTAGGATCTATTCTTCCAAATAGAATTACTTCTGTTGTGGTTAATAATGGTGGATCGGGATTTGCGGCCGGCTCTTATAATATTGCAGCAAGTAGCCTTGTAGCTGGAAATACAGGATCATTTACCGTACCAATTGGAGCAGGAGATATAGCGGTAGGAAATTCTTCTGTGACAGCTGTTAGTGTCGGTGGAGCCATTACAGGAAGTGCTCCAGCAGGAACATACACCCTCAGATCACAGCAAACCACTAATGCCTTAACTGGAACATTCGCAGGTAGCACAGTTGCGAATCTTGGAGGGGTTGCAGGGACATACTCAGTGAATGTAGTAGGCGGAACAGGCACTGGAGGGGTTGCATTAATTAATTACGCTGGAAATGGCGTCATTACAGGGATTCAACTATCTGGTGGTAGCGGGTATACGGCAGCGGATACATTAACCGTTCCAGCCGGCGCGCTTGGTAGTGGTTCAACGGCATTAACACTTGGCACCGTAGGCGCTGGAAATTTATTGACTGGTACATTCCTTGGAATGCAAGACGCTGGAGGAAATAATGTTCTTTCAGCACAGGCGGTTCAAGCAGGGAGTGCTGGCGGTGTGCAGACATTTACATTTACCAACGGTATTTCCATCACAATGAGCACGCCAGCTGGTGATGACGTTGGTGCGATTGCAGGTAACCTAAACGGTAAAACAATCACTATCGCAAATAACCCAACTGGAACGATGGGATTTGTTGCAGGTAAAAACATTGATTCGATGGCTAGAGACCAGTTTGGTGTTCCTGCATACACAACTAACACAACTATTACTACAACAGTTGGTAGTGGCACTCGTGTCAATAACTTAGCCCTCAATATTGACAGTACCAATATGACAGCCTATACAGCGGCTGAGCAGACATATACGAGCACAACAAACGGCAATCCATTGTCTCAATTGACGGGATATTCATTCGATAACAAAGGGAATTTAGTTGCCAGTTATGGGGATGGAACAACCATGATCAAGGGTCAACTGGCGATTGCTTCATTTAATAATACTGAAGGCCTCATACCGGTTGGACTAAATTCATACCAGGTATCGGGTACAACTGGCATGACTTCTGGAGCCGCGGTTTATGGGACTGCAAACTCCGGAAACTTGGGCGCTGTTCAGGGTAAAGCTGTTGAAAGTTCAAACGTTGATTTGACTGGCGAGTTAGTGAAGTTGATGACATTGCAAAGACTCTACACTGCCAATTCCCAAGCAGTGAAGATTGAAGCAGCAACGCTGGTTGATGATGCAATTCGTATTGGCCAATAAAGATTAATTGATAAACATATATGATTAATCGCTTCGCTTACACCTCCATGACTGGTGGCACAGCATCGACTCAGCAGTTGGCGGTTACCGCTAACAACTTGGCCAATGCGCAGACACCAGGTTTTAGAGAGGTGATTAGCGCGTACCGCACTGATCCTATTAAAGGTCTTGGTGCCGATTCGAGAGCATTCGTGGCTGAGACTACGCCAGGAAACAACTTTACAACTGGTCAAATTAAGACGACTGGCAACACCTACGATATGGCCATCAAAGGCGATGGATTTTTTGTTGTCAGAAAGCCTGACGGTACTGAGGCCTATACAAGATCAGGTCAGTTTTTTGTAAATGATCAAGGGGTGTTGCAGGCTGGAAGAGATGTCCCGGTAATGGGTTCCGGTGGAACGATTACGCTGCCACCGAATGCCATTGTTCAGGTTGCAGAAGATGGACAAATTTTCACGCAGCTGCCAGGAACGCAGTTTCTAAACCAAGCTGGAAAATTAAAACTAGTCAGTCCCAATCCTAGTGATTTAGTCAGAGACGAGGATGGATTATTCAATTTACCTGGTGGGCAGGCTGCTATTGATGGCAAGGTCAAGGTTGTGCAAGGAGCACTCGAGTTGGGTAACGTCAATCCCGCAGAGTCAATGGTACAAATCATTGCCCAGACGCGTTTGAATGATCTCAATATTCGATCTATACAAGCAGCGGACACAAATGCTAGATCAGCTGTATCACTTTTATCGTTGTCTAAGAGTTAATTAAGAAGAAAGCTCATTATGTTAAGGTCATTATGGATTGCAAAAACCGGGATGGATGCCCAGCAATCCAACTTAGATGTTATTTCACATAACTTAGCCAACTCATCGACTACTGCTTATAAAAAGATTCAGCCAATTTTTGCTGACTTGTTATATACAACGATTCGTGCTGCTGGTTCAAATTCAAACGCACAAAACTTATTGCCAACTGGTTTGCAGATTGGTGCTGGTTCCGCAGTGACCTCCACTGAGCGTGTGAACCTTCAGGGCCCATTGCTACAAACTGGCAATAACTTAGATGTAGCGATTCAAGGAAACGGTTTTTTCCAAATTCAATTAGCGGATGGTACTCAGGCATATACCCGAAATGGTTCCTTTAGCTTAAGTGCCACGGGTCAAATTGTGACTAGCCAGGGTAATACCGTTGCTGGTGCAGGTGTGATTCCAGCATCAGCCACTGGAATTATTATCAACGTAGCCGGCTTGGTTCAGTACACAGTGCAAGGCAGTACAACACCGGTGACAGCTGGTCAGTTAACGATGGCAACCTTTGCGAACCCTGCTGGTTTAACGGCGTTGGGGGACACGAATTTCATACCAACTCCAGCATCGGGTACCGCTCAAACTCAAATTGCAGGTACCAACGGTATGGGTACCATTAACCAGTATTACGTGGAGCAGTCAAACGTAAACGTGGCAGAAGAAATGGTGAACTTGATTGCTGCGCAGCGCGCATATGAGATTAATACTCGAGCTGTAACAGCGTCTGATCAAATTTTGCAGCGCGTAAGCAACCTGGGGCAGTAATTGAATAAGTCTCTCATACGTAACATTCAGTTAATTGGCTTGCTTGCAAGCTGTAGCATCATTTTGTTTGGATGTGCTAGTGCGGATAAGCCTACATTGCTATCCACGCCTGTGAGTGCGCGACCAAAACCAATTGCGAATACTTCTGCAAATATGGGCAGTCTTTATCCTGCGAACGAAGGTGGGCCATATGAAACCAGAACATATCGTCCGTTATTTGAGGATCGTAGAGCGCGTAATGTTGGCGATACTGTCACGATTGTTTTAAATGAAACAACTAGCGCAGCAAAAAATAGCAATATGTTGGCTCAACGTAAGGCAAGTACTTCCTCCACTTTTGGTAATAACAGCACAACTCCAAACGGTGTGATGACAAGTGTGGCTAATATTGCCAACTTTGCAGGCTCTGGCGATTTGAAAAATGAGGGCACTGGTGCCAGCGCAGTCAATAATACTTTCGCCGGTACTATCACGTGTACGGTCATTGAAGTGCTATCAAATGGTAATTTAATTGTGGCTGGTGAAAAGCAAGTTGCTGTGAGTAATGAAGAAGAAATTATTCGTTTTGGTGGCGTAGTCAATCCAAATACCTTGGTTGCAAATTCAGTCTCATCTCAACAGGTAGCAGATGCTCGGATTGAATATCGTGGCCGTGG
>Ga0114964_10003531_pt1 | contig 10548 bp, 10 predicted proteins | sample C_131016_MF_Meta_FD_92638 | JGI IMG/M metagenome (GOLD analysis project Ga0114964, IMG submission 92638) | Freshwater microbial communities from Lake Croche, Canada to study carbon cycling - C_131016_MF_MetaG | ecosystem: Environmental > Aquatic > Freshwater > Lake | place: Lake Croche, Canada... | reverse complement strand
GCGCATTAATCCAACAACTGCTGGACTGCTTCCCGCATAGGGTACATGAGTCATTTCAATACCAAGTCTAAATTTAAACAATTCACCAATTAAATGATGAGATGTACCATTTCCTGCAGAACCAAAGTTAAGTTTTCCTGGGTTAGACTTTGCAGAGGAAATGAGCTCTTGTACAGAGCGAAATGGAGAATTTGCGGGAACAACCAAAGCTGCAGGTGTTATAGATAGCCTAGAAATAAAGGTAAAGTCCTTGGCTATGTTGTAGGGAATTTTTGAATACAGTGACGGGTTGATAGACAAGGTGCCAATAGAACCAATTCCGATCGTATAACCATTTGGAGTGGATTTTGCAATGTTATTTGCTCCAAGCAATCCTCCTGAACCGGCAACGTTTTCAATTGAAAAAGCCCAGCCCTTAACTTCAGAGAGTTTAGCCGCAACCAAACGAGATAAAAGATCGTTCCCACCTCCTGGAGGAAATCCGACTATCAATCGAATTGGCTTATTCGGATATATATCTTGTGAATGAACGATTGCACATTGAAACAATAGATTTATTAAAGCAAAACCAATAAAAGCTAGCCTTCTAGTACGACAAAAACTCATAAAAAAGTTCAAAAGAATCCTTAACTTGAAAAAACTCATTGAATTAAATATTTAAACCAAAGGTCGAAATTATCGATGACCAGAATTTTTAAATTACAACTTACGATTATTTCAAGTTAACTATTAAAAACTATAGATAAAACCCTAATATGTGTTGGACTGGCAAGAATGCGAATTGAATGCATTAGATTTTTAATGAACAATGAAATAAGATCAGGAATACTAACTGCGGCAGTTGATCAGCCAAATATCTAGTCTATTGCAACTCGAGATAAGTCATTTATTTATAAAAAGAATTATTCAACTGAAACAACACAGTCGTCCATTGACTCCAGAATTACTTACGTTAGCATTCAATACGCTCAGCCACCTTTTCAGATGCTCTGAGTTCATGATATTTATCCACATTCAAGTTTAAAGTCTCAGTGAAGATCAATTCCTCGACACTTTCCAATTTTGGATTGAATTCAACAAGCCAATGCACTTTAATTGAGCGTTTTGATCAATTTACCCCATTTTTCTAAATCTTGTTGAATCACATTGGAAAACTCTTTGGGTTTATTGCCAATGACATCAAAACCACTGTTGATAATGAAATTTTTGACTTCACTGGTTTGAAGTGCATTGGCGATGTCATTTTGAATTTTTGAGACCAAGCTAAAGGGGGTTCCAACCGGTGCCAAAATACCATACCAACTCGCCGCCTCAAACCCAGGTAAGCTCTCAGCCACAGTGGGTAAATCTGGAAATGCATTCAGTCTTTTAGGGCTACTGACTGCAATTGCTCTGAGCTTGCCTGTTGCAACATGGGGCTCCAGCGTTGGGACAGCGCCAAACATCAACTGTACGTGCCCACCTAAAAGATCCACCACCGCTTGGCTGCTTCCTTTGTAAGGCACGTGATTGATTTGAGTGGCGGTTTCGATCTTTAACAACTCCATTGCCAAGTAAGGTGACGTGCCCGTACCGCTGGAGCCAAAACTGTATTTACCAGGCTGTGACTTTAACAAGGCAATCAGTTCCTTAACATTTTTAACAGGAAGGCTTGGATGAACCAGCAGTAAATTGGGTGTGGATGCGATGAGGGATACGGGTGAGAAGTCCCTCACTGGATCGTAGCCAAGTTTTCTTTGAAACGGCGTGATGGTGTGTGCATTGGAGACCATGACCAAGGTGTAGCCATCTGGATTGGATTGAGAGACCATCTCTGTTGCAATGGATCCATCTGCACCTGCCTTGTTCTCGATGACAACGGGTTGGGCCCAAAATTCCGAGAGTTTTTTTGCAACTGATCTTGCCACCGTATCGGTGCCGCCTCCCACAGAAAATCCTACAACCAGTTTGACAGGCTTGGTGGGGTAGCTCTGAGCAAAGCATGAGTAACAAACACACAAGGCCAAAACAAAAAAAGCCCTGAGCGAGAAACGGAACGCTATGATCATGAAATCGGTCCTTCAAAATGGTCTTGAGTGATCATATGGGATCTATTTCTAGATACATTAAATACATACCCTAGGTTCCCAGTGGTAAATATTCGCTCATAATTCAGCAAGATTTTTAATGGGATTTTTATGTCAATTTATATGGTTCAGCACTCATTTTCTAAACCCGAATGGCTGCAAGAGTGGAACGATTGGTACGCCAATAATTTAAAAGTGTTTATGACCATACCAGGGATTTATACAGCTCAAAGGTTTCAAGCTCTTGAGGGGTCTCCCCCGCGCTTTATGGCTGTTTATACCGTTGACCCCGATGTCTTTGAGTCGAAGATTTATTTGGACAATGGCGGCGGTGGCAAAGCCAGTGAGCGTTTTAGGCCCGCCTATAGCGTTTGGATCAGAAACTTGTTTGAAGGACTTTTGGAAGCGCCTAAAGTCGCCTTGGATCAATATTTGGTGATCAAAGATGGTGATAACTCCCGTATGCGTGTGCATGATTTGACACTTGAAGTGCTCCAAACCACGGGCTTTCATCAAACGACACCTATGCGTGGAATCAAGGTGATTGTTGAAGACCAGTTAAAGGACATCCCTCAAGAGGAAGGCCTCACAATTTATCGGCCTATCACGGCGCAAATGAAACCCAATTGACCCTTCTTTGACCCTAGAACTTAATGTCTGAAAATCTACAATTCGATGTCATCGTCATCGGTGGTGGTATTGCGGGTTTGGTTGCAGCCAATCAAGCCGTTGATCGAAATCTCAAGACCCTAGTTTTAGAAAAAGGCGAGTCTACAAACTACCCATGCAACACAAGATTTGCTGGCGGTACCTACCACGCTTGCCTGAGAGATGTCATGACCGAGCCTAAGGTTTTGGCCAAGTTGATGGTTGAGAGTTCGAGTGGTTTTATCAGTCCATTGCACGCACAAGTCATTGCTTTGAATGCCTCCAGAGTCGTTCATTGGCTCGAGTCGATTGGGATGCAATTCGTACAAGTCTCCAACGCCGAACACCATCGTTGGGCCATGGCGCCACAGGGAAGAACACAACCGGGTCTGAGCTGGAAGGGTTTGGCGGGAGACGTTTTATTGCAAACTCTCGCTGAACGCTTCACACAACAAGGCGGGCAAATGATCCAAGGTGCCAAAGCGAGGTCATTGATCAGCCATGACGGTGCTTGTGTGGGTGTGCATGCGCTATTAAATAAGGAGGGGCATTCTGTCCAGGCCTCATATCGATCAAAGGGTGTCTTTATTGCAGACGGAGGCTTTCAAAGCAATTTGGACTTGCTTAAAAAGTACATCACTCCAAAGCCACAAGATTTAAAACAAAGGGGAGGTGCCACCGGATTTGGAGATGGCTTGACAATGGCCTTGGAGTTGGGTGCTCAAACCATTGGCATGTCAAGTTTTTATGGGCATACGCTGAGTCTTGACGCCATGCACATTGAGCGACTTTGGCCCTATCCTTATTTGGACAGTCTGGTGACTGCGGGTGTGGTGGTCAATGCCAATGGAAAACGCTTTGTCGACGAGGGCAGAGGGGGCGTGTATGTAGCCAATCAAATTGCCCATTTGGACGAACCTTTGAGCACAAGTGTGATCTTTGACGACGCCATCTGGAACAAGGCTGGCAAGCAAGGTTTAATACCCGCCAATCCTCACGTCCCGCATGAAGGAGGTACGGTCCATCAAGCGTCAAGCATTGAAGAGCTCGCCAAGGTGTCTGCAATGGATGTGGGTGTTTTGCAAGAGACACTTTGTCAATATAACGAAAGTGTGCGGAGAAATGAATTTGAAAACACCGTTTCTCCAAGTCGAAGTCATTCAAAGCACAGGCCACAAGCCATTTTACAGGCGCCATACTATTCAATTCCGATGTGTGTGGGCATCACATACACGATGGGTGGCTTGGCGGTCACTCCAAATTCGCAGGTCATTCATCAAAACGGGGCACCGATCAAGGGACTTTATGCCCTCGGTGCTTCAAGCGGGGGCTTTGAGGGAGGGCCAGAAGTGACCTATGTAGGTGGCTTGATCAAAGGGGGGGTGAATGCAATGGTATCCATTGAACATTTTCATGCAAGCTTGATTTGAATGCCCTCTCGTTGAACTCACTCACGCCTATTTACAAGAGGGATCCGCTCATGCCCCCATCCACCATGATGGTGCTTCCTGTAATGTAACCAGCTTGCATAGAGGCTAAAAAACCGACCACCCCGCTTAATTCCTCTTGTGTGCCAATTCGTCCTAGAGGGCTCATTTTTTTCCTGGCCTGCATTTGAGCCTCGGAATAAGACGCAGCCTCCGTTCGGTGCGAGTTGTCAATCAATGCGGGTGCGACGCAGTTGGCAGTGATGCCTTTTTCACCTATTTCATTGGCCAAGTGTTTGATGTAAGCGGTCATCCCAGCGCGAAAAACGGTCGATAAACTGTGATGAGGCATGGGCTGCTTGACGGAAGCTGAGGTGATGGCGATGATGCGCCCCCAGCCTTTATGGAGCATCAGGGGAAGCACGTGATTGCTCAATTGAATAGAACTCCATAACTGATTGTGATAGGCCTCGTGCCAGCGCTCGGATTGAGTTTCTTCAACCGTACTTCGAAGCGGATTGGGTGGTCTTGGCGTATTCAAAACCAAAATATCTGGCCCATTGAATGTATCTTTTAAAAACAAGGCCAATTGAGAGATATCGTTTTCATTCAACATATCTCCGTTGAATGCGTAGGCCTTGACGCCGTACTTTGCTTCAATTTCATTGGTCAAGTTCTCCAGTTTAGTTTTTGTTCTGGCAAATAAAACAACATTGACCCCTTCTTGTGCCAATGTATATGCAATGGATTTACCAATGCCATTGCTGGAAGCTGTGATCAATGCGGTCTTGCCGCTTATGCCTAAATTCATAATCTGCTTTGTAGACTAGTATTTAGGTCATGACAATTGATGTGATCAAAGGTGTTAAGCGCTCCGAGTCTTTCATCATGGACATGTCAAACGCAGCCGGCGCAAAGTTATATGGATTTAAACCCTGCATTTGAAAATTGCTTTTTTCATCTGGATTTTTACTGACTTGTCTCCGCTTTTTTGACAAAACTTCAACAATCAATGGAGGAGCTTTGGAGGGCGCGTCCATTCCATACCAAGTTGTCGTGATGTAATCCACACCCAGGCTCCGAGCCGTGGGTGTTACAAAATGCTCGCGCAAGTCGCTGTTAGAAGAGATCGCAATTGCCTTGAGACGTCCATCTTTGACCATGGTTGGCAGGTATGCTAGCGGTGCATACACAACTTGAATTCGACAGCTTATTTCCTTGCTCATCAACATCACTTCAGTACTTAAAATGTGATCATTTCTGCGTTTTTATACCACTGTCCTTAACTACTTTTGCCCACTTCTCTTCATCTTCGTGAACAAACTTAATAAACTCTTCCGAGCTCATAGCAATTGGATCTAATCCCTGGTTAATTAATTGTGTTTTGACATTAGGTTCAAACATCACCTTGTTCAGAGTAGCATTCAAAAATTTAACGCTAGCTGGATTCATCCCTGCTGGACCGAGCATTCCATACCAAGTGCTTGCAACATATCCAGGAAGCCCTTTTTCAGTGACAGTAGGAATATCAGACACCAAAGAAAAGCGTTTCGCGGATGTGACTGCAAGGGCCTTGGCTTTTCCTGATTTGACGTGCTGCAAAAGTGTCACGATACTACTGATCGAAACTTGGACTTCGTTTGTGAGAAGGGCTGGAACAGCAGCACCTGAACCTTTATAAGGAATTGTTGTCATTTCAATACCAGCCATGCCTTTAAAAAGCTCTGTTTGCAGAAAAGTAGTGCTGGCAGATGATGCGTAATTCAGTACTCCAGGATTTTTCTTTGCATATGCAATCAGCTCTTCAACACTATTGACTGGAACCGATGGATGAACCACTAAAAAGTTGGGTCCGTCTCCAATCATGGCAATTGGCGAAAAGTCTTTCACCGGATCCATCTTGCTTTCAGGATATAAACTTGAATTGATAGAGTGACTTCCAGATGCAATCAAAATCGTGTATCCGTCAGGTTCTGCTTGACTTACAAACTTGGTCGCTATCAAACTGTCAGCGCCTGGTTTATTTTCAATAACAATTGGTTGACCAAGAGTTTCAGTCAAACGCCTGCTTAAAATGCGAGCAATCACATCCGTAGACCCTCCGGCTGTAAATCCCACAATAAATCTTATGGGTTTACTTGGGAAAGTAGATTGAGCGTACGCTTGAGTACATAAGTTCAATACGATCGTTGCGACTGCGGCCTTTGCAACCTTAGTTAAAGTTACGCTGACTCTATTTAATTTGTCCATTGACTGTCTCCTTATTTAAATATTAATCCGCTTTAAATTCCACCAATCCGTTTTCTAAAACGGTTATTTTTCTATCTACTGACTCTACATTGAAGTGAAAAAATCCTTCCTTTATTTTCCAAACCCTATAGGTCAGGTGCTCACCAGGGTATGTGGGGGCTGAGAATTTAGTGGCTAGACGCTTAAGTTTACCCACTTCGCCGTTAACTAAATTGGACAACATCAAATAAGTCGTTAGTCCGAACAGGCCTAATCCATGAAATATTGGTTTTTCAAATCCCGCAATCTTTGCGGCCTCAGGATCAATATGTAAGGGATTGGGGTCTCCACTTAAGCGAAAAATATAATGTGCACGTGGATCAATCTGCGCGTTCCAAGAGCAGTAGCTCTGTCCCTTATCCATATCGTGCCTATCTAACCTAGGTGGCAAGGGATCGTGCATACCGCCCTTTTGAGAAAATCCTCCATCTGATCTTAATATTTCAATTCTTTTAGCAATCGCAATGGTCTCCCCCAAATCGTCAACAATTTTTCGTTCCAATGCCACTACAGCACCTTTTGATTGACCTCGATCATGGACGTGTGTAACACGGTTAAACCCTTTGACTCGCCCTGATACTGGGAGTTCTTTGATAAACTCCACATCTTGCTCTGCATGTAAAACAGAAGGCCAATGGACTTTTGTTTCCACGTTGCGCCACCAAAATCCTGGCGTACAAATCGTTGCCGCCATGGACGGCAATACTTTCAGGTTCTTTTCATAAAGAAAGTCCAAATCAATCGAGTTGAAAGAACGCGTTCCAACACCACAACCCAATGCATAAAGAATCACCTCTTTGACATCGTAAGAAAAATCAATTTCGCCAAAAGACCAATTTTTAAGAGTCAGATAATCGATCATTGAAATAATTGATTTATCGTATTTGGTTTAAAGAAATTTCTGGATGAAAAGATAAAATTTGCTCAAAATAGCTCACGCGAGTTGAATGTAAATAGCTATCTAATTGACCGAGTAACAATTCCTCTAGGTCATCAATTGAATTTTTCAAAGAGTTTACATTGGTTGCCTCTAACAAAATTGCACCATGAAAATACGTATCGGTTTTTCTTAAGAATTTAGAAGTTACATTTTTGACGACATCCCAATCGGTTTTCAAATATTGAGTGGCAACAAGGCCGTTTTTTTTATGAACTTGATCAAGAGCTTGAGAAATATCAGTGACAGTCTCACTTTCTGTATCGCTTGGAAATGGATGAACAATTGGAACGAGCGCCAAATGGGCCCCCTCCCCCTGACCCGTTTCAAAACGAAGAGAAGCAAAAATTTTATAAACGTTTTGAAAGCGTGGAATGAAATATCGACTGTTTTCATCAGGGTGACTTTGTAGATCAAGATAAGCGGATGTATGAAATACCTCTGCGCTTTTGACTCTATAAATTGCAAAATATTTTGAACCAGTGCCTTGATTGATAAATCGTCTTCCGCTGATATAACCTGGGATTTTTCGAACTCGCTCCACCATATGCTCATTGTTGTACCAACGGTTAAACTCATCCTCTTCGAGCTGATCCATATCGGTCCAAATGAAGGTAAAGGCGTTCGCGTTGTTTGACATACTTGAAGACATCACTGTAAGGCCCCAACCATTCCACCATCAACTTGAAGACTGGCGCCCGTGATAAATCCCGCATCCTTTGAACAAAAGAAGGCCACGGCTGTAGCCAACTCCTTGGGACTGCCAAGTCGCTTGAGCGGTAATTGAGTAATGCGCTCACTCATGTCATAAGATCCTGTCAACGCAGGCGTAGCAATGGACGCAGGTAAAACCATATTGACCGTGATGCCATGTTGGGCAAGCTCATTGGCTAAATGCCGCATTAAACCTGCAACGCCTGCTCTGAACACTGTAGACAAAGCGTGATTTTTCATGGGCTGCTTTACTGTAGCCGAGGTCACGGCCACGATTCTTGGATTCTCGCGTCCAATCAGCAAGGGGACGATGTGTTGAGTTAACATGATGGGTGCCCAAAGTTGAGTTTCATGAGCAGTTTGCCATCGCGTCATGTCATTCTCCTCTAGGACTGTTTTCATCTTTAAAGGCGGACGACCTGTGTTCAAGATCAAAATATCAAGTCCGCCAAATTTTTCAAGTAAAAAGCTCTTCAGCTTTAAAAGATCGGCCTCAGACGTCATGTCACCAGAGACAACATGAACTCGAACCTTGTGGGTCGCTTGAAGTTCGCTTGACAAAGCATTTAGCTTGTCCAAGTTTCTTGAAAAAAGAATGAGCTCACCTCCTTCCTCAGCCAATTGATGACACACTGCAGCGCCTAAACCACCCGAACAGGCCGTCACCAAAGCGACTTTATTACCAATGCCTAAATTCATGCGGATCCCCAGTTTTTTTATATTGACGACATGACTCAAATCTTTTGTGCTTAAGAGTTAACATGCACATTTGAAGAAAAGGAAAAAAACCAACCGTTAGCAAGTTCGGTTGAAAAACTTTGATCAATTTCCCTCAAAAACCGGCCTTTGCTTAGATACAAATGCATTGTACGCACGCTCATAATCTTTGGTTTGCATACAAATCGCTTGTGCTTGTGCCTCAGCTTCAATTGCATCATCAATGCCCATGCTCCACTCCTGATGAATACATTTTTTGGTCATGGCGTGTGCAAATGTAGGTCCACTAGCAATAGAAGCCGCCATTTCATGGGCTTGGGCTAGCAAATGATCAGAATCACACAGGCGATTAAAAAAGCCCCATCGCTCAGCCTCAGCGCCATCCATTGATCTGCCTGTATACAGCAACTCTGCAGCACGTCCAGCACCAATGAGTCGCGGCAAAATATTGCAAGCCCCCATGTCAGCGCCAGCCAAGCCTACACGCACAAAAAGAAACGCTGTTTTTGAAGCAGCTGTACCAAATCTCAAATCTGAGGCCATTGCCAAAATTGCACCAGCCCCAGCACATACGCCATCAATCGCCGCAACAATGATTTGAGGACAGGCCCTCATCTCTTTGACCAAGTCGCCCGTCATTCGAGTAAATTTCAACAACCCGTCCATGTCATCTTGTTTTTGCATTTCAACCAACGGACCAATGATCTCATGCACATCTCCTCCAGAGCAGAAATTACCACCCGCACCAGTTAAAACAATGGTTTTGATGAAATCACAATAGCGCAAGTTTCTAAACATGTCCCGAAGCTCCGCATAGGACTCCAACGTCAAGGGATTTTTCCGCTCTGGACGATTCAAGGTGACAGTTGCGACCTTACCCTCTAATTTCCAGGCAAAGTGTTTGGGTTGAAAATGTTTAAAGTCAACGCCAATGGGAGCAAAACGGTCAGATGTTTTCATATTGATAGGGTCCTTGAAGATAAAAATAAACTTTAAAGTGCTGGTGGGTTAAGTTGAATCAACCAACCATCGTCAAACCACCACTCACGCTCATGACTTGTCCAGTCACGTAAGAAGCTGGTTCGCTGGCAAAGTAGGCAACTGCATGCGCAATGTCAGTGGGATCGGCAAAACGCTTCATTGGAATGGCTTTAAGCAAAGCGTCAATGTAATTTTCTGGGTTAGACCTTAACAATTGCGTCTCCGTGGGTCCAGGACAGACACAATTGACATTGATCTTATAGCGTGTCATCTCACGCGCCAAGGATTTACTCAAAGCAATCACGCCTCCTTTGGCCGCGGCGTAGACGCTCTCGCCTGAGCTACCTACTCGGCCTGCATCCGAGCTGACATTGACCACACTTCCACCCTTTTCGCTTTGAACCATGGGCTCTAAGAAAGCACGCGTAACTCTTATCACACCCATCAAGTTAATGTCTATCAATTTGTCCCACAAGTCTGGTGGATTTTTCATAAAAGATTGAGATGTAGTCCATCCAGCATTGTTGACCAACACGTTGGGGGCAAGTTGTTGTCCAACCAATTGATCACGCACATGCGCAATTTGGTCGGGATCGCACACGTTCATGGCATAAGAAATTGCAAATCCCTTTTGCTCGTGTATGAGTTGGACCGTTTTGGAGGCGAGATCTGTAGTCATATCCGTTACCACAACTTTGGCACCTAGCTTTGCCAAAGTGATTGCAATGGCTTGACCAATCCCTGAACCAGCTCCCGTCACCAGCGCTAT
>Ga0114964_10003530_pt1 | contig 10550 bp, 27 predicted proteins | sample C_131016_MF_Meta_FD_92638 | JGI IMG/M metagenome (GOLD analysis project Ga0114964, IMG submission 92638) | Freshwater microbial communities from Lake Croche, Canada to study carbon cycling - C_131016_MF_MetaG | ecosystem: Environmental > Aquatic > Freshwater > Lake | place: Lake Croche, Canada... | reverse complement strand
TATGAAATTCTCAAGAACCAATGAGACATTTGCTGCTAACATTGCTGCTTGCCTGTCTTCATCATCAAGAGAAGAATATCTATCAAGAAGTTCTAAACAAACTAATTTTAAATATTCATTTTCATCAATTTGTAGATCCGAAATATCAACCGGATATCCGTTTAATGTTTCTTGTGTTAAATCAAAAAGAAGTTCCGGAGTTATATCTTTAAATTTCATGATTTTAGTTTAATTGCTGCGCCATGACCAGTTGCGATTGTTGCTAACGCAATTCCTAATTCGGCAATTCCAACCACTCCTCCAGTAACAATTACTGCTCCTGCTACAATACAAACTACAGTAAAACTTGCTCCCCAAGCAACCCGCCCCATACAAAATGTCTCATTATCCGCTTCAGAAAAAATATCTTTTGCTACTTTTCTCATATTTCCCCCCTAATACTAACTAAATTCCCAACCATCATCAATATTATGAATATAGTCTAGTTTCTTTTCTTTAGACCAATCCTTCAGATAATCATTGTCTTCATCAAAAATTTCAATAAATTCATCTTCAGTTACAGTCCTAACATAGGATATTGTTTCACCTAAATGACACTGACTCATATCAGAATCAATTTTATCAGATTCAAAAAAATTTACTGCCAGATCTTTATCATCAGTTCTAACAACGTATCTCATTCTAAACATTGAAATCGTTTCAATAATTTGGATTTGTTTATCACTCATCAGTTTTCCTCAATGTAATAACACCATCAATAATTTCCCAACACATAAAATCATTTTCTTTTAAATCAAGTTCTTCGCAGATTTCTTCTGGAATTTCAATAAAAGCACGTCCATCAAAATCAAAATTAACTAAAACTACATATTTTTTGTTCATCTAATATACACTCTATCATTGGAATACATTTACAACATTGATTGGCAATATCACAATTTTGTTGTAACTCTTTTAATTCAATATTTGGATAGTCATTAACAATATCTCTAAGTTCTTTTAACGTAACTCCAGAGCAGATGCAAACGTACATATCAGTTTGGTAATAAATTTTCTGGGTTTCTATTAACAGATCTTAAATATTCTTGATTTTCTTCTATTTGACCAAGACTGTAATACTCTCTATTACATTTTTGACATTTGGTAAATTTTGTCTTCAATGGGTATCTTTTACTTTCAAATTCAAAATACCCATCATAGACAATTTCCGACACATCACTTGATTCGCAACCAGAACATATATCTAGATTCATCTGTAATTTCTACACTCTTTATATTTTTTATCATCAACTCTAACAACTTCACCAGAGTCATCAATAGAAATTATTCCCTCTTCTTCAAGGGTATACATTGCGTTATCCCATCCCCTACGAAGACCATTTCTATAACAATAAAACCCGTAACAAACTCCGGCAACTACAATAGTAATAAAAAACTCAATTGTTTCTAGGCTAATGTAAAATTCCATACTTTGCTCCCTCTTTTTTAATTGTTACTCCTACTATTTATTTGTTTAGAGATTTCTGGATATTTTTCACATTCATATCTAAAATAATCAATTACATTTTGAATTATATTTCTATCCATTCCAACAGATACCGCAATCTCCCTATCGGTATATCCTTCTTGAATTAGATTTTCAATATCAACCGCAATTGCTTGTAAAATTCCCATTATCGCCTCAGTTAAGTGAAATTACCTTATTATGAATCATTTCCAATTCTTCTGGAGTATTGGAAATCCTTGCCTCAACGGATAAAGTGTGTAGAACTTTATTTCGCATTGATTCTTTACCAACATGATATGCTGTAATCCCTACAGTAGAAAGGATCATTACCATAATTAGATAGTATATCCATTCCCCATCATTATTCATGTTGATTTAAACTTGTGTAATTTGCTTCTTCAACCGCAATTCGTGCAGATGTTTTATTAATGTATGTTCCTAACAATTTATAATTATAAACTGCCTTATATGTATCATCAAGGGTATTGTGAGTTATGTTTCCTAAAATCTTTCCCTTTCCGTTACAGAAGTATTCCTGAGGAAATCTATCATGCCAAGAAAATTGATCTTCCAATTCCCGATAACCAAATATATCATTCTGTTCCATTCTTTCACCATAAATTTTATTTAAACAAACTTGACAATTTGTTAATAAATTCATTTACCACTCATCATAATTTGAAATAAGAGATTTAAATGTTCCATTAACATCTTGAATTTTATGTGCGAATTCAATTTCAATGGAAGATCCTATTCCTCCTGAAGATTCATGACGAATATCAAAAAAATTAACTTCTGGAAATTTATTTAAAATAGAAACAATCTTTTCCAAATCATCACGGTGAATGGAAATTGTTGTTTGAACAGATTCAGTCATTTGATCACCATTTTGTTATATGAAAATATATTTTAACTGAAAGTTGAAAATTAGTCAAGGTTTTTCTTGGACGTGGAGGAAAACCTTGAAACCTCCTCCACTACCCCCAAGGCGCGAGAGTGTGAGATTATTTTATTATTTATATGTTTTTGAAATATCCATAATATAGAGCAAGTCCCCCAATATACATGAATGCGATGCGAGTCCATTTTATTCTACCTTTCCAATAACTAGATAGAGTAACTGTCGATATTCCCATCATATAAGAAAATAGATTAAATGTTTCTGGACTTATTGAGAAAAAAATTGTATCTTTCATATTATAGATTTAAAATAAGATGGTGGGTTATTCTTGTGATAAGGTCAACCCACCGAAACCTCACCTAACTCAAGCGGCTAGGGCAAATGTTTCCATATTTGCATTTACTTTAATTTACTTCTTCGGTCGAGATACTCCCAACCCTAACGGCTTCTGTATTGCCGATCCCTTTATGATTATCCTAGATAGTCGAATATATTCACCCCCATCAAAAGCATACTTGGAAGATTTATTTACCGCTGACTATTACTCTTCCCCAGCGTCACTCTAGTATACTTTTGGTGGAGGTGATCGGAATTCCACCGATGTGTTACCGTAGTATCCTCATAAAGTTTGCTATCTAAATGATAGCGGATTCTTTATCTTTAAAGAAACCACAGCAGTTATTAATTTTTAATCTACCTAGTTTCAAGTTTAACTTTAATATTTTATCGTCAGTTGGACACAGAAAGTAATTTTTATTTGAATTATTGTACCACTTTTTTCCATATGTCCCACTTTTTTTATTTTTTTTAGAATCTCTCCATTCTTTAATTGTTATCCATCCAAATGGTTGTTCCCCCTCTTTAAATCTATTTTTATTCAATATAGACATATCGGGAAGTTTTTCTAAAGAAGATTCTGCATATATATGTGTTCCAAATGCTCCATTTTTATTTCCAGAAACACCAATAGATATTTTATCAGTCACTTTCTTTTTTTTATCTTCTGAGTAATTCTCCCAAGGAGAATTGCCTTGTAATATACCTTTCCTTCTTAACCCATCCCACCCAAATTCCCTAACTTTTCTATAAGATTCTTCGGACCAATTCTTAGTACCACCAACTGAAATCTCTCCATTTTGTACTTTTTCTTTATATGCAATTACATTAATCCTTTCTTCCGGAGGCAAATTATTAATGTGACCAAACCCTCCATGGCCTCCTTCGTGCATATTATAGCACATAGAAGATTCTATAATTTCTTTAGTTACCAATTTCTTTTCTAACTTAGCAGCTTCTTCGTTGGTTTGAAATATCTCTATTATTTCCTTTGTGAAATTATTTTTACCATACTTATCAATAGCTGCTAGGATTAATTTACCAGATCCCATATAAGAATCTTTTACCGGATCATCATGTTTCCGTTTTCCTATATAAAATTTTCCATTGATGTTGTTGGTTACCTTATAGACATAATGCATACAAATACTCCTATTCTTTTAAAGTATTTATAATATTTTTAATCTTGAGGCGACTGGTACTGCCCCAGCGTCCAACGCACCTATTTCAACATCATCATCGAATTCTTTTACTTTACCTTTGCTTTGGTAAATACTCTATCAACCTTATTATTAATATCAGTATGCTCACCCTTAATTGCTTCGTGGTCAGAAACAATATTATAATGTTCTGCTGCATGAACCTGATGTGCTGTTTCTAGTGTGGAAACCCTATCCCGCAAAGAATCAACATCCTTAGTTGACGCACAACCAACCATACCAACCATAACCATTGCCAATACAATAAACTTGCTCATATTATTTCTCCTTTAATTTAAATATTCAATCCTATCAAGATATATCTCGCCTCTATTTTCCAACTCATCAATAATGAGTTTCTTCTCTTCTTCCCAAAGATAATCACATTTCAATAACGTGAGAAGATCTTCTGTAGAATATTCTTTGTATTTTATCATTTTACAATGTGAGTCTTCTTTTGCTTTAAACTCTTTTTCAATATTCTAGAATATAACTTTTGTTGTTTTTGAGTTTTCTTCTTGAAGATTGATTTGAAGTATTTATCAATTAACTTCTTTGTTTTCATTTCCGATTCCAATGGGTCTTTGTTTCAACCCCAATTCTTGTTGAACGAAGTCAATAAAACTATTTAGGTGAGTAATTTGATACTTTACACCATTTTCTAGTTCAACATTTGGTTCTGATGAATGTACGTTGACTAAATCTTTTTCATAAAGATACCAAGAAACCCATTCATACAATTCTTCTCCAAACAACATACGTTGTAGATAATCACATTGACAAGCATATGTGTTAGAATATTGATTTTCAGAAACAAATTCTGAAGCAGAATAATCAACCAATCTCAAATCTTTGAGAAATTGCTCATTTGAGCGAAAATCAGATTCAATTTTAGTCATAATATCTTTAAAATCTTCAATATACATAATGATTCCCCTTACTTAATACCAAGCATAGATTTTAGGCGCTTAACTTCATCGGCAAGTAATATCAAATCCCAGTCATAATCAAATGTTGGAGTGCTGGCAACGAGCATTTGTTCTAACCATTCTGCTCTTGCTAAAATTTCTTCAATGCTTCTATTTTTTGGTTTTGAAAAACAATCTTTCATATTAACACTCTACTTCTTTTTCAATGATAAAATAATCAATATTATTATATTCTTTATTTTGAAGAAATTTAAGATAGGTTTCGGCATCTTCTTTGTGGGTAAATCCATGACCCATTTCAATCTCTTTTCCAATATTCTTATCTAAAGATACAACAAAATAATCGCCCATAACAGTCTCCATTACTTTTCAAGCCATTGAATAATAGTTTTTGTGTGAGTTACAGATTCTTCTTTTCTCATTCGTATAAAGTTTTCTGTAATGTCATTGTAACATACTAGCAGTTCGTTGTAAAGAGACTCTTTCAAGTCATCCGATAAATGATCGGAATATTCTTGGAGATTCAACATTGTTAAAATGCTCTCAGCATATTCTGAATAATCATTTTGAGAGAAATCTTCTAATAATTCAATTTGATCTTTTGTCAATCCATTCATTTTTAAAACTCCAATTAATCATCAATCAAATCATCAATAACAAAAACAGGCAACCAGCAAGCAGCATCATCAAGTTTCCGATTTCGTTTTGGAAACAATAAAGCATCTTTTAGTTCTGTAGAAAATCCATATTTTCCAGTAGCATCATCATAAGAAAAATAAAAAGTATCTTCGTTGTTCCAAATGCCAATACACCATTTTATCATTTTATTTCTAGAATTGCCGTTGGACTAAAACATAAATATCCTTGATATCCTGCCATCCGTTTAGGGATGCCGCCAGCATCAATACATTTTTTCTTATTCTCAATATTATAGTTTATAATACTTGAAGCTATTATTACTATAAAAATAATAATTCCGCAATAAAATAATTTGCTACCCATTTAAATCATTTCTCTTATATACAGTACATTCGGTTTTTGATGGATCTTCATCAATGATTCTAGCATTGGTACATTTCCACTTATCTTTAGTAACAAAATTTGTGTAATTATCAATCACTAATGTTGTTGTAGAAATGCCAACAATAACACCAAAAATACAACCAATATAAAAAAGTACATTATCACTCATTTAATAACCTCTTGTTGTTCTTGAGAAACAATTCTATAAATTCCATTTTCGGATAGTCTTGAAATAGAATTGTCAACTATTTTCCAATCTTGATAATCACAATCAAAGACTTCAACTTTCAATCCATTAGATAAAGCAACCAAAATATCAGAGTTTTTATGTTGCTCATTCATCGTCATCATCATCCAATTCGCGCAAAACTAGGACTGTTAACATAATGATTAATACAGCAAAGGCAGAACTTACTCCTACCAATCCAGCAAAAGAAATTAGTTCATTATTATCCATTTAAAATATCCAACTGGACAGCATATAAAGAAAAGTCCCAAATAAAATAACCCATTGACAGTATACAAATGTCCCCATTTCTTGTTTATATGGGATACAACAATACGCAAAAGCAAAAGCAAATGTCAAAATAAAAATTGTAATCAACATAATCAAAACTCAAAACATTCAACTGGAACGAACGCAAAGTATTCGTTTGTGATTTCATGATCAAAAATCTTGATGCGTTCCGCAAATACTCTACCACTATTCAAAATGATATTTCGTCTACGACAAAAAACTTCTGTTCTTAAACGATGTGCTTTTTTTCCAGATTCATAAAATTTCCGAAAAGCATATTTTCTCATTTGAGATTGAAAATCTTTTTTTGGATCAAACTTAATGGTATCAAAAATTTCATATCTTGTACCAGCAGTTCCAGGAGTGTCATTTTTGCCATAAAGGACAATAAACTTGGACATTTTTACCTCTTCAAAGTTAACTTGGATTATAGTTTATCAGAAAATTGTAACTTAGTCAAACTTTTTTATGTTCCAGATAGAATCTGAAGGGCATCGTAACTAACATCATGAATAGGATTATGTTTAACCACTAAATTTTTATCAAATCCAGGAACATCACAATATCCACTTTTTGCCGTTTCCTTCAGCAAATTTATTGCTGTTCTGGTTTCCATGTAGTTTTTGAATGGAAATAGTGGAGGAAACTTTGCTGCTTTACATAGTGAATTGAATGTGATTTGATCCAATGTTCCACGGACCCAAACAATTCGTTCCCCTTCATTGGAATCCACATAATCTTTTAATTTATTCAATCCAACCAAAAGATTAGTGTCCCTATCAGAAGGATAAAAAGAAACTTTTTTAGTCTCCTCAGACTGAGACTTCCACCAAGCAATGGTTTCTTTTGATACAGTTCTTTTATATTGCTGAACCTGCTCCTTCAGATTAAATTTGACAAAACAAGTCCTAGATAATAATTGGTCATAGGCATACTCTTTTGTTTCATCAAAATGAAGGATTGCTGCTGATAAAATTACCGCAGAAGATTCAATATCAAGTGTCTCGAGGTCAAGTATAAACATAATCTTTTCCGTAAATATATACTTATCAACTAATAAATTCAATATATTTTCTGAGGAACACTCTGTTATTTGTTCTAGCAGATAATGCTTTTTGAAATTTAGTTGACATTTTTGTTACTGAATCATTTTCATCAAAAGAATCCATAAGTTCAGAGTTTGTATCTTTCACATTTCCTTTAACAAACCAAAATTCATCAAATGAAGATTCGGAATAAAGTAGGCAATTTTCTTTTGTAAAAGATTTCTTTCTAACACTATTTTGTCCATCATATCCAAAATATTTTGTGAGTTTTTTACCCATCTCAGACTGAGAGATTAATCGGAATCCAAAAATTTTGAAGTCAGAAGAGTTTTTCAAAAACTCAACGCAACGATTAGTTTCACCAAAATATTCATGAATATTTTTCATCTGAACAACAGTCTTAGTTTCTTTATCACGAAGATATACTTTTTTATTATATCCTCCGAGATATTCTGTTGAAATGTGATTATAACTGTGATGTTTATATGAATAAGTTACATTATGAGAATCCCCATCTGTCAAATAAATTGCATTTACTTTATTTACTTTTGATCTTGTTTTAAACTCCGAAAGAACTTTTCTAGAAATCAATAGAGTATGATTTAGTGGGGTATTTCCAAGACCAAACCAATATGGGATTGGTGAAAAAACATCAGTTTTACCTTTAAAAAACCCATATACCCTACTCAACATAATATTGATGGCATCGACAAATTCAATGTTACTCATTCTTGATGAGAATAAATTCATCAAAGTCAAAGGATTGATGTTAGCAATTTTTTCTGAGAAAGATAACACTTGAGATTTATTTCTATTAGAGACATCATAATCAGATTTATAATTGGTAGAAAAAGCATATACCTCAAATGGAATATTCATCTTTCTACAAAAGAGAAGCATACAAATCAACTGATTGATCGTATCATCAAAATATTCTTCCATTGATGCTGACCAATCAAGAAAGAATACCAACCCATGAGACTGATGTTTTGGTGTGATAGTTGCTTTTTTAAAGATGTCTTCAGTAATCTTATATGAATATACCTTTGAAAGATTGATATCACCAGTCTTGGCAATCTTTTCTTTTTTTCTCCCTTCGGCATTTTTTTTGAGCATAAATTCCTTAATCAAATAAGAAATTATAGAATTATTATTCTTTTTAAATGTATTATATTTGGTATTATCAATCGCTTCTTTTAGAATTTCAGATTTAAGTCTATTATAAATTACGGAGTAATCCACTACAAAATCAGAAGTTGAATATTTTGGAATATCAACATATACAGAATCTTTATATTCCTCGGAAAGAAGATGTTTTTCATTTTCTTTTGAAAAAATGTCAGTATATGATTGTGGTTCATCATCAATCAATTCTTTAAAATCATCATCAGAATCATCATCAGAATCATCATCAGAATCATCTCCACTAACAGTTCTTGATTTTAATGCACTAGGATCATCACTTTTTGTTTCAAACTTTTCTGATTTAGACGCATTATCAATATTATCATCAATTTCAAAATCAAGTAAATCACCAAAATCGGATAATTGAAAATCCGCATCTTCTTCACAATATTCTTCTTCAATTGGATGGGACTTTATATACTCAGCAATTTCTTTCGCAACCATAACCACATCAGCAAAAGTCTTTGTCTTCAATACTTTTTCATGAAGTATTGCTTCTTCTTCATTAAAAGAGATTTCTTGAATAAACCCAACTTTTTCGGTAAGATTAATCTTATCAACAAGATTCAACGTGCTAAGATTCAACTTGGAAAGTCCAAAGAAATCTCTCTTGAGAAGTTCCTTATATCCGCGAGAAAATGTGTGGCGAAGACCAGGATAGCGCACTTTAATAAGACGCTCGATTCTAGCATCTTCAACAACATTAAGAATAGTTTTATTTACTTCTTTTATACCAGCATCCCAATCTTCTGGTTTGGTGTTTAAAGCGTGCCCAACCTCATGAGCCAGGAATAGATCAATAAGATCATTAGATAAGTCATCCTTTAATTTAGGAACTACCAAAAGACGAGATTGGGAATCAAAGTATGCTGTTTTAACATTTCGTTGCTCAACAATAAGATCTTCTTCAGCAAGAAGGCGAGCAAGATTTGATTTAGAAGCAGTCAAGTCGGACATGGTAAATTACCTATTGAAGTTCAAATTGAGATATCATCTTACATCAAATCAACTGGGATGTCAAGCCCAAAAATGGCTTGACTTTTTCTTTTTTTTGTTTGACAATAACTATGTTCTGGGTTGATGTTTCATTTATCATAAATACTCTATCAATCTAACAAGAAGGTATTAAGATGATTCAGATATTAATGATCATTGCCTTTGTTATTGTTCTGATATTGTTGGATATTTTAATTATTTGTTTTGTTATTCCTAGAGTCATTAAATTTTTTGATAAATTATTTAAAGGTGAATTGTTTTTATCATTATTTGAACTATTAATTTATTGTTTTATTTTAGGAATTACAACTTTAGGAATGATTTCATTATTGTTCTCACTGGTTTAAAAAACATAAATACTTTTATTTAATTACGGGAAATACTATGAAAAGTTTTAAAGAGTTTAAAGGAAACATTTCTGAAGCACCAGAAAATGATCCAAAAGAATATGATTATGAAGGAGAGATGGCAAAGAATGATATGCACATCATCACGATGCACGCTCAACATATTGCTGATATGCTAGAAGATGAAACCAATATGCCAGAATGGTGTCAATCAAAGATTGCTATTGCGAAAGATTATCTACAAACAGTTTGTGATTATCTTCATGCTGAAATGAATGAAGAAGAACAGATTGATGAATTAAGTATTGATACTCTTGGTCGTTATGTCAAGAAAGCAACTGCTGCGAAAGAAAAGAATTGGCAATATGCTGATGCTGCTGCTAAACGTAGCAAAACTCCAGCAGACACTAAACAATTTCTAAAGCATTCTGAAAAGTTTGGTAAAAGAACTGCTGGCATTAAGAAAGCTGCTGATAAAATGGGTACTGAAGAAGAATGAAATCATTTAAAGATTTGAGAAAGAAGTTAAAGAATCCAACAGGTGACTTAAAAGATGCTTGCTGG
>Ga0114964_10003529_pt1 | contig 10551 bp, 14 predicted proteins | sample C_131016_MF_Meta_FD_92638 | JGI IMG/M metagenome (GOLD analysis project Ga0114964, IMG submission 92638) | Freshwater microbial communities from Lake Croche, Canada to study carbon cycling - C_131016_MF_MetaG | ecosystem: Environmental > Aquatic > Freshwater > Lake | place: Lake Croche, Canada... | reverse complement strand
TTCCCTGTTCATATTGTGGTGGCGGGTCTGGACGGCGACAGCAATCGGAATCCCTTCGGAGACATACTCAGACTTATCCCTCATGCGGAAGAATTGGAACGACTCTGGGCCTTCTGCTCCGTTTGCAAGGATGGAACAAAGGCCCATTTCAGTAAACGCCTTGTTCCAAGTGCAGAGCAAGTGGCCATTGGAGGAGCGGACAGCTATATTCCTGTCTGCCGAAAGCACTATTTAGCCCTATGACGACGTCGTGTTCTGCCACCCGTTACACGGCCTTCATTATTATTTTCATTATTATGACCTTCATTTCCATTCTCTTCATTATTATTGAGTGGCGATAGAGGTCTTTCCAGAATTTCCTCCATAACAGCAAGTGGCGTTGGTGCACTCTTAACAGGAAAGAGTTCTTTTAGTCCAGACAGGGATGCCTCTCGAGCCATTATTTTTCTGTATCTAGGTCGATAGGGACCAAATGGTCTAAGTGCTCTACTATTATTTCTAGCAAGTCGTTGTCGCTCATGTGCCCATATTCGCCACAGCATTTTTTGTTGCTCTTCCTCACGAGTTAATCGTTGTCTAGGAACAATTTCTCTTACCAGTCGACGGGTACTTCCAAACTGCCCTCTTTTTTCTCCAAGTGCATACCCTATTGCATTTTTAGCCCTATTAACCGCTCTTTCAGAGAAACACGCCTCCCCTATACAGTTAACTCCTGATTGTAATGCTTTTCGTGTATAATTAAGTGCGGTTCTATAGAGGGATGCATTTCCTGCAGAGGGTCTGCCCAGATTTGTTCCATTTGGACCGTATAGGCGTCCAAATTGAACACGCTTTTTCTTTGTATTTCCGTTTCGTGACATCTCTATAATTTAAAGTTATTTAATGGTTAACATATACATGCAAAAATACTATCTCTCTGTCGGAGCCATGTTTAAGAATGAGTCTCATAGCATTAAAGAGTGGATTACACATTACCTCCATCATGGAGTAGACCATTTTTACTTGATTAATGACAAGAGCACTGACAACTCAGTGGAACTTATTCAACCTTATATTGACAAGGGTCAAATAACCCTCTTTCACGTGGAGGAACCCTATTATCTTGGTCGCCAACGAAATCTGTACAATCGTCATATATTGCCTCTTTTGAAGGAGAGCCAGTGGCTCCTGATGATTGACTTGGACGAATATGTCTGGTCGCCCAGGTCCTCTAGTTTGCCCCATATTCTCCGTCATTCAGAGCATCTGGGACAAATACAGATAAAAGAAACTGTCTTTGGTTCCAATGGCCATATCAAACAACCAGTCGCACTAGTTCCTTCCTTTACAAAGAGAGAGCCCTTGAACACCACTCGTTCAAAGAAAATCAAGTATTTTGTAAATAGCAACTATGAGTTTACATCTTTGAATATTCATCATGCAGACTTTACAAAGAGTGAATATATGCAAACAAACTGCATTATTTCAGATGGTGCCTATTTTCAGTTAAATCATTATAACTGCCAATCACTCGAATTCTGGACGCAAGTCAAATGCAGTCGCGGGGATGCAGATAACTATCTTGTCCGTGTTGAATCAGGTCATAGTGAATATGATATGAATGATGAGGAAGACCTAGGACTCTATAATCAAAATAAGGAATTATATGAAATAACATTAAAAATTTGATGAGACAAATTGATGAATGGAGCAGATAGAGGTAAGTATAATGGGGCGTCTGAGCGTGGTCTTGCTGATTATGTGTATCTGTGCAGTCAATGCAGTGGCTCCTCTTCTAGTGGCGGGGGGTGTGGTTACATTGGGAGGGGGACTGTATGCCTATATTCGACCGGCTGCTTATTATAAAGGAGACTTAGAGGTGTGCATAACAGCACAGGGGGAAATAGGTGGAAATCCATGGCTCGGAACCACGACCTGCCCTTATCCAGGGATTCGTGTGTCGCTCAAGAAGAAGGAACGGATTCAACTAGAAGGTCTAGAAGTTACGACGATTGACAATAAGAGAGCTAAGATCTTCCTAGATACCACGCTCATCTCCTATTCATTGGAAGATGTCCAGACTCATCTGGTGGAGGAGTTCTACATTGAGGAGGTGGGCTTTAAGGATGCAGTGCTCAGAAATCCTATTACACATTGTATTATGACAGAGATTAATCAGATAACGTATGAGGCGCTTCTAAAGGACACCAAGGTTGATGAAACCTTTCGTAACTACATAACGAAGTGCATGGATACATATAGCACCAGTTATGTCCCTACAAAGAATACCTATGTGCGGATTCGCAAGATTAGTTAGATAAAATTATAATGAGCGCTAGTTAAGATTCTTAACGGTAGTATTTTTAATGGTCTTACATGACCTAAACATACTATATTCTTCTAGTTAGACAAATGCTGCGCATTCTATTGGTGGCCCATGGGCATATGCAAATTCCTCCCACAGGCTGGGGAGCCGTCGAATCCCTTATTTGGGACTACTCTGTCCATTTGAAGCGTTTAGGGCATTCGGTTCAGATCCTGAATATTCATGTTGAAGAAATACATAAAATAGTTGAACATATACATACAAATACATATGATGTTGTTCATTTTCATAATGATATTCTCATTAATATTCTTCATCTTATTCCAAATACACTCCCTGTTGTTCTGTCAAGCCACTATCCCTATATTCATGATCCTAGTCAATGGGCCGATCCAGTATCAGGATATGATTATGGAGCCTATGTTATGAAACCTTTACTGAGAGCTGGTTCCAGAGTCCATGTAGTCGCTGTATCCGAGAAGGATCGAGAGGCCTTCCTGTCCTATGGATTGCCGAAGGCCTCTGTATCCGTCTGCGTCAATGGATTTGATATGTCCAAGTTTCTACTGAAAAGCAGTCCCATTCAGAATCCTGGTCAGATGATCTGCATGGCCCAAATTATTCCTCGAAAACGCCAACATTTGTTCAACAGCCTCAACTTTATTAAGTGCGTCGGAAAACTCAATGATGCAACCTGTCTTCCTTCTCAGTATCTAGGAGAATGGACAACTGAGGAAAAATATCAGACTCTAACCCAGTATTCGGGGGGAATCCTGCTGAGCGACGGAGAGAATGGAACCCCTTTAAGTGTAAAGGAGTCTTTAGCTGCGGGTCTCGGCATGGTCATTTCGGAGGCGGCCGCTTCCGAAATCCCTCCTGAGTGGTCTTGGGTTGCAGTTATCCCTGAAGCCAAAATAGGAGACCAGGAGTATTTAGTTGAGGTCTGTAAAAACATAATGGCGATCGATAAGAAAGCCCAGATTCGAGAGGAGGCCGTTAAATTATGGGATTGGTCTGTACTGGTCCCCAAGTATGTGGAGATTCTGGAACGAGTGATTCATGTAACCAAAGGTATTCTCTCCACAGTATAAGATATACAAAAACCCATCCTCTTTGTCATAGTGCTGTGCATAGACTTCTCTCATCAAAGACCCTGTGGTAGGCAGTGTATTATCTACAAATAGAAAGAGGGCCCTCTCAGAGGGTAGTTCCATTCGTTTTCGAATGACAAATGTAAATTGACCCAGAGTCAGGTCCGCAGGAACCAGATATTTTTGTTTATCCAGTAAGGGCATTGTTTTTTGAGACGAGACACCTCGTTCTACAATGATTGGAATACGCCCAGGGAACTTGGCAAAGATGCGACTGGATTCTTGTTGTCTTGTTTGAACCGTATGAAGCTGTTTGAAACTCATCTCTACAGTTTAAACACTCATTTATTTAAATGATAGAGATGAGCCATAACCATGGATACACCTTTTTTGAACAGCCCGATGATTGCCTGTGTAAGGTAGAGGTGGAGCCATCTAAGGTTCAGCTATTGGAGGTTTTCGGCTCAGATCTGACCGTTGTAAATGCCGCACGAGTCTCTTTTTCGAAGGAAGCAACACAAATGGACGAAAAGGATATCAAGCTGTTGAAGTATCTGGCCAAGCACAATCACGTTAGCCCCTTCTTCCATCCCCAGATTCGCTTTCGTCTGAAGATGCCCATCTTTGTAGCACGGGAGTGGTATCGGCACCAAATTGGCCTAGCACGGAATGAGGTAAGCCGTCGCTACGTGGATTCCAAGGTTGAATGCTGGGTTCCGCCTATTGAATCCTTGAGAGAGCGCGACCCCAAGTTGAAGCAGGGCTCCAAGGCGAATCCTGTGGCCAATGCTGAGGCGGTCCATGCACAGCTCAAGGACGCCACCGATGCCGCCATCCAGACCTATGAGTCTCTGTTAGCGTCAGGAGTCGCCCCTGAAGTCGCGCGTATCATTCTCCCTCAGTCCATGTATACCGAATTCATTGAAACAGGAAGCCTGTATGCCTATGCGCGTATCTGCAATCTACGTCTGGATCCAGGGGCTCAAAAAGAGATTCGCGACTATGCGCAGCAGCTTAGCAACCTGTTATCAAAGGCCTTTCCTCATTCTTGGGCGGCCCTTCAGACACAGTTTCCTCAGGAAGTCAAGCCTGAAGTCAAGCCTGAAGTAAAAAATGAAGTAATACATGAGAAGATTATTCCAAATCATGTTCCCTTGAACTATATCAAGTGATTACTTCTGACTGGACTCAATGGGTCGCAGCCGCCTAAGTCCAGGATCATAGACCAAGGACAGAATAAGAGCACACTCTTTGTGCTTTTCTTCTACCTCTTTCTTCGTGCACTGCTCACGAAACCAGCTGTTCCACGCAATCTGAATCATCGGCAGATTCATATAGTTCACAGGGAGTTTCAAGGAAGTGTTCATCTTGAAGAACGGAAATATGGATGGGGCTCAGACCTCTCTTTAAGTCCTCTGGGTCTTCAATTTTTTTTGAGATAAATTTGATGAGAAATTGTCCAATTCAATTGGCAAATATGCCGATTCTCCTTATCACCGATGGCGAAGACAGGATTCTGATGGACAAGCAGGAGGCAGGAACGATGGAGCTCAAGCTGAATGTGTCCTCCAAGGGACATCTATGGAAACACTTGGGAGATGCCTTCTTTGCCGTGAAGACGGAAAGCCCTGATGCGCCGAGCCGCTTAGTTATAACAAAAGAACAAATGGTCTTCTTAAAGACACTACAGGAACGGAATGGCTGGGAGAACTGCAAGGATTTGTAAGGCTTCGACTTAAAACCATTCCAAGAAGATTTGCTGATTTGGCTTCCAGGCCACACAAATCCTTTTTTCACCTGCTGTGAATCTGGCAACAGCATATGCCTTTAGGAGATAGGTCCAGCCATGCCCAGCGTCGGGCATAGCATAGGCCCATGCATCTTGGAAGCGACCCCAGTTCAACACCTCTCCGTCTTCGAGGGTGACGCGCCACTGAAGTTGATTGACTTGAACCATTCTGGATAATTACTGATAGATGTTGCAACACGTTGCAGCAATAAAATAACGGGATTGCATCTTCAATTTTTTTAGCTACTCAGCGGCAGCTCTTGGAGCGTGTACGCATAGAGATAGGAGCTTTGTCTTGTTGTTCTTGTTGTTCTTGTTGCACTTGTTGCAATTGCTTCTCTAGTTTCATAGCCTGATACCGAAGACGGTCCTTCTGCATCTCCAGATAGAGGGCTCGGGCCCGATTGCTCTTGAAATCAGGCCATTCCGTGTTTACATGATTGGGCGGAGTAGGTTGCATACTCAGCACAAACAGGTTATAGGTAAGAACTGCCATGAATCCAAGAAAGGCTCCATAGACACAGTCCATGGCAATGAAGGGAGGGCTCTTGGCCAACGTTATAAAGAATCCAATGACAAGTCCAACAAGGGGACCATAGTGAAATGGAATGGAATATCGATTGACAAATGGGCGATTTCGCAGAATCACTGTAAAGTCGTAATCGGTCATTTGTCTATATTTGTAAATGGAAGGTCGTGTCAATTTTATTCAAGTGGTTGTAGCGTTTAAACTCTGAAAAAGATGGACCAAAAAAATTGAACTCCAAGACCCCCTTGGCTCCAGGTGGGGGCTCCACTTAAATATCTATCCATACTTACATAGCAAGATGCCAGGCAAGAACAATGCATCCGCAGCGAAGGGCAAGGGGTTCAATAAGAAGAACCAGTTCGCCGACAAGGCCAACAAGAAGGTCATGGGCGAGATGATTTCAGAGGGCATCGACAAGGACTCTACGCGCTTTGCTAGGGTCACAAAGATGTCGGGCAACAGTCGCATTCTGGTGGACCTAACGGATGGGCGTCCCAATGTATCGGCTCTCATTCGCAATGTATTAAGGGGTCGCGCTGCCACTCCAATTGGCATGGGGAGCATTGTGCTCATCGGCCTCCCCAACTGGGAAAAGGAGAAGCAGTTGGCCCAGGCCAATGGCGGAACCCTTGTGGCCAAGCCTGAAGCTTATGTAGAGGCTGTTCTAGACAAAAAGACGGCCCGACACTTCATCAAGGAGGGCCTCATTCCTGATGGCTTCATTAAGGAGGGCGTCGATGGCTCCGATGATGAAGATGCAGGGTTCGAATTCACCGATGAAGTCGAGGAGGAGACCAACAAGGTTATTGATCCTGAGAAGGAGGTCGAGAAAGAAGTAAAGGCGTCAGGAGGGGCTGGTTCTGCAGAAGCAGAACCAGGAGCAGTGGCTGAGCCAAAGCCCAAGTGGACCGGTCATGGCGGGAAGAGGCTCGAGGAAGACGACGGCTGCATCTTCAACTTCGAGTAGATTAACAAAAAAAATAGTATTTTTTTGTTAATTCTAATACATAACAGTATAGTTAATTGTCTTGTTTAATCGTGTATCATAGAGTGTGTGAACAAAGGGCCCATAGGTCAGATCTAGCAGCTCCTGATGCTGACGTATCGCCACCGGCCACCAGAACTGCTTTCGTCTATCCATGAGAGCCTGAATGGTTGGATTGAGAGGACCCCAATGGGCAAAGTGCGGATTTGAGAAGTATTCATGTAGAGATCTGCGCCCATAGATGGGCGGTGTTAGATGCACCTTTAGGTAGGCCCTGCGATACGTATAAGAGCCAGTGTAGGCATGAAGGTCGCCAATGGACCGATTGGACATCAGGTCAAAGAACAGGAGGCGTCTATCCTGCCAGACCATGTAGGCCGGTCGAACAGGAAACCCCTGGTCTAGCAGATGGACAGCCGTATGCCCTTGCCAAATCTCAGGAAATTTAGAGATGGACGGATAGGGATAGGCCCCGTTTAGGGTCCAGTAGGCTATTCCTGCGGAAAACAGAACGGCGATTGTTGCAAAAGGATTCATTTTGGATCGTTGCAGTATGGATAGTTGCTAGGAGGCATCTATTCCTATGGGAGCCATGGCTCTTCAATTTTTTCTTAGTTAAAAAAATAGGATTTTTTATTGTGATTAGTCCTTGCGTTCCTCTAGAAGCTGGATGCGCTTCAAAGCTGCCTTCATCTGTCCCTGCAGAAGGGCCAGGTCCATCTTGAGCTCGAGCTCCGTTTTGCATCGGTAGCAGTCACACGAATCTGCTGTCTCCTTTTCCAGGGGTTCGCCCCAAGGCACGAATGTGTAGAAGCTGTCAATCATCTCACGCGGCGTCTGCAGCAGTAGAAGGGACTCATCCTCCTTGGTCCAGGTCTTGAGATACTGATAGAGGCTCCTATCCGTCTTATTGATAAACATGTTCAGTAAGAACTCCTGCAAGGTGGAGGGGATTGTCTCAAACATCTCCAGGCCCTCGTTGTCATCAATGAACTGGTCAAAGAATGATTTCAAGGGGATTTCTCGGCGCACCTGCTGCCTGAAGATTGTTTGTCTAGACGGATAGAGAATGCCCCAGTCGCATCGGTCGCAATTGTAGGCCTGAATGCGGACTTGGATGCCATCAGGGAGTGTGGCAAAGTTGGCCAGAACTGTGTCCTCTTCTGTAGGCTCAATTGATTTGCATTTGAGGAGGTCCTTGGTGTCAGGTGCCCAGTGCAGGAGGGCCTGATAGAGGTTCTCTGAACCCGAATAGAGGTAATGGAGTATCTTGACGAGTTCCGTCGGCCGAAGGCCGCCCATAGGCCAGGAGACAAAGTTGTCTGCGGAGAACTTTGCAAGGAACTCACTGACCGTTTGCGACTTGTTCAGCAAGGGATTCCAGACGACTTCGCCATTCAGAATTCCATAGTGAGGATTGCAGAACATCGGCGTCTTGGCATACACGTAGAGGTTGGCAGGAAGCTTGGAAAAGTTCGCCAAGACAATCGCATCCTGTGTTGCCGCAGGGTTCTTGTATTCCTCCACCGTCTTGCAGACCAGAAGGGCCTTGGTCTCCTCCTTCCAGTGCAGAAGCGCCTCGTAGAGGTTCTGTGATCCCGAGTAGAGATGATGGAGAATGTCAGGGATCTCAGTGGCGCAGGGGCCATCCAGAGGCCACTTGAGCCAGTTGTTGGTCGAGAACCTCTCGAGGAACTCAGCCAGAGACTCCTCTGACTTATATGCGTATTTCTGCCAGACCGTTGTGCCGTTGAGGATGCCCTCGTAAGGAGTGCTGTGCGGCTTCGTCGGCATCTCCGCCCGAATGAAGAGGTTGGCAGGGAGCTTGGGGAAGTTGGCCATGACGACCTCATTTTTCGAGGGGAGACACTTGGGCTTCTGGCCATAGGCATCCAAGGCTATCGCCAGGTGTCGACTGAGCTCAGGATACTCCAGATAATGAAGTAGGCGAAGCTCCTCGGCCTTGGCTATCATGGTGTCCTTGAACTTCTGATTGCGCTCAGCGAAGGCCATGAACTTGGGCTCCTGGAGAACTGTATACATCTCCGTGATAATGGCCGCCCTCTGAGACTGAGGGGCAGCTGCCACTCGTTCCAGATAGGGCTGGATGCGATCCACATAGATGTCATCGCGGCCGAGAAGGACCAGGCGCTCTGCATCAAAGGTCTTGAGGGCTACCGAAAGACGGATGCCCGTGTCATCGCCCCTCTCGACCGTTATGTTCTCGAGAATGGCTTCGAGGGTCTGCGGATAGCTGTTTACTCGGGTATGACGAGCATAGTGATTCCCAAAGTGGCGAATGTTAAAGCGCCTACCACTGCTGGTGTGCTCCACGACAAGCGTTCTCAACGATGATGCAGGGAACACTCGGATCTGCCAAGTGGGGCCCAAGTCGGTGGAATACAGGCACTGGCACCCCTTCGCATTCAGGTTCTTCAAGTTGTCAGAAAGAGAAGACATTTTGAAGCTGAAATATGGATTGTTGATTGGGATGATGCTAATGGACGTTTAGCAACTATTATTTATGGGACCCTAGAACTTCAATTTTTTCCATGCAATAAAAATAGGGTTGTTGCTCTCTTAAAGACTCAGAGCAGTCAACGTTTCCTCACAACTTTTCATAAGTTCAGGAAACTGCAGAGAAGTCAACGTTTCCTCACAACTTTTCATAAGTTCAGAAAACTGCAGAGGAGGATAGGAACGTTGGGTCTCCTTGACCAACAGAATCATCTGTTCCTTGGCCTCCTGGTCGCGTCCCATGAAGGCCAGTAGAGGTGGCTCCCTTAGACGAGAGAACAGATGCTGCAGAATGGTTGACTTGGTGGCATATAGGACCGATTGGTCGAGGGCCTTCAGGCACTGTAGAATGATTCGTTCATTGGGCTCCTCTGAGCCCAGATAATTGAGCGCCTCAGGTGGCAGAACGTGCAGGGCCGTTAGCAGGTCCATACCCGTGTAGTCGCCCTTTGCGACCGTGCAGAAGGAGAGAATGGCCTCTAGAGAGGCCTGGGTTGTGTCCCAGGCATTGGTATGGTGTTTGTAGTGATTGTAGAAGTGCCGAATGTTGTAGGGGCGCCCCTCATGTGTAAACACCATGTCCTTGAGAGCCCCTTGAAGATCTGTTGTGAGACGCCAGACAGGCCCCGAGCCGAATTGGTAGTCAATTGCACAAGACATTGTATTCTGAAAGTATGGATGGGAGGGAGCCACTATTCTTTAGGTCCTCTAGCGTCTTCAATTTTTTCTAGGGCATCCTTTTTGAAAGTAGAATCCAGACGAATAGGCTGCCTACACACAGGCCTGACAGGTGTCCCATCAGAAACCCTTTTGTCCATTCATACTCGCCATACTCTTTAATAATCTTCCCTATTGGGTTTGTTGTATCTATATCGATTATATAGGGCTTCATCTAGATTTGTATACCGTTAAGAATCTAATTACGCCTCCACTTTAGGTGGAGGCGTAATTAGATTCTTAACACTAGTGCTAATATAAAATTAAGCCTCCACCCTTAATGGGTAGAGGCTTAATTTTATATTAGGCGGTACCTGTGAATGTTTAAGCACATAAAAAATCTATAGTACACAATACAATATAATACAATACTAAGCACTAAATAGCCGTTGCGCCTCCTTCAGAGCCTCTGAGAGCCCCTTCTTTCCGACTTCAGCCAGAATGACCGCCAGATCCTTCTCAAAGGAGGTCAAATCGCCTGTAGGCATCGTTGCATTCAGGACGGAGCCCATGACTGCATCCGAACCGGCTGCCTTCATCTGGGCAAGAATCTTGGCCACATTGGGAGCGGTTGCAGGCGGCGAGGGCGTCTTGGATTCCTCTCGAGGTCCGCCTGCT
>Ga0114964_10003527_pt1 | contig 10553 bp, 9 predicted proteins | sample C_131016_MF_Meta_FD_92638 | JGI IMG/M metagenome (GOLD analysis project Ga0114964, IMG submission 92638) | Freshwater microbial communities from Lake Croche, Canada to study carbon cycling - C_131016_MF_MetaG | ecosystem: Environmental > Aquatic > Freshwater > Lake | place: Lake Croche, Canada... | reverse complement strand
GAGTTATCCTTAGAATATTTTTTGAATAAAGATGCATATGGTAAATATTTAGAAAAGAATAGCAGTGAGAAGCAGAGAGAATATAGGAAAGATAAGCGTTTTTATAGGAAACGAATAAGCGATCTAACAAAACAACTCTTATCATCTGAAGCCGAAAAAGATAGTCAAGAATCCCATAATCTAGAACAACTCAAAACTTATAATAAAGATCTACATATGGCATTTGATGTTTATTCAAGAGTCTGTATTGAGTATTTCAAAAATTTAGATAAGACCGATATTGTACAAGAAGATTATATTTACTTATTGAATTCAAATAGCGAAGTGAACAATAATTCAGCATTGAATGTGGATGCTATAAATAGTATAGAACAGGCAGATCAACTTTTAATGCGTTCTATTAAAATCACTGAACCAAACTCATTGGAAAAGTTGGTGAAACGAAAAAGCACACAAACTATTAAAAAAGAAGTCTTACCAGTAGAGAAAAACATTGATTTAAAAGACCCGAGTTTAAAGAAGAAAGGAATCAAAGAGAAAGAAAAAGACAAAAACAAAGAAAAGAACAAAGACAAAGACAAAGACAAAGGAAAAGAAAAGAACAAAGACAAGAACAAAGAAAAGAATAATCTATCTAATATTTATGACAAGGAAGGCAACAAAGACAAAAAAACAAAATAAAAGAGGAAACAAATATAATAGAAAAAACAAGAAAAGTCATAGTCATAAAAATAAGAAATCCCATAAAAAAACAAAAAAACAAATGGTTATTCCATCTGTAGATGCAAATTTAGAGTTCAATCGCCTACATAAAAAAGGTGAAATGATTAAACTTCAGTGCAGTCCAAAAATAAAAGAAAAAACCAAGGATTTCTCTTGTTATGAAGACGAAACATTATATAAATTAAGAGATCTTTGGAATGCCAGGCATCCTGATGCACCAATAAATACAAATGATACCAGGGAAATCTGGATATCCTTAAAACAAAATATGCAAGGAGTATGTAATAAGGAGTCGTGTTGGTTAAAACAAAAATTTGTCAATGGCAAATTGAACAAAGAACTCAAGGACTCCTTCGCTCCCGAGTCACCAAAAGAATGGAAGAAGAAACCCAACACGTGGCTTTCTAGTATGGAAATATTAGATGTTATGAAACAGTACGAAAAAACATATAAATGTTTTGAGTTTATTGGACCTTCCCCCATTGATTTTGATGTGAAAAAGATGTATGGAGAATGTGTTTGGGATGAACTATGTAACTTCAGCGTTGAAGATCAGATTAAAAACGGTAAAACTAAAATTGGAATCATATTTAATACAGATCCGCATAATAAAGGCGGAGAACATTGGATAAGTATGTTTATTAATATCAAGAAAGGACAGATTTTTTATTTTGATAGCGCTGGCGATGACATAAAACCTGAGGTGAAAGCATTAGTAGACCGAATCATTGATGAAGGCGCAAAAATGAACCCACCACTAAATTTCAAATTTGATAAGAATTTTCCAGTGGAACATCAATACGGCAATACAGAATGTGGCATTTATAGCATATATTTTATTGTTCATATGTTAGAAGACAAAATCACTGGGGAATATTTGAAAACTCATATATTAAATGATAAATATATGCAAAAATTCCGTAAAATATATTTCAATGAGAATTTGTAAAACAAACAAACAACCAAACAAACAACCAAACAAACAAATAGATATTATGAAGAATAAATTATATAAAAAATAAAAATTATATAATTTATGACAATTGAGGAATTTAAAAGCGATGAAAACATTGGTTTACTATGGGAAATTATTGTTGATGTAAACGAAAAATCAAAAAATGTAGACAATTTAAAGTTAGACTTTCTATTTAAAGTAGGGAAATTTATTGAAATTATGATATTTCAGAAAAACGAGAAAATGGACTGTCTCACTTTGAATAAGATTTTTATCACCAACTATGTTGGATCGTTAGAGGATCAAAATGTAAGCACAAACACAGGACCAAGTGCAATAAAACAAGTCCAAATACAACAACCTACAACAATTTACCCTAAAAAAAACAGTTCTGAACCTGAACTGATAACATTTGAAGAAATTCAAAATAGTAAACGCACCACTTTTGAAAAAGAACTCAAACTTAAACAGCGTGATTTTGAAAATTCAATGGCAAATATTGTACCCGAAGTTCCAAATTTCAAAGTTGGAGATCTAGATAAACCTATAAGTGAAATGGAAGAATTAATTGCACGTACATTAGCACAGCGTAATTATGAAATAGATCAGATACATAATCAGCATATGAATCCACAAGAAGCAGAAAAATGGTTACATCCCCAGGAAACTTCTGTCAAGGCAGAAAAATTGCCGATTAGAGCGGCGCCTCCTACCCCGAAACAAGCAGTTACAATAGAAGAAAATAAAATCGCAGACAAACACGTTACTTGGGGCGAAAATTTGACGTTTGATATTCAAGAGATTCAAAGTCAAGAACCCATTCAGTCATCCAATCAACTACCGAATATTTTTTCCAAGTTGAAGATGAAACCGCCCACACAATCATCAGAGGAACAAGACAAACAAGACAAACAATTGTCACAAGAAAGCAACTCAATAAAGATAAATAAATTACAAGATGATGTTATCAACATAAATAAGAAAATAGATAATATGATGACCATTCTAGAAAAACTTTCAGAGAGAATAAATAAAAAAATTGAATAAGTTTTAGAGATATAAAAGAATGATATAATATAATACAGTTACAACAAATGCAAATGATTTGGTTCATACTTTCTTTGTTAACTCTTGAACTTTGTTATCATACTTGTCAAGGATTTAATATTAATAATATTCAGAAAATATTAAAGCGTCAGAACGACCAAGAGGTCAAAATGGTCAAGACACAACAAGAAGTATATTATTATTATGAGGAGTGGTTTTGTGGTGAAGTGGATTGGGAATTTTCAGGAGAGAATTATATGAATTCTTACAAAGTTGTCGTTCCAGAAAAGAGATATTTAACAGAAACAGAAACAGCCGCCGAAAAATATACCAAAGAATGTAAAAAGCCTGATGCAATCAAAAATGGGATTGTCAAAGTATTATATAATGACTTTGTTAACAAAGAAACTTTTGTGTATCAAATACAAAATACAGACCTTACTCATTATCTTAGTGAATCTTCTTTATCAGAAGCAATGTCATTGACTTTAATTGGATTCATCAGTTATCTTTATAAAAACAACGTCAAAAACGAAATGAGTATTATCAGAAAACAAAAAATGGGACTTCCACACAAATCAATTACGTTACAAGAAATAGATGATTATTTGAAGTTTAAGAAATTGGTGAAAACAGTTATGGTAACATTTCTCTTTATATTTACAAAAAACATCAAGAACGCTGAATAGCAATTAGATTTATTATTTTGAAAAATAAATCTAAAAATTAGTTTAATTAATTTTTGAATGATCTCTATCTTATATAACGTTATATTTTTTTGTAAACCGGTCTACCTTCTTTATTAATTTCAAGAGTGCCTAGTTGTGTAGGTTCAACACTTGGGTCGGCACGTGCACGTTGATAACTATCATAATCATAAATGTAGTAAAAGTTTTCTCTTATTTTTCGTGAAATGTAGATCTTCTTTTTCATCTCTACTTCTACACCAGTCCATTCAATCAATTGTTTATTCATAACCTGACTACTATCCTTCTCCTCTTTTTTGAGCGAAGGTACATATGAAAAGTCTCCAGTTTTTGCATCAGGAAATGCCAAGCAATGTAGTTGCTCTTTTGCCCCAAGACGTGAATAAATAGCACAGTCAATAGATGATTCTTTGATTGCAGTTATCAATTTCTCGGAAACTTCTTCCTTGATATTAGAGATTTCATAAAGTGCTTCATCACTTGTAAATGGGATCTCTTCCATCCTAGAACTACCTGGAGCAATTTGATACTTCTTTTTGCTTTTATCTTTGAGTTTCAATTCTATTGCACCATCACTTGACATTTGTTGAGCAGAAAAGGTCATCAAATACAAGAACACTTCCACTGTTTGGAGTGCCTGAGGAAGAGCTTTGTGACTGCAAATACGACGCGCACGTCCTACCACCTGATCAATACGAGCTGGATTCCAATAAGGCTCCATAATATGTACATAACGTGTATTGCGAAGATTAATGCCTTCCGAACCAGATGCAGTAATCATAAATACCTTGATGATCTCACCCATATTATTATTATTAGAAATGCGCTTGAGTTCTTCTGTAAGTTTGCTACCTTCTGGCCAGTCTCCATTATAAATATTACGAACCATCTCCTTTTCTTCGGCCGACTCGGTACCTGTGTAAAGAGCATATGTGGGTTTACCACGATTCTCAGGACTAATATCTAGCTCCCAATCACCATTTGCATCTTTCCTTATTTTGAATCGCGTGAATCCATTATAATCCAAGACAAGTGTGAAAATACCAATACCTTCTAAGGTTCTGAACTGACTGTAAACCAAATGATTACCTAAATGGTCAGGGTCTTCAATATTCTCCAAAATATGCAAATACTTTGGACTGTATTTTTCCAACGCCGATTTACTCAAATATTTGGCCGCGTTTTTCTTGAGGCAGTCAAATGCCGCTTCTATACGAGCTGGGTAATCTTGGTCACCAACCTGATTTAAGGCTGCATCACCATCTTCTTCAAAATCTTCTTCTTCTGTCAAATCGCGACTTTCCTTGCCTTTAGGCGGTTTTCCAAAAATTTTTTCAAAAGATTCAACGAGCTCTTTAAAACGTTGTTCACCAAGTTTGCTTTGTTCTTGTTCATAAAATTGGTCTACTGTGAGCTCTGGAACTACTTCAGCTGCAGATTCTCCGGGACAAACAAAAGGTTCAGATTCTTGTCCAGGCCTCAATGGAACAGGTCGCCCTGGAGGTCTTGGCATTACAAAATTACAATAAAGACGAGAGAAAATACGATAAGTGGAGCTGGGTTCTTTGTATATTCCATTTTCATCTATTTTTACCGACTTCTTCTTTTTTTGATCTTCTTGTTCTCTCTCTGCTTCTCTCGCCAACTCATAAACAACAAACTGATAATCACTCATAGGGACCTTAATTACTTTGAAATCAGTAATTTTCTCATATCTAGGTAAAAGCTCTTCTTGGGCCGATTTGAAATAAGAAGTGAGACCCAAAATACGACGTTTAAAGAGTTCACTATTTTTGATTCCACCTTTCTCAGAATCCACAAACAAAGACAAAAATTCATCCAACTTATCTGGTAGAGCCTTGAAATTATGTACTTGCATTTCTCCGAATATAACTTCAATTCCTGCATCTCTCAAAATATGAATGATTTTTCTTTCAAAATCGGCATCAGATTCTTGACCACGTTCATAAAAGACATTTTTACCTGTTTGGCGATCTTTCCTCTTTTTCTGATCGCTTGTAACGCCGTGATAGCTGCCATCTTCTTTCACTTTATTTTCAAAACCGAATGGGTTACGTGTGATCATCAACTTTTTATTGGACGCACTATATTCAATATAGTCGTGGAGTTTTTCACTGGCAAATATGCGTTCTATTTCAGCTTGGTTGATTTTTTGGCTTGTTTTAATGTTTAATGGGATTTCCCACGTCTTGATATAGCCTCTTAATATATTAAACATAATTCCGAGTTCATTTGGATAGTTAATAACAGGAGTTCCGGATAACAAGACAATCTTGGCGTTATTTGCTCTTAGAAGCATTTCATACATAATCAAAGAGAGAAATACACTGACTCTCTCTTTCCTTCCGGTTCTGTCACTTGGAATTTCTTTTTCCTTTGACAATTTATTCACAATGCGACTCACAAAGTTGTGTGCCTCATCAATGACGACCACTGTATCATCAAAAATATTGGTCTCAAAATTATTGGACATTGTTGCAAATTTATCACGACGTAACCCATTATAATTGATGAACTGGTACTTTGCGGAAATCATCTCTTCAAGTTGTTCATTCAAACTTCTCTTTTGCTCACTAGAGAGACCTTCATAATTGGCTTCGGTCTCTTTGGCATTCACAAGCCACGCTCCCCTCTTCTTTTTAATAAATTCCACTGTTAAATTGAGGACACTTGATAAGGTTTCCAATGTTTCTGGATATTCTGATATAGAGATCCATTCCCAATATTGATTCTTCCTGTAAAGAGGATCGCCGCCTTTTTTGAGCTCTTCTATATAATTTCGGCGAAGAGAGGCCGGTAACATAATTATGACCTTTTTAGCACTCTTCATTCCCTCAGCAATTGCAATAGATGAAAGCGTCTTACCCGCACCTAAACCAAAATATAAAAGGAGACCACGATAAGGTGTATACAAATTCAAGTAGTCTCGTACAATTTTTTGGTGAGTTAATAATGTTACATCTTCGCTTAAATTACCAAGAGTTTCACAAGTGACAGGTTCACTTTCATCTAAGACCTCATTGCGATAAGGCTCCATCAAAGAATTAATAAAACTGATAAACATCTCACGATTATTCATATAATAACTGCTAACCTTGTAGTTCACTTGGGGGCTCTTTGCAGGTAGACGTTCTATAACAGATTCTCCATTAATTTCTACCCATTCTTCAGGACTCAATTCAGCCACTCCTTTCTTGGGTTTTGGAGTGCGGCGTTTTTTGGTAGATGGTTCTGCTTCTGCTTCTGCTTCTGCTTTTTCAAGTTGGGGTTGGTCCAAATCAACTGCCTCAATATCCGGTCTGAGTTCGCCTTCCAACTCTTCCACCAATTTCAAGGTCGGTTTTGATTTAAGCTTTTTAGCTTTGGGTTTTATAATGATTGTTTCTTCGGCTTCGGCTTCGGCCTCTGCAATAGGTTCCTTTGGTGCCTCTCTTACTTTGATTAATTTATTTTGTAAAAGGCGCTTATTCAATTCAGCAATATCAAAGTCAGCGTTTTTCTCACGTGAATCAGCAATTTCCACATTTTGGATCGCAACTTCTTCTTTTGCTTTTTCTGCAACAGGCACATTTATTACCCTTACCTCCTTTATCATTTGTTCCGAAATATCTGGTTTAGGACGCATCTTTGATAATAAAGATTCTAAAGGTTTGTTACTCATTCCTTATAGTATTTCAATATATTTATTTGTAGTAATTGTCTTCAAATAAATATTCATCTATCTAATTCATCCAAATCTAGTTCTCAATGCGGACTTCAAATACCAATGTTTCCCAATGCTTCATTACAAGCCATCTGTTCCGCCTTTCGCTTGATTTTATGTTGGCCTTGCCCCAAAAACAAAAATATTTTACCACCATTTGCATTAATATGTTCATTGACTGCTACAAAATTCTTAAGAACTTGAATGTGAATTGCATCACTATAATGAACATTATAAATTGGTTGTCCAACACACAAGTAAACCCCCATTTTATATCCATTATCAACATCGTGTTCCATCTCTAAATAATGTGGAGTTACCTTGAACTCCTTCTGTATCTTTACCTGTAAAATGTTCTTATAATTATCGTCATTTTGAATGAGCGCAATCCAATCAATATGTTTCTCAAAGATCGCCTCTACAAATTTCTGAGCCATTTGAAAACCGGGTCCTGTCACAAATACATTTGTAAACCATCCTTCCTCATCTTTAACAGAGACCTTATTGAAATCCAGGAAAAGCGCTCCTAAAAATGACTCAAAAAGACACCCCAGCTTCTTCAAATTATTGCGAATTTTCTTCTCCTCTGCGTGTTTTGATAATATCAACCATTTGTTCAAACGCATTTCAAGCGCGATTTTACCGATTGCCTCATTTTTAACAATGGCTATTTTTTTTTCTGTCATAAACCCCTCGTTTTCTTTAGGAAATCTGCGGTACAAATAATATTTAGTAACCAGTTCTAATACACCGTCCCCTAAAAATTCAAGACGTTCATTGGATTTCGTTTTTAATGGTAAGCAGTCATTGGGTCTTTCAACAATAGTAATGTTTTGAATGGCATTCTCAGAAAACGGACGTTTAATATAAGAACGATGAACAAATGCACGTTTATATAAGTCCAAGTTATTTACAATACCTGGGACGCCATATTTAGTGAGAATAGATTGAACATCATTCAATGTAATCTCCACATTTAAGGAATTGTATGGATTGAAAACTAATCCATCTTCTGATCGTAAAATATCATCATCGTGTAATAGTTCTTTATCTGGCTGTTCCATTGTATATATATATTGTCAATATGTTTTTATATCTTTAATTTATTATTTATATTATTTTCTCTTATCTCTTTTCTTTTCTCTTTTCTTATTCTCTTCTCTTATTCTTTTATTATCCTTCAAAAAGAAAATAATATTAAGGATATATATAAATGACAGGAATGAACTATATGTCTGGATCTAAATCCGCTAGAAACGCTGACTCTATTACTAATCGTGGATGCTTATCAGGAGGTTCTTGCGGTGGTGTTAAGAAGGCTGGCATTGTCACCTTTGGTACCACTTGGAGCCGTGGAAATATGGGTAACTATTTAGTTAGAGCCCCTCAGTCAACCCCTCCTTTAGCAGCATTCTTACTGCTAACTACTCGCAGCCCTACACAAGGTACAAGATACCAGGTTTACAGGCGCGGAGGTCTTATGTAAAAAAGAATGCAAAAAGGAATTCAAAAAAGAAAGAAACAAAAAGAAGACAAAAATAAATATATAAGACGAAAATAATTTAATAACTTCTTAGTTATTAAATTATTATGATTATTAAAGTAGACAATAGGGAACAAGAACTCATCAAGTTATGTAAACATTACATTGATATTATTCCCAACTATAAAGATATTGAACTGATCGTGGAAGCGCTGCCTCTAGGTGACGCCATTATTGGAAATAACAAAGTGAATGCTAATGGTGAAATATGTGGATTTGAAGAAAAAGTGATCATTGAGAGAAAAAGCCTATCTGATTTAGCGGCAAGCATTAAGGATGGCCGGTACAAAGAACAATCTTATCGGCTAAATGGATCCCATATTCATAATCATAATATTATTTATTTGATTGAAGGCGATATTCATAAAATGAATCAATACCAATCCAATTTGTTCAAGAACAAGATTGAAAAAACAACGCTATATTCTACCATTGTTTCTCTCAATTATTTTAAAGGTTTTTCTGTTTTAAGGTCTTTTAACTTGGATGAATCCAGTATTATGATCTGTAATATGGCCTGTAAAATTCAGAAATCTGAAAAAGATAACAAATTTGGTTATTATGCTAATAAGATTCCAGAAACTGTGGGAGGAGGCGAAGGCGAATGTGAAGGTGAAAGTCAAGGTGAAGGCAAATGCGAAGGAACTGGCGAATCGGAAAAGGACTATTGCAATGTAGTGAAAAAAGTGAAGAAAGACAATATTACCCCTGAAAATATTGGGGAAATTATGCTTTGTCAAATCCCTGGAATCAGTTCCACTAGTGCACTAGTAATAATGAAAAAATTCGGAACAATTGACAACCTGATTATCCAGCTGAAATTGGATCCAGGAATTTTGAAAGATTTGTCTTATACAAATGAGAAGGGTCAAACCCGTAAAATTAGCAAAACTATATTAGAAAATATTATGAAATTTTTGTATCATAAATAATATATAATAAATGGCTCATAACGTAAATGAAGATATTTTAAAATTTATTGGGATTTGTGTAATTGCAGGAGTTTTAGTGTTTTACGGGGCCAAATTATTTAAACTTCAAGCAAAGGTGTTAGAAGGTGCTGCAAATATGGGTGAGGAAACTGCTACTGCAGAAGGAGCTTCTAACGGGGGTGAAGCAGCAAAAGCAGCAGAATTTAATAAGCTTTTGAAGGCACGAATTGCCGGACTACAAGACAAATTATTAATAACTAAATACCGATCAGAATATGAGAATATTTTGTTGAATTTAGACGATTATATGAAATTAAATATGTTGCAAACGGCATTACAAATTAAACCAAATCAAGAATCTGAACCTGGTAAGCCGAACCCAAATATGGTTATCTTTGGAGCATTGAAGGCAATGAGTGATGCAAGAGGCACATTAAATGGAATAATGACTTATTTGGACAGCCAATAAGAGTAATAATTTGTTAAAAATATGAAGTTGTATTATGATCTCATATTTTTATTAAGTTGCTAATTCTTTAACAGTTGCTAATTCTTTAACAGTTGCTAATTCTTTAACAGTTGCTAACGCTTTAACAGTTGCTAACGCTTTAACAGTTGCTAATTCTTTAACAGTTGCTAACGCTTTAAGCAACAGCAATTTGTACTTCATTACCAGCATAGTACCCATTATCTACTAGCGATTGTGTATATTTTTGTCCACCCCAGTTATCATCCATTGGATTGGGACTATAAAGCATATTTTCCTCAGTTTCATTTGGCATTGTGTCAAGAGGGGTTGTAGATCCTTGATAATAATCTGTGGTATCATAAGCAGGGACTGAGTTTGTGTTCCAAGGGTGATCGTTGCGTGTGGCATCTACGAGTAGGGTTGGATTTGGTGCAGTGGGAGCAGTGGTAAATG
>Ga0114964_10003526_pt1 | contig 10553 bp, 9 predicted proteins | sample C_131016_MF_Meta_FD_92638 | JGI IMG/M metagenome (GOLD analysis project Ga0114964, IMG submission 92638) | Freshwater microbial communities from Lake Croche, Canada to study carbon cycling - C_131016_MF_MetaG | ecosystem: Environmental > Aquatic > Freshwater > Lake | place: Lake Croche, Canada... | reverse complement strand
CCATCTCGTTTATTTTAGTTCAACTATTTAATTAATATAAGTTAGCAAATTAACACTTTTTCAACGCTAACTTCTTAAATTTATTGTAATTTTTTGTAGCTGTTTCCTGCTTTCCGTGCCACTCCTCGGTAAAAAGCGAGGGAGTTCACTGCAAACGAAGTTCATTGAACACCAAATAAAATATTTGCATAGTGAAGTAATCAGGGCTAAAACCGTTTCGATTTTAAATTGATTTTCATTCAATTTAATTCGTTTAGAAATTCTTATATTGAATTTTATTTAGCGCAAACCAATAATAATCTATAAATTTGAATTTCCAAAAACTAAATATATAGCATTATGAAAAATTCAAGAATACTAATAATCCTTGCCTTAACAAGTGTAATTTTTATTAGCTGTAACAAAAAAGAAGCTGCATTGTCTGACCCATTAGTTACCAATCGAGATACATTGGTAAATCCAGCGGATGACTTTTTTAAATACGCCAATGGCAGTTGGTTTAAAAACAATCCAATTCCGTCAACTGAACAAAGCAATGGAATTTTCCGCACAATTGCCGACACGATTAATAATCAAATCAAGAAAATTTGTGAAAAATCTGCACAAGATGAATCCGCTGAAGTTGGAAGCAACAAACAAAAAATAGGAGATTTCTATGCTTCAGGAATGGATTCAATTGCTATCAATAAAGCAGGAATTTCACCTTTAAAACCCGAGTTTGCAAATATCGATGCCATTAAAGATGTTCCTTCATTAGTAACGTCAATCGCGCATCTTCACACCATTGGCGCAAGCCCAGCTTTTTCATTTTACATAGGTCAAGACGATAAAATTAGTATAAAATACGCCCTATTTTTAGGTCAAGGTGGCTTAGGACTTGGAAACCGCGATTATTATTTCAATACCGACGAACAAACCGTAAAAATTAGAACGGAATATGTAAAACATCTTCAATCAATGTTGAAATTAATTGGTCAAAATGAGGCTAGTGCAACTTCTATTATGAAACTAGAAACGGATTTGGCAAAAGCTTCAAGAAAATTAGAAGACCTTCGTGATCCGATTAAAAATTACAACAAAATGACGGTGGCTAGTTTAGGGAAAATTACCCCAAATATCAATTGGAATTGGATTTTTCCAGTTCTTGGAGTTGCCAAAACTGATTCTGTAATTGTTGGACAACCTGAATTTTATAAAGCATTAAACACATTTGTAAAAAGTTATTCTATTGAAGAATGGAAAACCTATTTGAAATGGGATTTAGTTAATTCTTATGCAGCATACCTAAATAGCGATATTGAAAAACAAAATTTTAAATTTTATTCTACTGTTTTGAATGGTGTTTCTAAGCAAAAACCAAGATGGAAAAGGGTAGTAGGGCAAACGGATAATTATCTTGGCGAATTAATTGGGCAGGTTTATGTTGCTGAATATTTGCCGAAAGGTTCTAAAGAAAAGTTGCTAGAAATTGGTAACAACATCCGAGATGTTTACGCAGACCATATTAAAAGACTAGATTGGATGAGCGAAACTACAAAGATTAAAGCGCTTAATAAATTAAGTAAAATTGTTATGAAAGTGGGGTATCCTGACAAATGGAAAGACATGAGTACTATGAAAATAGATAGAAAATCATATTGTGCCAATGTAATTCAAGCCAATATTTGGGGATACAAAGACATGGTTAATAAATACGGAAAACCAGTAGACAGAACCGAATGGAGCATGCAGCCGCAAACGTACAATGCCTATTACAATCCGAGTAACAATGAAATCGTAGTTCCGGCTTGTAATATAATTGTTCCAGGTTTTGAAGGTAGAATGCCTGACGACGCTATTTTATACGGAATTATTGGCGGCTCAACTTTTGGACACGAAATAACCCATGGTTTTGATGATCAAGGAAGTCAATATGACGAAAAAGGAAATTTAAATAATTGGTGGACAGCGGAAGATTTGAAAAAATTCCAAGCCAAAACTAAATTGATTGTTTCTCAATTTAATAAATACACTGTTTTAGGAAACAAACACATTAACGGAGATGCAACCCAAGGTGAAAACATTGCCGATTTAGGTGGAGTAGTTATGGGATATGAAGCTTTTAAGAAAACAACTCAATTTAAAAATAAAGAGAAAATCAGCAATTTAACTCCCGAACAACGTTATTTTCTTGCTTATGCGTATGCATGGATGGTAAATACTAAAGATGAGGCGTTGGCATCGCAAATTATGACTGACGTTCATTCGCCTGCACAATTTAGAATTAATGGACCATTGAGTAACATTCCAGAATTTTACAAAGCCTTTAATGTAAAACCAGGTAATAAAATGTACCAACCGGATTCTCTAAGAGTGGTTATTTGGTAAAAACATTTTAAAAATTGAAGACCGTACAGTGTACGGTCTTTTTTTTGTTAAAATTCCAATTCTAAAAAAGTGAGAATTGTTTATATTTGCATAATAAAACCAAATAGTAAGTGAATCAAAATAATAAATTAAAAATATTAAACGATCCGATTTATGGATTTATTTCGATTCCAAATCCATTAATTTACGATTTAATTCAACATCCGTATTTTCAACGTTTGCGTAGAATTTCACAAATGGGTTTGTCTTATTTGGTTTATCCTGGGGCGCATCACACCCGTTTTCACCATGCTATAGGTTGTATGCACATAATGCAAAAAGCAATTGAAGTAATTCGTTTTAAAGGAGTTACTATATCTGATGAAGAAGAAAATGCTTTATTAGTTGCTATTTTACTTCACGATATTGGTCATGGTCCGTTTTCACATGCGATGGAACACAGCATAGTTGAAGATTTAAATCATGAAGCCATTTCTTTGTTATTTATGAATAAATTAAACCAAGATTTTGGCGGTAAATTGAGTTTAGCTATTCAAATATTCAAAGGAGATTATAATAGAAAATTCATGCTTCAATTGATTTCTAGTCAGCTAGATATGGATCGAATGGATTATTTGAAAAGAGATAGTTTTTATTCTGGAGTTGCTGAAGGAAATATCAGTTCCGATCGATTAATTCAAATGATGACGGTATTTGATGAACAATTGGTCATTGAAGAAAAAGGGATTTATTCAGTAGAGAAATTTTTAATGGCAAGACGTTTGATGTACTGGCAAGTTTATTTTCATAAAACTAGTTTGGTTGCTGAGTTGATTTTGACTAAAGTATTAAAAAGAGCTAAAGAATTGACACAAAAAGGAATTTTATTAAATTGTAGTGAACCGTTACTTTATTTTATCAATAATAAGATTGACTTGGCTACATTTGATAATGAAACTTTAGATAAGTTTTCTAATTTAGACGATTTTGATATTATTAGCGCATTAAAAACTTGGATTAATAACGAAGATTTTATTTTAAGTAATTTAAGTAAAATGATAATTCATAGAGATTTATTGAAAATAAAATTAAAAAGCGAAAAGTTTACTAATGCTGATTTGGAAGCGCTTCAAACAACTTTTTCAAAGGAAAATAAAATTTCAATTCAAGATTCTAGTTATTTTATTTTTAAAGGAAAAATTAAAAATCAAGCTTATAGTGTTCAAGCAGAGCCGATTAGAATTCTTAAGAAAGATAATACCGTTGAAGATGTTATAGAAGCTTCCGATCAACTCAATTTAAAATCGATATCAAAAGAAGTGACAAAATATTATCTGTGTTTTCCAAAACAACTAATAAAAAGTTAAATAGTAATTACTATTTTTTTTATATTTTTGTAAAAATAATTAGCCAATATTAAATGATTAAAATAGCTACAAATATTAAGTTCTATCGAAATAATTTTAATAAATAATTTTATTCGGATGAAATTTACAGCAGAACAAATAGCGGGGATTTTAGATGGTGAAGTAATTGGAAATCCAAACACAGAGGTTTCAAAGTTGTCAAAAATTGAAGAAGGTACTGAAGGTTCATTGACTTTTTTATCCAATAAAAAATACAATAACTATCTTTATACAACTAAGGCTTCAATTATTATTGTAAACAAAACCTTAGTTCTTGAAGGAGAAATTACCACAACCCTTATTAAAGTTGAAGACGCATACCTGTCTTTTTCCAAATTATTAGAATTTTATAATCAAGCTAAATTAAATAAAATTGGTATAGAACAACCCTCCGTTATTTCTGAAAATGTTAATTATGGTGACAACTTTTATTTAGGGAGTTTTGCCTATATTGGAACTAATGTTACAATGGGAAATAATGTTAAAATCTACCCGAATTGTTTTATTGGAGATAATGTTGTGATTGGAGATAATGTTACTATTTTTGCAGGTGTAAAAGTTTTTTCAGAAACTGAAATTGGCAATAATGTGTTTGTTCACTCAGGAGCAGTTTTGGGAGGAGATGGTTTTGGTTTCGCTCCCAATCCCGATGGAACTTACAGTAAAATTCCCCAAATAGGTAATTTAATTATTGAAAATAATGTAAATATTGGAGCAGGAACTACAATTGACAGAGCTACAATGGGATCTACTATTATTAGAAAAGGAGTGAAACTGGATAATCAAATTCAAGTAGGTCATAATGTTGAAATTGGAGAAAATACAGTAATTGCAGCACAAACTGGAATTGCTGGTTCAACTAAAATAGGGAAAAATTGTATGATAGGTGGGCAAGTTGGTTTTGCAGGTCACATAACAGTGGGAAACAATGTACGTATTCAAGGAAAAACTGGAGTAACTAAGAGTGTAAAAGATGGCGAGGTTTTGCAAGGAAATCCCGCAATGTCTTACAAAGATTATTATAAATCATACGTACATTTTAAAAATTTACCTTTAATTGTGAAAGATTTAGAAAAAATAAAATTAAACAGCAAATAAGTTAAAAATGACCGTTAAACAAAATACAATTAGCCAAGAAATTTCTCTGACCGGAGTTGGATTACACACTGGTAAGGATGTTAAAATGACTTTCAAGCCAGCACCAATTAATAGTGGTTTTTCTTTTGTTAGAATTGATTTGGAGGGTTCACCAGTTATTGAAGCAGATGCAAATTTTGTAGTAAACACTCAAAGAGGAACTAACTTAGAAAAATTAGGGGTTAAAATCCAAACTCCAGAACACGTTTTAGCTGCTTTAATAGGTTGTGACTTAGACAACGTTATTATAGAATTGGATTCATCGGAACTACCAATTATGGATGGTTCTTCCAAATATTTTGTTGAAGCACTAGAAAATGCAGGAATTGTTGAACAAGAAGCTTATAGGAATTATTACACTGTAAAAGATGTAATTTCTTTTACTGATGAAACTACCGGAAGCGAAATTATTGTAATGCCAAGTGATGAATATCAAATCACCACTATGGTCGATTTTGGTACTAAAGTATTAGGAACTCAAAATGCAACATTAAAATCTATTTCAGATTTCAAAAATGAAATTTCAGAATCAAGAACTTTTAGCTTTCTTCATGAATTAGAATCACTTTTAGATAACGGGTTAATTAAAGGAGGAGATTTAAATAATGCAATTGTTTATGTGGATAAAGACATTTCAGAAACCACAATGGAGAATTTAAAGAAAGCATTTGGAAAGGACAAAATCACAGTTAAACCAAATGGAATTTTAGATAATTTGACTTTGCATTACCCAAATGAAGCTGCTAGACATAAATTATTAGATGTAATTGGTGATTTAGCTTTAATTGGTACTCGAATAAAAGGTAAAGTTATTGCCAACAAACCAGGTCATTTTGTAAATACTCAATTTGCTAAAAAAATGGCAAAATTGATTAAAATTGAACAGCGTAATCACGTTCCTTGTTATGATTTAAATTTAGAACCTCTAATGGATATTCATAAAATTATGAATATTTTACCACATCGGCCTCCATTTTTATTTTTAGATAGAATAATTGAAATGTCTGAAAATCATATTGTTGGAATGAAAAATGTAACGATGAACGAAAGTTTTTTTGTAGGTCATTTTCCAGGAGCTCCTGTTATGCCGGGTGTTATTATCGTTGAAGCAATGGCGCAAACTGGAGGTATTTTAGTATTAAGTACAGTTCAAGATCCAGAAAATTACTTGACCTATTTCATGAAAATTGATAATGTAAAATTCAAACATAAAGTTTTGCCGGGGGATACTTTAATTTTTAAATGCGAACTAATCACCCCAATCAGAAGAGGAATTTGTCACATGCAAGCCAATGCGTATGCCAACGGAAAATTAGTTGCAGAAGCTGAATTAATGGCACAAATTGCCAAAAAACAATAATTTTTAGTAAACAAATCCAATAATAGTATAAACCAAATAAATAATAAAACTAATAATCGAATAACTAAATTAACATGAATCAACCATTAGCTTACGTTCATCCAGGGGCAAAAATTGCCAAAAATGTAGTCATAGAACCTTTTACTACTATTCACAATAATGTAGTTATTGGCGATGGAACTTGGATTGGATCCAATGTAACAATAATGGAAGGGGCCAGAATTGGAAAAAATTGCAACATTTTCCCAGGTGCAGTTATTTCTGCTGTTCCACAAGATTTAAAATTTGGTGGTGAAGATTCTTTAGCGATTATCGGTGATGATTGTACCATTCGTGAATGTGTTACAATTAATCGAGGAACTATAGCTTCAGGTCAAACTGTTGTTGGAAATAATTGTTTAATTATGGCCGCTGCTCATATAGCCCACGATTGTCATATAGGAGATAATGCTATTATTGTTAACGGTGTACTATTGGGAGGGCATGTAACAATTGGCAAATATGCTATTATTGGGGGGTTATCAGCTGTACATCAATTTATTAGTGTTGGGGATCACGCAATGATTTCTGGAGGTTCACTCTTAAGAAAAGATGTTCCGCCATTTACTAAGGCCGCAAAAGAGCCATTATCTTATGTTGGAATTAATTCAGTTGGTTTAAGAAGGAGAGGTTTTACTTCTGAAAAAATAAAAGAAATTCAAGAAATATATAGAATTCTTTATCAAAAAAATTATAATACTACGCAAGCAATTGGAATAATAGAAGCTGAAATGGAAGCTACGCCTGAACGGGACGAGATTTTAGATTTCATAAGAAATTCATCTAGAGGAGTAATGAAAGGATATTCTGGAAATTTTTAAGTCAAATTAAACCGAAAGGAATTCCCTTAACAATAAAATAATTTATAACTAATTAGATAGTGTTTAAAGCCTATCGCCTAAAACAAATATTAAATGGCATCTACATCAGATATTAAAAATGGATTGTGTATTAAATACAATAATGATATTTATAAAATCATTGAATTTTTACATGTTAAACCAGGCAAAGGGCCTGCTTTCGTTAGAACAAAACTAAGAAGTTTATCAAATGGAAAAGTGCTTGATAATACTTTTTCTGCTGGTCACAAAATTGAAGAAGTTAGAGTTGAAACTCATTCTTTCCAATTTTTATATGCTGAAGGAGATCAATTTCATTTTATGAATGTAGAATCGTATGAGCAAATCACATTGGATAAAAAAACTCTTGACGCTCCTGATTTATTAAAAGAAGGAACAATTGTGATGGTACAAATAAATACGGAGACCGATTTGCCTTTATCAGTTGACATGCCAACTTCAATAGTACTTGAAGTCACATATGCGGAGCCAGGTGTTAAAGGTAATACTGCTACCAATGCTACTAAACCTGCAAAAGTTGAAACAGGGGCTTCAGTAAATGTTCCTTTATTCATTAATGAAGGTGATAAAATTAAAATAGATACAGCTACAGGTTCTTACATGGAACGAGTTAAAGAATAATCATCTAATTTTTACAGCAAAATGAAATTTCCAAAAACGTATCAACTTCATGAAATTGCGTCAATTATAGGATGTGAATTTATTGGTGAGGCAACTTTTCCAGTATTGGGGATGAATGAAATCCACGTTGTAGAAAGTGGAGATATTGTTTTTGTAGATCATCCTAAATATTATGATAAGGCATTGCAATCAGCAGCTACTATTGTATTAATCAATAAAAATGTAAATTGCCCAACTGGAAAAGCGTTATTAATTTCGGAAGATCCTTTTAGAGATTTCAATAAATTAACTAATTATTTCAAGCCATTTCAAGCTTCTTCTATTTCAATTTCTGCTTCAGCAAAAATAGGTGAAGAAACTGTAATTCAACCAAATACATTTGTCGGGAATAATGTAGTAATTGGAAAAAATTGTTTGATTCATTCTAATGTTTCAATTTATGACAATACAATAATTGGCGATAATGTTATTATTCATGCAGGAACAATATTAGGTGCTGATGCTTTTTATTATAAGAAAAGAGAAAGTGGTTTTGATCAATTAATTTCCGGAGGTCGTGTAGTAATTGAAAACAATGTGGGTATTGGTGCCTTATGTACTATAGATAAAGGAGTTACAGGGGATACAACTATAGGTGAAGGAACTAAAATAGACAACCAAGTGCACGTTGGTCATGACACAGTAATTGGAAAAAAATGTTTAATTGCTTCACAAACTGGAATTGCAGGTTGTGTTATTATTGAAGACGAAGTTACGCTATGGGGCCAAGTTGGAACCACAAGCGGAATAACTATTGGAAAAAAAGCAGTTGTTTTAGGTCAAACCGGTGTAACTAAATCTATTGAAGGAGGGAAGAGCTATTTTGGTACACCAGTGGAAGAATCACGCGTAAAACTCAAGCAACTAGCAAATATTAAAAAATTACCAGAACTAATTCAAAAATTAAAGTAGTTATGAATTTAAAAAAAATAATTCTTGATTTCTACAAATCTGATGCATTGATAAATCCAACTGTTTTGAGTGACTATTTACACGATGATATTCTCCTAGATTGGAATAGTAGCAAGGGATTTATTCAAATGAATCGAGAAGAATTATTGAATTTTGCTGCAGAATTGAGTAGGTCATATATACGGTCTAAAGTAGAAATTTCTCATATTCTAAAAGAAGGAGATTTAGTATCAGTAAGATATTCACATTCTGTTAAAACAATTGAAAATCCTAGAGAATACATTTTGTTAGCCAATTTCATGGTTATTTGGGAATTAAAAGACGAAAAATTATTTCGTGGGTATCAAATAAGTCAAGTAGTTTAAAAATTTAAAAAAATTAGTTATAAATACTTTTCTTTAAAGTACCAATAGCTTACTTTTGCTACGATAAAAAATAAAATTAAATATTTTCATATTATGAGTGTTTTAGTAAATAAAGATTCTAAAATAATTGTTCAAGGTTTTACAGGTAGTGAAGGAACTTTTCACGCTTCTCAAATGATTGAATATGGAACCAACGTAGTAGGTGGAGTAACACCCGGAAAAGGAGGAACATTTCACTTGGAACGACCAGTTTTTAATACTGTAAAAGATGCCGTAGAACAAGTTGGAGCTGATACTACAATAATTTTCGTACCACCAGCCTTTGCTGCTGATGCAATTATGGAAGCTGCAGATGCGGGAATAAAAGTAATCATTACAATTACTGAAGGTATTCCTGTAGCAGATATGATAAAAGCAAATGAATATATCAAAGGTAAAAATTGCAGATTAATAGGTCCTAACTGTCCTGGAGTAATAACTCCTGGTGAAGCAAAAGTTGGAATTATGCCAGGATTTGTATTCAAAAAAGGTACAGTTGGAATTGTTTCTAAATCAGGTACTTTAACTTATGAAGCTGCTGATCAAGTAGTTAAACAAGGTTTAGGAATCACAACTGCTATTGGAATTGGTGGTGACCCAATAATTGGAACAACTACAAAAGAAGCTGTCGAATTATTAATGAATGATCCTGAAACTAAATGCATAGTGATGATTGGTGAAATTGGTGGACAATTGGAAGCTGATGCTGCAAAATGGATCAAATCTGATGGAAATCGTAAGCCAGTTGTTGGTTTCATAGCTGGTGAAACTGCTCCTAAAGGTAGAACAATGGGTCATGCAGGTGCAATTGTTGGTGGAGCTGATGATACAGCTGAAGCTAAAAAACAAATCATGAGAGAATGTGGTATTTTTGTTGTTGATTCTCCCGCTGAAATTGGAAAAAAAGTAAAAGAAGTTTTAGGATAACTTTTATTTTAATAAACACATTATACCTCACGATTATCGTGGGGTATTTTTTTTATACTAATGACAAAATAAATAGATAAAATGTTTGAAGAATTAAAAAGTATTAAAATTAAAAGCAAATTTGTATTTGATATAGAAGACAATTTAGAGGAAGTATGCAATGCACCTGATGCTGCTAGTGGAATCTTTCTTGTATATGACATTTCAAATGACGAGAAAGAATTGATTATGGTGGGCTCAACAGGTACCGTTCAAAATGACGGTACATTAAAAAGTAAAAATGGTGGTTTGTATGACAAAATTGTAAACGGTCATCAATTTGCAAAAACAGGACGTAAATATTCTTGGCCTACGCAAATGAAAAAAGAATCAATCGATAAATTAGTAGTTTTTTGGTACGATACTTTTAATGATAAAAATAAAATTATTCCAACATTCATTGAAGGACAAATACTTCAAAATTTCTTAACAGAAAATAATAAATTACCAAAATGGAATATTG
>Ga0114964_10003525_pt1 | contig 10554 bp, 10 predicted proteins | sample C_131016_MF_Meta_FD_92638 | JGI IMG/M metagenome (GOLD analysis project Ga0114964, IMG submission 92638) | Freshwater microbial communities from Lake Croche, Canada to study carbon cycling - C_131016_MF_MetaG | ecosystem: Environmental > Aquatic > Freshwater > Lake | place: Lake Croche, Canada... | reverse complement strand
GCAGATTTTTTAGCCGCGGTGTTCAATGTGGGTTTTTTTGAGGTTTTAGAGATCGGATGAGCAAGCGCAGTTTTTGTGCTGGCCGTCTTTCCTGTGGAGTTTGCCCTTGAGCTGGATCGAGTGCTTGTTTTGACGGTTGCATTCGTGCGCTTGGGTGAAACTCGTTTGACAGGTGCTGCTGATTTGGCGCTTGACTTGTTGTCGCTAGACGCCAGAGGTGACTCTTGGGTGGTTGTGCTTTTGACAGAAGCTTTATTGACTTTGTTCATACTGGTATTCTCCTTGTTGGCAAAGAGCTGGGTTCGAAAGTCTTGATCATAATCGATATATACCGTTATTTCATCTCATGTGTAGTTTTGAAACACCATGGATTTGACTCTTGCCAAAAACGAGCTCAACCCAGTTGAAAGAACTTCTTTCAACACTGCATTCATTTACAGTAATTTATCTTGAGTAAAAAAGAGTAGCTGACTTGATTTGCGGGTAAACCCTAGATTCACGATTCTTTCAGCTTGAGGTGCCAACTTGTTTTGAGCCAGGCTTGAACTTCCTCGTTGAGCAAATGTGAGGACTGGGGATGGCTATTTTTCCAGTTTTGAGATGCCTCTAAGACTATGCACTTGGAGTCGGTTGGGTCAATTGAGAGTCGTATTTGTTCAAATTCAGGTGTTCGTCGAGCATGACACAAAATGACAGCCAATCTTAAACAAATGAGTTGATGGCAAAATTCTTGATCGTCAAAGTCCACATCAAGTTTTCTGAGTTTGCCGCGATGACCCAAGACCAAAAGGCTCAGTCGATGGAGTTCAGACACGCTAAATCCAGGCGCGTCACTTTGGTCAAGAATATAGGCGCCATGCTTGTGATAGTCGCTGTGAGAGATGACGCTGCCGATTTCATGAAGTTGAGCTGCCCATTGAAGTTTTTTCTTCAACTTGGAGAGGGTGGGATTGGCGGGACTCTCACTGGTGATTTGATTCATGAGGAACTGTGAAACGTCCATCACTCTGGCCGACTGATTCAAATCCACTGCAAATGTCTTTTGCAAACGCTTGACTGTGATTTCTCTGGCGTCTTGTGTGAGGTCGTCGCGTTCGATCAAGTCATATAAAACCCCATGCCGAAGCGCACCTTGAGCGCAGTGAAGCGTATCGATCTTCAAAAGGTCAAAAAGTGCCTTCAAAACCCCCAATCCGCCACCGATCACGGCTTTTCTATCCTCTTTGAGTCCTTCAAGCTTGAGTCGCTCTGGACTTTGAGCCCGAATCAAGGTCTTTTGAAGCCAATTAAGACCTTCAAGGGTAATTTTGTCACTGGGCCAGCCACTGGCTGCAAGCACATCGACCACTGCGCCCACGGTGCCTGATGAGCCATACGCTTGATCCCAATCGCTTTTGGGGTACAAATTCAGAGCTTCGTCGAGTACGGCTTTGGCAGCAATCTCGGCGCGCTCAAAGGCAGATGCTGTGAATTCGCCATCCTTGAAGTACTTCATACTCCAAGCAACGCTGCCTGTGCGGTAAGACTCCATGACCTTGGGTTCTAGGAATTGCCCCAAAATGATCTCAGTGGATCGACCACCAATATCAATGACCAAACGGCGTTCGCTTGACTGTGGAAGATAATGCGAAACGCCTAGATAAATGAGCCGAGCTTCTTCTCGGCCAGAGATGATCTCAATGGGATAGCCCAAGATTTGCTGGGCTTTTTCAATGAAGAAATCACGGTTCCTGGCTTCTCGCAGTGTTTGGGTGGCCACTGCTCTGACATTGGTTTTCTTGAGTCCCGCCATTCTCTCGGCGAAGCGGGCCAAACAGTCCCATCCACGCTGCATGGCATCTTGCGTTAAATTGCGATTTTCATCCAGACCATTGCCTTGACGGACTGTTTCCTTGATGTACTCCGTTCTGTGGATTTGTCCATGGTCGAGTCGACCAATTTCCAAGCGATAGCTGTTGGAGCCCAAATCAACGGCTGCCAAAATTGAACCATTTTGCATTATAAAGTATTCAAAAAAACCATTAATTTAATCAATGAATCAAAACGTATTCGACAATCATATGACTATTTTATGACAATCAAATGACGCCTATGATTGTTTTAAATGGTAAATAAATGCCAAAAGCCAGATCTTAGTCATCTGATTGTCATAAATCGGTAATACAGTAACCCAGCTTCTTCAACTACCTTCGGGATTTTACTTATGATCAAACGTCTTTCTCTAATCGCTGCCCTTGTGGCTGCGTTGGGTGTTTCTGCCGCCGGTGCAACTGATGTGACAGGTGCAGGTTCTTCTTTTGCCAATCCTATTTTTCAAAAATGGGCCGCAGAATTTTTCAATGCTACGAAAAACAAGGTGAACTACAATTCTATTGGTTCAGGCGCCGGTATCAACCAAATCAAAGCAAAAACAGTGGATTTTGCTGCCTCTGACATCCCATTGACAGATGAAGAATTGGCCCAAGCCAATTTGACCCAGTTCCCCGTGATTGTGGGCGGCGTGATTCCTGTGGTGAATATCGCTGGTGTTGCCCCTGGAAGTCTCAAACTGACTGGTGAATTGTTGGCTGATATTTATTTGGGGAAGATCCAAAAATGGGACGATGCGGCGATCAAAGCGCTCAATCCAGGATTGAATTTGCCTGATGCGTTGATTGCTCCTGTTCGCAGAGCAGACTCTTCTGGTACGTCTTACATTTTCACCAACTACTTGAGCAAAGTCAGTGCTGAGTGGAAAACCAAAGTCGGCTTTAATGCATCTCCCGCTTGGCCCGTGGGTTTGGGTGGAAAAGGCAACGAAGGCTTGGTCGCATTTGTGACTCGCATTCCCAATTCGATTGGCTATACCGAGTACGCCTATGTGAAGCAAAACAAAATGAATTACGTCAAAGTGGTCAATTCGACCGGTGCTTATGTTGATCCTGATGAGCACTCATTCAAAGCCGCTGCTGCCAATGCCGATTGGAACAAATCTTTCTTCCAATTGTTGACCAACCAACCTGGTAAGGAATCTTGGCCTATCGTTGGTGCAACGTTTGTCCTCATGCAAAAGGTTCAAGACAAGCCTGAGTCTGCCACTGAAGTCTTGAAGTTTTTTGACTATAGCTTCAAAAATGGCGACAAAACTGCTGAATCCATTGACTACTTGGTCATGCCTCCTGCAGTTAAAGACACCATTCGCAAATCATGGGGCGTGATCAAAGACGCTTCTGGAAAAACCATTGCTTATTAATTTCAGTCATTGAAATTCAATAATTAATATTTTGTAAATTGTTTGTTCTCAAGCTTCAACGCCGGTTAAATCGGCGTTGAAGTTTTAAATTATTTCAACACCCCCAATTTCCTTGACCCTATCAATGAATACAACATCACAAACGTCGTCTCGAAAAGCCAATGGTTTGTTGGATCGACTATTCGGCTGGGCGTCACTTGGAGCTGTTCTCCTCACGTTGGCCATGCTGGCTGGTATTTTGCTGTCGTTGGTGAGTGGCGCGATGCCCGCCATCGATAAATACGGATTTTCTTTTTTAACTCGTGTTGTCTGGGATCCATCCCAAGAGAACTTCGGCGGTTTGGTCATGATTTATGGTACTGTGTACACATCTCTCATTGCCTTGGTCATTGCAGTTCCAGTGAGTTTTGGAATTGCTTTGTTCTTGACCGAATTGTCTCCTGCGTGGCTCAAGCGTCCCTTGGGCACTGCCATTGAGTTGTTGGCCGCCATTCCCTCGATTGTTTATGGCATGTGGGGTTTGTTGGTCTTTAGCCCCATCTTGTCGACCTATGTGCAATTGCCCATGCAACAGGCGTTTGGCAATGTGCCAATTTTGAAGATGTTCATCTCTGGACCGCCAGTGGGTATTGGTATTTTATCGGCCGGAATTATTTTGGCCATCATGATCATTCCTTTCATCGCATCGGTGATGAGAGATGTGTTTGAAGTCACGCCCCCCTTGCTCAAAGAATCTGCCTATGGTCTTGGGTCCACCACTTGGGAAGTTGTTTCTCAAGTCGTATTGCCTTATACCAAAGCGGGTGTGGTGGGTGGCATCATGTTGGGCTTGGGCCGTGCACTGGGTGAGACGATGGCTGTGACTTTTGTGATTGGCAATACAAACCTATTGAGCTCATTGAGCCTCTTTGAGCCAGCCAACAGCATCACTTCGGCCTTGGCCAATGAATTTGCCGAGGCGTCAGATGGAATGCACAAAGCTTCGCTCATTTATTTGGGTCTGGTTTTATTCTTCATCACCTTTGTAGTCTTGTCTTTGTCCAAATTGCTACTGGCCAAAATGCGTCAGCGTGAAGGAACTTCATCATGATGGTCTCTAAAGAGGAAATGTTCCAAAAAAGACGCAAGGTCAATCAATTGGCCATTGCCCTGTCGATGGCCGCGATGGTTTTTGGTCTGGTGTGGTTGGTCTGGATTCTTTGGGACACCATCATCTTGGGGGTTAGCGGTTTGACGATCGCGACCTTGACCCAGATGACTCCTGCACCCAATGATGCTGGGGGCTTGGCCAACGCCATGTATGGATCATTCCTCATGGTGGGCTTGGCCACTTTGATTGGCACTCCAATTGGTGTTTTGGCGGGTATTTATTTGGCTGAGTACAGCCCAAAATCACATTTGTCCAACCTCACTCGTTTTGTGAATGAGATTTTGCTCTCTGCGCCCTCGATTGTCATTGGACTCTTTGTTTATAACTTGGTGGTGACCACCTCCAAAACATTCTCTGGATGGGCGGGTGTGATGGCTCTGGCCTTGATCGTGATTCCAGTGGTCATCAGAACCACCGAAAATATGTTGTTGCTGGTGCCCTCTGGCCTCAGAGAGGCCGCTTACGCCTTGGGTACGCCCAAATGGAAAGTCATCGTTGGCATCACACTCAAAGCCGCAAGTTCTGGTGTCGTGACGGGTATCTTGTTGGCCGTGGCGCGCATCTCAGGTGAAACGGCGCCGTTGCTATTCACCGCCTTGAATAACCAGTTTTGGAATTCAAGCTTATCAGGTCCCATGGCTTCGTTGCCTGTCACGATCTTCAAGTTCGCCATGAGCCCTTACCAAAACTGGCAGGAACTGGCCTGGGCTGGGGTGGTTTTGATCACCGTCGCCGTTTTGGGACTCAATATCCTTGCTCGTTTACTCACACGTCCTCAATCTTGACCCTTATTTTTAGGATATCCGTATGCAACCCGTGACCCCCAATCAGTCCAAGATTTCGGTTAAAAACTTGAATTTTTATTATGGAAAGTTCCATGCCTTGAAGGGCATCAATATGGAAATTCCTGAAAACCAAGTGACCGCTTTCATTGGCCCTTCAGGCTGTGGAAAGTCCACTTTGCTCAGAACGTTCAATCGCATGTTTGAGCTCTATCCTGAGCAGCGTGCTGAGGGTGAAATCATTCTCGATGGTGAAAATTTACTCACCTCCAAACAAGATGTGGCTTTGATTCGTGCAAAAGTCGGGATGGTGTTTCAAAAACCAACTCCTTTTCCCATGTCTATTTTCGACAACATCGCTTTTGGGGTAAAGCTTTTCGAGAACCTCTCCAAAAGTGAAATGGAAGAGCGCGTTGAGTGGGCACTGCACAAAGCTGCGTTGTGGAATGAAGTCAAAGACAAATTGCAGCAAAGTGGTTCAGGTTTGTCGGGTGGTCAGCAGCAACGTTTGTGCATTGCCAGGGGTATTGCCATCAAGCCTGAAGTACTCTTGCTTGACGAGCCTTGCTCGGCCTTGGATCCCATCTCCACCGCCAAGGTGGAGGAACTCATCATTGAGCTCAAGCAAGATTACACCGTGGTGATTGTGACTCACAACATGCAGCAAGCAGCGCGTTGTTCTGACTTTACTGCGTACATGTATTTGGGCGACTTGATGGAGTTTGGACCCACAGAAAAAATGTTCTTCAAGCCTCAACGCAAAGAAACTGAAGATTACATCACGGGTCGTTTCGGTTAATCGTGGTCTTTTGAAAAACGGGAATAACATGCCAGATAAACATCTCTCAACGCAATTTGACAGCGAACTCAACATGGTCTCCTCCAGAGTCATGGAGTTGGGTGGTTTGGTCGAATCTCAAATTCGACAAGCCGTTTATGCCTTGTCTCAATTCAACTCTGATGTGGCCGACCAAGTGATCGAAAATGAGTCACGCGTGAACTCCTTGGAAGTTGAAATTGATCGTGACCTCGCCTCCATCATCGGTAGACGTCAGCCCACGGCAGTGGACTTGAGACTTCTATTGGCCATCTCCAAAACCACTGCGAATTTGGAGCGTGTCGGCGATGAGGCTGAAAAAATTGCCCGCATGGTCAAATCCATCATCAAGACGGGCAACTCAAGGAGTCTTCCTGCTTCCGAGTTGCGCGTGGCCGCTGAAATGGCGAGCGGACTTCTCAGAAAAGCGCTGGATGCATTCGCTAGACTTGACACTCAAACTGCGTTGTCCATCATGAAGGAAGACGATTTGATTGACCGAGAGTTTGATGGCTTTTTACGCATTTTGATCACCTACATGATGGAAGACGCGAGAACCATTTCCGCCAGTTTGGATTTGCTCTTCATCGCCAAGGCCATCGAGCGCATAGGTGACCACGCCAAAAACATTGCAGAGTTCATCATCTATATCGTCAAAGGGGATGATGTGCGCCACACCTCCATAGAACAAATTGAATCTTCATTGAAGTAAATACACCCCAACAGACACCACCAACCTATGCGACACCCTCCACGAGTTTTGATTGTTGAAGACGAGCCTTCCATTGCTGAGTTGATCGCAGTGAATCTTCGTCACAATGGCCTGTCACCCATTTGGGCGGAAGATGGCGAAGCAGCTCAAAGAGAAATTGACTCTGTCTTGCCCGATGTGATTTTGCTCGATTGGATGCTGCCAGGTCAAAGTGGAGTGGCCCTGGCCAAGCGCTGGAGAAGTGATCCTAGAGTGAAGGCCGTGCCCATCGTCATGCTCACAGCCAGAGGCGATGAGGGTGACAAGGTGCAAGGCCTTGATGCTGGCGCCGATGATTACATCACCAAACCCTTTTCCACCCAAGAGTTGATGGCTCGCATTCGGGCGGTGCTTCGACGTCGCGCTCCTGAGCAGTCGGTTGACAGTGTCAGTGTTGGGGATGTGACGCTTGATGGTGCAACTTATCGCGTGAGCTTTCAGGGTCAAGCCCTGAAAATTGGACCCACAGAATTCAAGTTGTTGAACTACCTCATGCGCCATGCAGAACGCGTGCACACCAGGTCTCAGCTCCTGGACAAAGTGTGGGGAGACCATGTGTTCATTGAAGAGCGCACGGTGGATGTGCACATCAAGCGTTTGAGAGAAGCACTGGGAGACGCTGGCGTCATGGTCGAGACCGTGCGAGGTGCGGGTTACCGCTTTACCTCGCAGGTCAATCTTTTGGCCAATGCCCGTGAAAAACCTCCCCTGCCTGCTGATGTGCCCCAGCATTCCGCATCTGCCAGTGGCGGAATTTGAGCTACGCTGAGGTCAGTTGACCTTCGGATATTAAATATACCCAAATCTGCGTTCACCACACCACGGGCTTTGCAGATACACTCCTTGCATGGTGGAGAGCTTTACAAGACCACCGTGGCCCCTGTATTTTCGGGGTTGATGATCACTGGCGTTTGGGTCTGATTTTTAATGTTTTGGCGAACCTTTTCTTTGTTGTTTTTGCTCGTCTTTGGCGCCCTCTTGGGGGAGGCTTTGTTGCACGATTTCAAACCGTGGGCGGGGTCGTTTCTCGGAGTGCTCTTCACCACCTTGATGTGGTATGTGTGGAGTCTGGGGCGTGCCTACGAAGTGCTTTATTGGATCAAAGACCGCCCCCGAGATCCGCCGCCCAGACACCTGGGGCTGTGGGGAGAGATTGCTGAGCGCATGAGCCGTTTTAGCCGCGAGCAAGATCGCACTCTTTTGCGAAGCGAAGAGCGGCTCAATGAATTTTTGCAAGCCATTCAGGTCTCGCCCAATGGCGTGATATTGATCAAAGCTGGCGGGCGCATTGAGTGGGCCAATGAAACGGCTTTGTCGCATTTGGGGATTGATATTGAAAAAGACCGAGACCAGTTGATTGGCAACTTGGTGCGTGATCCCAATTATGTGGCCTATGTGAGCGCTTTGAATTTTGACCATGAGGTGGTCATCGAGGGCTTTAGGAGCCAAATCAAGTCACCCAAACGCATCTCTTTGCAACTTTTCCCCTATGGGGATGGTCGCAAACTCATGCTCACGCGCGACGTGACCGATTTCGAAAAGGCGGAGCTCATGCGCCGGGATTTTGTGGCCAATGTGTCGCATGAAATCCGCACACCTCTCACTGTGTTGGCGGGTTTTGTCGAGACCATGCAAAACTTACCCCTTGATCCTGATGAGCAAGCCCGTTACTTGGGCTTCATGCAACAACAGGCCACGCGCATGCAAGTCTTGGTTCAAGACTTGCTCACGCTCTCTAAATTAGAAGGCAGCCCCATGCCGTCCTACACCGATTGGCACAGCTTGGAGAATTTGATTCAAAACTGCGAAGTCGAAGCGCGTGGCTTGCTTGAGCTTCTTAAATCGGACACTGGCCTCAAACACCAATTGGTATTTTCTGTTGAACCTTTACAGCAAGACATCAAGGTCTGTGGCGAGCGTGCAGAGCTCCAAAGTGCCATGTCCAATCTGATCTCCAATGCACTGCGTTACACACCTGCTGGTGGTGAGGTGAGGGTGGTGAGTCGAATGAACGACGATGGTGCATGGTCTTTTGCTGTTCACGATGCTGGGCCTGGAATTTCTCCCGAGCACTTGCCACGATTGACCGAGCGCTTTTACCGTGTCGATCGTTCTCGCTCCCGGGAGACCGGTGGCACGGGCCTGGGGTTGGCCATTGTCAAACACGTTGTGCAGCGGCATGGTGGAGAGCTTAAAATTGAGAGTGTTTTGGGGCAGGGCTCTGTTTTTTCTTGGCAATTTCCCAAAAATAGAATTCGCCTCACCCCTTTTTCTGAAAACTTGGTGGTCACGACAGCCCAGGCAGAAAAAGTTCTGAATGCTGATTCTTTGTAAAACCACCATGGTCAACTCCATGGGTCAAATCCCTGGACGTGGCACAACTCCATGACCCTTCATCGAACATGCACAGCACCCATCATTTAAAAATCATTGCCGCATTTGAGGTTTTTAAAGCCATTTTGGCAATGATTGCAGGTCTGGGTTTGATCTCTGTGCTGCACCGTGATGTCCAAGCAGTGGCGTTGGAGTTAGAGCAAGCTTTGCATTTGGATTTGCATCGTCCTTTTGCGGTGTTGCTCATTCAAAAGGTTGACTCACTCAATTCCAATCAATTGTTGGCCATGTTGGGTTTGGTGCTTTGCTACGCCACAATTCGGCTCATTGAAGCGCTTGGACTGTGGTTTGATACGGCGTGGGCCAAATGGATTGCCGTGATTTCGGGTCTCATGTATTTGCCCATCGAGTTGTATGAGCTCACTCAATCGGTGACCTTGATCAAAGTGGTCGTGACGGTATTGAATATCGCCGTCGTGCTCTACATTGCTCGTGATCTCAAGCAACACCAGGATTTTCGCAAAGAGCAAGACCTTGAACACCTTGGTGAGGGGCAGACGCAATCTGTCTCATCATCTTTGAGAAGTCAAAGCTGATTCGATGGTGTCTGGTTCTCTTGCCAAGCGAATTTGTCGCTGGCTCACCCATTGCAGCACCGCATACATGGTGGCGGAAGATGACAGCACGGCCACACTGGAGGTGAGCCAAAATGTTTTGGGCGAGGGCATGGCCTCGAGCCCCAACAATGGCAGCCCTTCATAGGCCAATTGATAGCCCCCCATGAGTCCGACTCCCCACAGCAAGACGCCATAGATGAGAACGGGCAGTACCGTGATTTTGTAGCACCGAAGATTAAAGAAACACATCACCTGGGTGGCGTCTCCCCAGTGATAAAGACTCAGCCACACGAGCACGCCCGCTGCGGTGCTCGCCACCTCGGCGTGGGTGCTAAAGAGTTTGGCAATTTCTGGGCTCAAGGTGAACATCACCAAGCTGAGCACCGCAGCCGTGGACCAAATGCACAAAAAGCCTTGTTGCATGACCATGCGTGCCTTCACGGGGTCTTTGGCGCCCAGCCAAAAACTCACCCGTGCACTCGTTGCAATTGAAAACGACATGGGGGTCATCCAGAGCAAAGCGGCGGTGCTGGAGGTGATTTGGTGGGCGGCCGCGTTCACCGTGCCTTGGCGAGCAATGAAGAGGGCCATCAATGTGAATGACGTCACCTCCACGGTCACGGACAAGGCATTGGGGACGCCCAGACGCAACAAACTCCAAAGTCGCTTGGGGTCGGGTCTCTCCAGTCTTTGCCATATGCGATAGGGGCGATAGAGTTCTTGGGTTCTAAGAAGATACAAGCCCAGCAAGACCATCCACGCATTCACGACAAATGTGGCCCAAGCGCAACCCACCACTCCGAGAGGCTCGGTGCCCAAAAATCCAAATGTGAATGCAATGGACAATGGGATTTTGGCCAGCAGGCCCGCG
>Ga0114964_10003523_pt1 | contig 10557 bp, 9 predicted proteins | sample C_131016_MF_Meta_FD_92638 | JGI IMG/M metagenome (GOLD analysis project Ga0114964, IMG submission 92638) | Freshwater microbial communities from Lake Croche, Canada to study carbon cycling - C_131016_MF_MetaG | ecosystem: Environmental > Aquatic > Freshwater > Lake | place: Lake Croche, Canada... | reverse complement strand
CGCTTGTGCGGTTAGGCTCCGGCATTCTCGATGAACGCCAAACACCCCGCTAAATCCCAGCCCCCCAAAACCCTTGCCAGAGCGCGCTTCGCCCTGCTAATCAACCTCTCCAAAACGTCAAAAGGACACGCCATGTCAAGTCGCCGTCAAGTTCTGGAAGCTCTTGGAATCATTGGTCTATCGGCCATTCTTCCCACCTCCTTCGCCAGCGCTCAAGCCGCCAAAGAAGAAGAACTCAAGCTCGCAGGCCCCTTAGGTGACGTGTTTTTGGGCCAAGACGACGCCAAGGTTACGATCATTGAATATGCCTCAATGACCTGCCCCCATTGCGCCCATTTCCACACCACAACGTTTCCGACGCTCAAGGAAAAATATATCGATACCGGCAAAGTCCGTTTCACCTTGCGCGAATTCCCCTTTGATCCTTTAGCCGTCGCCGCCTTCATGCTCGCGCGCTGCAATGGCAATGACAAATACTATCCGATGGTTGATCTTTTGTTCGCCCAACAAAAATCATGGGTCGGAACACCAAACCCATCCCAATCCCTGCTCGCAACGGTGCGGCAGGCTGGTTTCACACAGGAATCTTTTGAAGCCTGCTTGAAAAACCAAGCCATCTATGACGCCGTGAATTCCGTGCGGGATCGGGCCGAAAAAGTCTTCGGCGTCGACTCCACGCCAACGTTTTTTATCAATGGACAGAAGCAAAGCGGTGCACTCAGCATTGAGGAACTCGACAAAGTCCTCACCCCCCTCTTGGGTGGTTAAGGTCACGTCCCATCCTCACGCGTCCCATTTTATCGGTGGGCAGCGATGAAACTGACACGTCTTCGCATTACCGGCTTTAAATCCTTCGTCGATTCGACCGATTTCCTTATCGAACCGGGGTTAACGGGCGTCGTCGGCCCGAATGGCTGCGGCAAATCCAATCTGGTGGAGGCCTTGCGCTGGGTGATGGGCGAAAGCTCGCACAAATCCCTTCGCGCCGCCGGCATGGACGACGTCATCTTCGCAGGCAGCGGCAATCGCGCCGCCCGCAACATGGCCGAAGTCACGCTCGCCATCGACAATCAAGACCGCAAAGCCCCCGCAGCCTTCAACGATGCGGAAATGCTCGAAGTCACCCGCCGCATTGAGCGGGATGACGGCTCGGTTTACCGCATGAATGGCCGCGAAGTCCGCGCCCGCGATGTGCAATTGCTGTTTGCGGACGCGGCAACCGGTGCCCGCTCGCCAGCCATGGTACGGCAAGGCCAGATCAGCGAAATCATCAACGCCAAGCCCAGCGCGCGCCGTCGCATTCTCGAAGACGCCGCAGGCATTGCGGGCCTCCATGGCCGCCGCCACGAAGCCGAGCTTCGCCTGAAAGCCGCCGAAGACAATCTCACGCGGTTGGACGACGTGCTCAAGCAAATCGACAGCCAAATTGACGGCTTAAAGCGGCAATCGCGCCAAGCGCAGCGCTATAAATCGCTTTCCGCCGACATTCGTCAGGCTGAAGGAGTTATCGCGCTTGGCCTCTGGCGCGAGGCGCGCGCGCATGTCGTAAAAGCCGAGCAGCAAGCAGCATTCGATCTCGATTCTTTGACAAAACTCGGCCTTCGCCAGGCCGAAACCGCCAAACATCAGGCCGTTGCCGCCGAGGCGCTGCCCCACTTGCGTGAGGCAGAAACCATCGCCGCCGCCGCCCTTCAGCGACTATTGGTGGCACGCGAGACGCTGCAATCGGATGAGGAACGCGCCCGCCAACGTCTGGCTGAGTTGGAGCGCCGCACCCTGGAAATGCAGCGCGATCTCGAGCGCGAACATCTGCTGATTGCTGATGCGGATCGCGCCATCGCCACGCTGGATACGGAGGAAACAAGCCTTGTTTCCGAGCTTGCGGCGACCAAGACCGCCAGTCAGGACGCCTCGATAAGGCTCAGCGAACGTGAAACGGCGTTGCGCGCGGCGGAAGTGGCACTCGCCAAAGCGCAAGCCGAATTGACCGAGCTTTTAACGCGGCAAACCTCGATTGAGGCTACCATTCGCTCCGAAAGCGATCGCCTTGGGCGGCTGCGCGCCGATCTCGGCAAAACATCGGAGGATCTCGACACCATCCGCGCCTCCATCGATAACGACCTCGAAATCCGCATGATCGCAGCGGAGTTTGAGGAGGCCAGCACAGGCTTAGCCAACGCGGAGAAGGACGTTGAAGCGGCCCGTCAAACCCTTGTGGTTGCACGCGAAACCGAGCAGGCCTCCCGGCGTCCCTTGGAAGAGGCGGAACGCCAAGCCCAGCGCCTTGAAACCGAAATCAGAACGCTGGCCAAACTGCTCTCATCCGGTGACGGTTCAAGCTGGCCTTCATTGATGGATCATTTAACGGTCACCAAAGGCCTTGAAGCGGCCTTGGGCGCCGCACTTGGCGATGATCTTGAAGCATCAATTGATCGGTCCGCCCCCGCCCATTGGTCGGATCCCGGCGTGGGTAGCGACGATCCGGCACTGCCGCCGGGCGTTGTGTCGCTCAAAGCCTCGGTCAATGCACCGTCGGCGCTAAACCGTCGTCTCCAGCAAACCGGACTTGTCTCGGCAGAAGAGGCCGAAAAATGGCGTGGGCAGCTCAAACCCGGCCAAGTCCTGGTCTCGAAAGAAGGCGATGTTTGGCGGTGGGATGGATTTACCGCCAAAGCCGACGCGCCAACGCCTGCAGCCCGTCGCTTGGCCGAAAAAAATCGGCTGGGCGAGCTTGAAGTCGAGGCCGCCAAAGCGCGTATGGTCGCTGACGGCTTAAAACAAGCCTATGAACAGGCAAGCGACGCCGTCAAACTGGCGGTTGAGGCCGAGAATAGGGCCATTGCTAACGTACGCACCAGACGCCAAACCACCGACTCATTGCGCGATAAACGCACCAGCGCTGAGCGTCGTCAGAACGAAATGGTCACGCGCCGCTCGGCGCTGGAAGACGCCAAAGCGCGATTTGACCGTGAAATCGTCGAAACAGACGAGCGCCTAAAAGCCTCCATCGCCCGCAAAGAGGCACTGCCGAATTCTGAAGCGCTTGAAACGGCATTGGAAACCGCCCGCGGTGAGGCCCAAACGCTGCGCACGACGGTTGCCGAGGCTGCCGCCACGGTCAAAAGCCTCGCGCGCGAAATCGACCTGCGGACCCAGCGCCTCAGCGCTATTGCGCGGGAAAAAACGGGCTGGGCGGAGCGTAAAACACGCGCAGCAGCGCAGAATACCGAATTCAACAACCGCAAAACAGAGATTGAGACCGAACGCGCAGCTTTGACCGATTCACCTGCGATTTTTGCCGAGCGTCGCCGCGCCCTAAATCTTGAGATCGAAACCGCAACCGCAAGCCGCAAAGCCAAGGCCGATGCCTTGGCCGAGGCGGAAGCAACATTATCCACCGTTGATCGCGAGGCCAAAGAAGCGCTCGCCGCCTTCATGGCCGCCCGTGAGGAAAAGCTAAAAAGCGAATTACGGCTCGAAACCGCCAAAGAAGCGCTTACCCAAGCCATCGCTTCCATTCGCGAGCGCTTTGAGGAAAGCCCCGAAGAACTCGCCACCCGGTTGGGCGGTGTGGCGGACGAAAGCGTGGAAGCGCGCGAAACAACCGCTCAAAAGCTTGAGCATCTCAAAGGCGAGCGCGAGCGTTTGGGTGCCGTTAACCTACGTGCCGATGAGGAATTGACCGAAATCGAAACCCGGAAAACCTCGCTCGCCACCGAACAGGCAGAATTGGTCGAAGCCATTCGCCGCCTGCGCTCAGCCATTAGCAGCCTTAACCGCGAAGGGCGCGAACGACTTCTCACCGCTTTTGAAGAAGTCAAAACCCATTTCGAGCGCCTATTTGTTTCGCTCTTTGGTGGCGGCACAGCACGGCTGGAACTCATCGAATCAGAGGATCCGCTCGAAGCGGGCCTCGAAATCCTCGCCCATCCACCAGGCAAAAAACCGTCCACCATGTCCCTACTATCGGGTGGCGAGCAGGCTTTGACCGCGATTGCGCTGATTTTTGCGGTATTTTTGACCAATCCATCGCCCATCTGCGTGCTCGACGAAGTCGATGCTCCGCTCGATGATGCCAATGTTGAGCGCTATTGTGATCTCTTGAACGATATGGCGCGCACCACCGAGACGCGCTTTATCGTCATCACCCACAATCCGATCACCATGGCCCGCATGGACCGCCTCTTCGGCGTCACCATGGCCGAGCGGGGGGTTAGCCAGCTCGTATCGGTGGATTTAGGGACAGCTGAGAGCTTTTTACAGGCGTCGTGAGGGTGTATGAAGTGCTGCGTGTTCGTTCTGCCTTCTCGTGTGCGAAGAATGAATCTCAACGTAACAGCCTCCTTTTCCGTCCAAAAATAACTCCCCAAATTTTTACCCTTGGACAAAAGTCACATAACCCTTGGCTAATTCCAAAAACCAAACTATTTCAAAAGCTTAGGCAATATTTAACGCGCCTTGACAGGGGTAGGGGCAAAAACTATGTTACGCGCGCCTGAAAGGGTGGGCTTGACCTTGTTTCGGTCGACCAATGTTGACGTTTGCCGCACTTCAAGCAAAGCGTCGATACGTGGCGCTTCACGTGTTCGCGGAAAGTGGTCCAATGAAAGAGGTTGATAACGGCAAGAGTGAGGAGCGCGATCTTCACGAACGGCTCGAAAAACTTTCGGGCGCGATCGAGAAGAAGCGGTCTGAAGCGGCTGAAAGCGACAGAAAGAAGGCGGAGCAATCCGCCATCGGCGGCGAAACCGGCAAAGCTATGGCGCAAGGCTTCCGTATGTTGGCGGAATTGGTTGCCGGCGTGGTGGTTGGGGCGCTGATTGGGTGGCAACTTGATCAATGGTCAGGTTTATCCCCTTTGTTTCTGATTGTGTTTCTGATACTCGGCGTAACAGCAGGGTTTTGGAATATGATGAAGCTGGCCAGCACCTCTGTGAAACAATGAAATTTGTAACCGGTATTTCCGGTTAGATCGAAGGAGCAAAGAGCGTGGCGGCTGAAGGCGAAGGGGCAATCGACCCCATCCACCAATTTGTGATTGAACCGGCCTTCCACTTTGGGGGGCTAACGGTCACGAATTCGGCTGCTTTCATGATCGCCATTTTGGTGATCGCTTCGCTTGTAATGATCGTTGGCACCTCACAAAAGGCGTTGGTGCCAAGCCGGATCCAGTCGCTTGGCGAATTGGCCTATGAGTTTGTGGCCAATACGGTGCGTGGCTCGGCAGGGCATGAGGGAATGCGCTTCTTCCCCCTGGTCTTTTCCCTCTTTATGTTTGTGTTGATCGCCAATCTCATCGGCTTGATCCCTTACACCTTCTCGGTCACGAGCCATATCATCGTCACCTTTGCGCTTGCCGCCTTGGTGATCCTGACCGTTATTATCTATGGCTTCTATAAGAATGGCCTGCACTTCCTGAACCTTTTCGTTCCATCGGGTGTATCGCCTATCCTCTTGCCGCTTCTGGTGATGATCGAGGTGATCTCGTTCATTTCCCGCCCGATCAGCCTTTCGGTTCGTCTGTTCGCCAATATGCTGGCGGGTCACATTACGCTGAACGTGTTCGGTGGTTTTGTGGCCATGCTACTGGCAACCGGTACCTGGGCCGTTATTCTTTCGCCATTGCCCTTCGCAATGGCCGTCGCGCTTTCGGCGTTGGAACTTCTCGTGGCCTTCTTACAGGCTTACGTCTTCGCCATTCTCACTTGCGTCTATCTCAACGACGCGATCCATCCCGGCCACTGATTTCGTGTCTGGTTATCTATCCCACTGATCCAATCATCTTACAGGAGCACATTATGGATCCCGTCTCTGCAAAATACATCGGCGCTGGTCTCGCCGCCATCGGCATGGGTATCGCTGCCATCGGCGTCGGCGTCATTTTCGGTAACTTCCTGTCGGGTGCGCTTCGCAACCCTTCGGCTTCGGACAGCCAGTTCGGCCGCGCCTTCATCGGTGCAGCTCTTGCCGAAGGTCTTGGCATTTTCGCGTTCCTTGTCGCGATTCTCTTGCTCTTCGTGATCAAGTAAGATCCTGCTAGGCAGGACGGCGCGTCCGTCCTGCCTGGTCCTTTTGATCGACCTGTTACGCGAGAAAAGATAATGGCTTCGACTGAACAAACGAATTCCGAAGTCGGACATGATGGTGGGCACGCCTCCGGTGTGTTTCCTCCGTTTGATCCGTCAACTTTCGGCAGCCAATTGCTTTGGCTGGCCATCATCTTTGGCGCGCTCTATGTTTTAATGTCGAAGATTGGTCTGCCGCAGGTGGAAGGCATTCTCGCCGCCCGCAAGGCTGCCCATGAAGGCGATTTAGCGGAAGCTGCGAGGCTTCGGGCTGAAACCGAAGAAGCGATCGCTTCTTTTGATAAAGCTTTGGCCGACGCCCATGCCCATGCAGAGGAAATCGGTGCAAGCACGCGCGATAAGCTCAATGCTGAAATTATGGCCAAACGCAAAGCGTTTGACGCCGAGATTACCGCCAATCTGGACGCCGAAGAGCATACGATTGCTGAGGCTAAGATTAAGGCGATGAAAAATGTCGGCGAAATCGCAGCCGAATCAACCATTTCGATCATTCAGCATCTGACGGGCACCGCGCCCAGCGCTGCGGAGGCTTCCGCCGCCGTTGCCCATGTTGCGAACGCCTAAGGGAGAACGCCACGATGGACGCTGAATTTTGGGTTGCACTTGCCTTTCTTGTTTTCATTGGCGTTTTGTATCGCACCGGCGCGTTTGCGGCCGTCATCAGCGCGCTCGATAAGCGCTCGGACGCGATCCGCAAAGAATTAGAAGAAGCCAAGGCATTACGCGAAGAAGCACAACGCGTGTTCCAGCAATACACGGCAAAGTTTGCTGCCGCTGAAAAAGAAGTCGACGGCATCATCGCCCGCGCAAAATCGGACGCGGCTCGTTATTCGGCAGAAGTTGATGCCGAATTTGAAGGCTTCATGGCACGCCGTCGCGCAATGGCTGAAAAGCGCATTGCTCAGGCGGAAGCATCGGCCATGTCAGAGGTTCGCGCAGCGGCAGCTGATGCAGCCGTGAAAGCCTCGGAAATCATTCTTCGGGATACGCTGAAAGGCGCGGCAGGCGAAGCCTTGGTAACCAAGAACATCGCCGACCTACGGACTGAATTTAATTAATAAAAATAAGATTTCCCTCTCCCCCAGGGAGAGGGTGGCCCGCAAAGCGGGGCGGATGAGGGCCTAGCGCTTGGAGATTAATCTTCATTGCCCCTCGATAAATCAGTTAATAGACGGCTGGCATCAGCCCCTCATCCTTGGGCTTCGCCGATACCTTCTCCCAAGAGGAGAGGATATAAAGTCGCTTAATTGCCCCTAAGCGCTTGGCGGAAGGCCTTGAGATCTCGCCAAGCGAAACGCTTTTGCAGGGGTTGGCGCAAAAGATAGGCTGGCGAGAGGCTGGCCATCATTTTGACGCTCATACCATTCACCGCAAGCTCGAACCATTGGCCCCGCAATTTGAGAATATTCTCGCTTCGTCCCGCCAATAGCTGAACCGGCAAAGCCCCCAAGGCCAGCACGATCCTCGGCTTTAGCAATTCGATCTGCCGCGTTAAAAATGGAGCGCAAACGTCCAATTCTTGGGCGGTTGCGGCGCGATTACCCGGCGGCCGCCAGGGAATAGCGGTCGTTAGCGCCATTTCGCTGCGCTCAAGCCCAATTGCCTTCAACATCGCATCGAGCATGGCGCCGGGCCGGCCAAGAAACGCCTCGCCATTACGGTCGTCGTCGGCTTCAGGGGCGTCGCCAATCACCATAATGCCACCTTGGGCGACGGATGGGGCAAGGATCAGGCTTTTAGCCGTCCGGCTTAAGGCACAGCCTTCAAAACTCGCCAGCATGCTACGCAATTCGTCCAAAGACTGCGCAGCAGACGCCCGAGCGCGCGCCTCACGCACCCAATCATCCGCAGGATTTGGTGTTACTGCAGGGCTTGCAACGCCCATTGGTCGGCTTGAGGCTTGCGTTGACCCACTCTGGCTCCGCTCCATCACAGGCCGCGGTCGCTCTGCTGGTGAGGCCGAATCACGCGCCGCCTCTTCAAAGCGATCATGCGGCACATCATCGAGGATCGCGTCCACCCCTACCGAGAGGTGCCACGCAACCAATTCGCCCGCCACGATGCGTTGATGATCTGAAAACTCAACCATAAAAAAACTCTATTGGTCTCCGAGGAAAACTTCCAGCTTTTCGTCGGAGTTGCACGCAACAACGTCGCGGGCGGTTGCGAGCGGGCAAAAGTCTTGCGATAGATAGAGCGAGGGGACAAATTGCGTCCCGACGAACGATAAAGAGGGCATCAATGGATCTGGCCGAAGCACGCATGACCCCACGCGAGGGCATGGAATTTGACGTTGTCATCGTTGGTGCAGGCCCAGCCGGGCTTTCTGCCGCCATACGGCTCAAGCAGAAAAACCCCGATTTATCCGTCGTCGTGGTCGAAAAAGGCTCTGAGGTTGGCGCGCATATTCTCTCCGGCGCGGTTATCGACCCCATTGGGCTTGATCGCTTGATCCCGGATTGGCGCGAGGATGCGGATGCGCCGATCAAGACGCCGGTAACGGATGATCATTTTCTGATGCTTGGGCCAGCGGGCGGCATTCGCCTGCCCAATTTCCTGATGCCTAAGCTGATGTCAAACCACGGCAATTACATTGTCTCGCTCGGCAATGTCAGCCGCTGGCTTGCCACCCGCGCCGAAGCGCTTGGCGTTGAAATCTACCCGGGCTTTGCCGCCGCCGAAGTATTATACGGCGAAAAAGGCGACGTTGTCGGCATTGCCACCGGCGATATGGGCATTTCCAAGCAGAGCGAGGTGAAAGACAGTTTCACCCGTGGCATGGAGCTACGCGCCAAATACACGCTGTTTGCCGAAGGCGCGCGCGGTAGCCTGACGAAAACACTCATCAAGAAATACCGCTTGGATGAAGGCCGCGATCCGCAAAAATTTGGCATCGGCATCAAAGAGCTGTGGCAGGTAGCGCCCGAGAAGCACCGCAAGGGCCTGGTCCAACATTCCTTCGGCTGGCCGCTGGATGGCACCACGGGCGGCGGTTCGTTCCTCTATCACCTCGAAGATAACCTCGTTGCCGTCGGCTTTGTTATTCACTTGAACTACCAAAACCCGACGCTATCGCCGTTTGACGAGTTCCAGCGCTACAAAACCCATCCAATGATCCGCGAAACCTTTGAAGGCGGCAAGCGCTTGTCCTACGGCGCGCGAGCGATCACCGAAGGCGGTTGGCAGTCGGCTCCGAAACTCACCTTTCCAGGCGGCGCGCTCATCGGTTGTGCAGCTGGTTTCGTCAATGTGCCGCGTATTAAAGGCTCGCACAACGCGGTGCTTTCTGGCATTCAAGCCGCCGATCACGTCGTGGCAGCCATCCATGCCGGTCGTTCCAATGATGAGTTGACGGATTATGAGGCGGGTTGGCGCTTCTCGGCCATCGGCGCCGACTTGCGCAAGGTGCGTAACGTCAAGCCGCTCTGGTCAAAATTTGGCACCTATCTCGGCATCGGCCTCGGCGGGCTCGATATGTGGACGAATGAACTGTTCGGCTTTTCGCTGTTTGGCACGCTCAGCCACGGCAAGGCTGATTTTGAAACATTAAAGCCGCTCAAATCCGTCAAGCCCATTGTCTATCCAAAGCCGGATGGTGTCGTCTCGTTTGACAAGCTCTCCTCGGTCTTTTTGGCCTCCACCAACCACGAAGAAGATCAGCCGTCGCATCTGACGCTAGCCGATCCGTCAATTCCGGTGGCCAAAAACCTGCCGCTCTACGGCGAACCGGCGCGGCTTTATTGCCCGGCGGGAGTGTATGAAATCACTTATTCGAATGCGGAAACGCAGGCCGACCCGAAATTTGTGATCAACGCGCAAAATTGCGTTCACTGCAAAACCTGCGACATCAAGGATCCTGCGCAAAACATCACTTGGGTCACGCCTGAAGGTGGTGGCGGACCTAATTATCCAAATATGTAACGAAGCCTTATTGTTTTTCTTCCAATTTGGGGACGCTCGCTTTATCGACTATCCATGCTTCCCCCTTGCTACAACAAACGGTCGTACCGCATGAACCTTCTATCTGCCCGGCCGTTAACAACAGTCGTCGGGCTTTTCTCCCTTTGTGCCGTCGCATATGTCGCGCCAGCTTTTGCCGGAACAGATGCTACCAAGCCGGTTAATTTGCCCGTTGCGGAAACGCTTTCCGGCAATTATCTCGCTGCCCTTGTTGCGGGCTTGGGTACCGATACGGCGGCCGCCGCGCAATTTTACTCGGAAGCGCTGAAATTTGACCCACATATCGCCGACCTTTCCGAACGGGCCTTTGTTACCCTTTTGGCCGAAGGTAAAATGGCGGAAGCCTTGCGGCTCGCCCAAACGGTAAACCGGAAAAATCCCGGCAATGCCATAGTTCAACTTGTTTTGGGCATCGATGCGGTTCGCGGCGAGCAATATCAGGCGGCGAAAAATGCACTGCATCGAAATGGCGGCAAACAGAGCGCGGACCTGACGGCCTCTTTATTGACGG
>Ga0114964_10003520_pt1 | contig 10569 bp, 10 predicted proteins | sample C_131016_MF_Meta_FD_92638 | JGI IMG/M metagenome (GOLD analysis project Ga0114964, IMG submission 92638) | Freshwater microbial communities from Lake Croche, Canada to study carbon cycling - C_131016_MF_MetaG | ecosystem: Environmental > Aquatic > Freshwater > Lake | place: Lake Croche, Canada... | reverse complement strand
TTGAGCACCTGTCATTTACACAAATATACAAAAATTAATTTAATCCCATATGTCTTTCAACTTCCTTAGGAATTGTATTTTTTGTTCTGTTTCGTCGATCATTTTTAGCAGTTCATCCGAATTATATTTACAAAACTCCTTCGATAATTCGACAACATGTTGTGCCGTGCCCTCGCCGTATTTTTTATCAAGTCTGATGCCATACTCATACTGCATTCCACTGAGTCCCACATTACAAGCGTAGCACTGCGGAGCGCAGTTGAAGTCGTAAAAGCGAGTCGATAAAAACCTTCTTGACTGAAAGTGACCATTCTGGATTTTACGCCAGTATTCCACCCGGTCGCAAGTGAAACACTTTACGTATCCATCCTTTTCTATGCCTTTTAATCTTATGTACACTGAATACAAAGCGTCCATTTTTTTGATCAGTACGCTAGTAGAGATCGCCTTCTTTTGACGAACCTTGGCTTTCTTTTCCTTAACCTTGATTATTTGTGATTTTCTCACACAAACAGCACATAACTTCTTCGTTTTGTTAGAATACGGACGTTTTTTGCCGCATTCTGAGCAGATTTCCTCTTTAAGAGGTTTTACTGCTATCCCTTTTACGGGTTCCTTTTTTACAACTTTTCTAATTGGCATAAAACAAAAACCCCCCTTTCGGGGGGTAAGAAACATAGAAATAACAATTAAACAATTAATTTATCGATGATAGCATTCTTCTTCGCTCTGATCCTACGAACGCCTTCTAACTTGTCTGAAACAACACTTGTAATGTCGGTTTCAACATAGTCATCTAACTTTTCGTTAGGAACATCTACAACCTTATCTACCTCTGGTACAATAAAGCCGTAGAAGAAATCTTTGTCGCTGTTACACATGTCAATTACATCGCGCTCCTGAGAACCTAAAGTTCTTCCTCCAACACGGTAGTAACCGTTTTCTTGCTGGATAATACCGGTAGTAATTGCTTTGGTAACGTATACTTTTACTTTACGATCGGTTTCAAGTGAATCGTAGTAGTGGTCAAATACATGTTTTTGTTTGATTGCATCTCCAGTTAGGTTTGGACCTACCAAACGACTAACCAATTCTTTGTGAGTTAAGCCACGAGCATCTATTCCAAGAGCAAATGCAAGGTCGTGTTTTTCATCAAAGCCAAGAGATAAGCATTTAATTGCTGTGTCCAAGTTTTCATTCATAGATGAAATCTCGTTTTCTACAATCATGTGTTGCATTACAACAATAAACAACGGACTAACCAAGTTAGGGTTAGTGTGGTTTACGTTGGTACACAACGGGTGGTTTAAGTAGAAATCTACAACAGCACTTTCGTTTTTACTTGAGTCATCATACTCAAGCGTAAAAGTTGAGGCATCAGTCAACAGAATATCAAACTGCTTAGTGTAGTCATCGTATTCCATTTCAGTAATTACTCGTTTGCCATTTTCAACGAGGTGTAAGTTCTTACGAGTTTTTTTGTCGTAGTAGTTCCCAAGAAGGGTAAGGGTGCCCTTAGGGGCTTTTGCAGAAATAATGAGTTTACGTATCATATATTATTAAGTTTCGAAGTTAAGATTTTTAAAGTAAAAAAGGAAGGGCACCGAAGTACCCCTCCTTTGGAAATAAGATTACAAGTTAATTGCAGGAGTGGTGTAAGGAGCATCACGGAAAGTAGTTCCCAAAGCGGTAATCAATGTGCTTTGTGAAGTGTTAATCCAAATGATTTGTTCCAAATACTGTCCGCCAGAATTTACGTGACCACCGTTAATACCATTTTTTACTTTAAATAAAAACTTGGTGTAAACTGATCCAGTAGTTGCACTTGACAATCCGCGCAATTGCAATTCAGCAGCCAAACCGTAAGGTTTAGCAAAAGCAACTGTTTGAGCAACAGCCAAAGTACCTGCACCAACACTAACACAAGAAATGTTCTGAGGAACAGTACTGTTAGAAGTTACAGTTACCAAGGTAGTTCCATCAGTAGCAACTACATTATAGGCAGCACCTACCAAGTTAATGGCAGCGGTTAAACCGGCAGTGATTTCGGCTACAGTACCACTAGAATCTGAAGTGAAAGAAGCACTAAAAGTTACCAACTGAGGACCGAAGTAACCCCAATCAGACTCTTTGTACACGCTAACAGTCACTGTGTAAACAGTAGAGTTAGCAGCAGTTGGAGTCAAAGTCTGGCTACGAGAAGTACCAGCAGCACCGGCTTGAATTTCCATAGCATAGATACCGGCTACATCCATAGGGATGTAACGAGAAGCATCTACGTTGTTGATATCCACTCCCACACGAGTGATAAGCAACTTACCGCCATCAACGGCAAGAGTGCTTGCGCCATTTAATAAAGTTTGATTTTGCATGTTCGTAAAAATTAAGCAACCAATTCAATCAGACCCATACGCTCAGAAGCGCAATAAAGTCCGCAGTCAGACAAAATGTGGAAATCCACACCATCAACATCGCTTGCAGCCATAGAACCACTTAAACCATTAGCAAGAGCCTGCTTAATAGTAGAAGGATTAGAATCTTGCAAACCGATCATACCTGGTACATAAGCAGCCAACATCTCATCATTGTTGAAATGGTATTTCTGCAAAGGAGACAATACTCCGCTACCGTCAGCAGCAGGAATAGTAGTAGTATCCAATACATAGATAGAGTGAGACATACGAGGCTTACCTGTAACAGAAGACAAGTCACCTTTGAAAGCGTCGTCATCCAACAATGCCCAACGAACGAAATCAACTTTGATACCAGCATAGCTGTAAGTCATAACATTCAAACCTTCAACTGTAACACCACCTAATGTGTTATTGCTACCAGCGTATTGGATGTATTGACCCAACAAAGTTTGCAAACGAGCCATAGCAGCAGTACCCATCAAAGCGACAAGGTTACGACCGTTTTCAGCACTCTTACGAACTAAGTTTTCTAAGAAATCGTTGAATTGAGACTGAGTAATTTCAGCAGTCAAAGGCAAGTAAGTACCACCGTTGTTGATGATTGACCAACGCAAACCGGCAGTAGTGTAAGATTCACCTTGAGCACCAGCAACAATAGCGCGCTCAGAGAATGCATACTTGAACTCCAAACTCTTAGAGAATTTGCGAAGAGCTAGATCATCATATGAACGGTACCAGAAGTCACCCTGCCACTTCACGAAAGAAGCAGTACGGTCACGACGCGCTTGGCTAGAACTCTCACGAGTGATAGCGGTGTAGGTGTAATCTGTCTGAGGAACAAAGTTCAAAGGAGATTTACCATTGCTGTAGCGGTTTGCAGATGAATCGAACAATACCTTTGCAATAGTACCTGCCAAGAAGTGGCTAGAAGTACTGAAAGTTGCACTGATACGCTTGATCAACAAAATGTTTCCACTTCCAGAAGTTTTTTCAACTACGATACCTTGTACCATGTTGGCATCAGCGATGATATCACCGATACGGAAGTTAGAGCCATCATCTACAGTAACTGCTAAGGCTTCGCCAGTAGCGTAGCCAGTTGCGTTAGCAACAGCACTTACACGAGAATACACAGAAAGATTTCCAAGAGCACTGATTTCAATTTTAGGCTGATTGCTTGAAATTGAAGATGCTAACTTAGAAGTCAACTGAGTCAAAACATTGTACCCATAATCTTGGGCATAAACCATTGCCATTTTGTTAGGCAGGCTCAACCCCCTAAGGAGGAGCGACTGGTTTAAATCGAGGTTAGTAACTGGACTTGCCATTTTTTTCTTTTTTTATCGTTTTTTCGCATTTAGGTAGTCACCAAACGCATCCGCCGCTCCGTTACTCGCGAACGAGTTACTAAGGTTAGATGGTCCAGATCCTGTAGACGGATTTGTTGTTGCGATCAACATTTCTTTCCGCCCATCATTTTTGGCCTTTGTTACGTTGGTTCGTACGATATCCTTACCGTATAAACGCCACATAGCAAAATCGGCGAGTAATTCGACATCTAAAGAACCGTCTTTGCGATTAAAGTTAATTTCCTTGGTCAAGTAATCTTTGATTTTAGTGGACATTTCGTCCGTCACCTTCAAACCATACAATTCTTTGCCTGAAATTGCTTTAGCAAATGATTCCATTTCCGTCTCAAAACGATTGGCTGCAACGGTCACTTGGGCTTGTTGTTTGTCTGGTACTGAAGAAAGTTGTTTCAACTTCTCTTCATTCTGAGCAACAAACGCCGACCTATACTCTTGAATCAATTTTTTCTTTTGGAACAAACTCATTTGAGCGACTTCTTCAACTGCGGCTTCATATTCTTCGCCTGCGAAATTTTCCAATTCCTTCAAGCCCTTTTGAATAATCTCCGCATCGCTCAATGCGTTGTAATCGGTAAGATCGAATTCTTTTACAAATTCTTTGAGAGTCTTACCGCTCTTTTTATATTCTTTGAATAGGCGAACCTCTTCATCTTCTTCTTCGGCAGCAGGCGTTAAAACGGCAGCTGTTTCAGGAACGCTTTGATTTTCTCCATCAGACTCATACCAAGGCTTTTCAGTTGATTCAACTGCTTCACCTGATCCGCTATCACTGCCTGTGCTTGATCCACCTTCTGGTTCACTTGATCCATCTGCGGGGTTTGCGACTGCTGCGGCTGCTGCGGGGCTTCCTGAGTTACCTGCGTTACCTGAGTTACCGGAGTTACCGGAGTTACCGGAGTTACCGGAGTTACCGGAGTTACTTTCTTCACCGGCTGAACCTTCTTCGGTGCCGGTTTCTTTTTTGTTGGTTTTGTTTCCATTATCTTTCGAGTTTAAATTTCCTTCAGCAGCGTCTTTCAATTCTGCTTCTTTTAGTTGTTTTTCAATTTCTTCGTATTGAGACATATTTTGCAAATTTAATTTTTATTTGTATAAGTTGTTAGTTTATTGTGCTGGCATTGCTCCAGTTTGTTCTATAGGTTGACCTTGAGGTACTTCGCCACCTTGTTCTGGCGCCCCACCGCCCATTGCCGCCGCATCTTGAGTATCGGGATTAGACTTTACTAAATCAGAAGCAGTTTTTAATTCTTGACGATAGTTATTACCCTGCTGTGCGGTTTCAACGGCCTTTTGTTGTTGTGCCATTTGCGCCTCTTGCATAGCGGCTTGCATAATTTGTGCCTTTGCTTCGGCTTCTTTCTTTTCGCGGTCTTTCTTTTCGAGAGAATATTCCAACTCGTTAAGAAGTTCAGTGTAAGTTTTAGAAGTTTCAATTTTGATGTAGTCGCGCAAATCTATCATCTGATTCTGCATGGCTGCCTGTGCGATTGCAAGCAATCTTTCACGAGCCTGTTCGTCGACGAAGTCTTTGATTTTAATGTAAACACCGAAATCTTCAAACTTAAAGTTGTCGGTTACCTTAATGAATTCCATTTCTTTGTCTCCCAACACACCGATTTCGGGTTCGTTGTTAGACAAAAGAGAAATTTTATACTGGTTCAAGGCAAACTGTAAGTCTTTTTCGATGAACTGAATGAAGCCTTGATATAAATAAGCAGTACCTAGGTTGGATTGAGCAATAGAACCGGCCTGTGTTTTGGCTCCCAAGTATCCTTGCTGCTGACCCATTGCTACTTTTGGCACGTTTACTATCTCTTCCATGATTCTTTCTTCCTCTTGACGAAGAGACATAATCATTTGTACGTTAGGATCGAGAGTCATATCGACGATTTCCACTACTTTGTTGTAGTCGCTTTGGTTAAAATCTTCTCCCGTTGCGTTACCGTCGGTGATGTGAATGCCCATACGAGTAAAATCATTTAGCACTTCTTGAGAAGTAGCACTACCCAATTTGTGTTTGTTCATGATAAACACTTTACCCTTGGCACGTGTGATCATTTTTGTGATTTCGTTATTCAAGAAATCGATACGATCTTGGTGTTTGTGTAGACGAGACGCAATAGAGCGAGTCTCACCCATTACCATATTAGGCAAAAACACAGAAATAGGAAGTTCTACTTCAGCCATTTCGTCTGCTTTTCTTACAATATTGGTTTGTTCACCATATTCAACAACGTATTTGTTGGCGATAATGGTGCCTTTGTAAACTGTTTTGGTCCAATACTTAGAATTGTGCTTGGTACGAATCTTTGCAAAGTGCTCGTTTCCGAACTGGTCTTTGGTTTTTTCGTAACGCAACTCTTTATATCCAATCCAATACCCGGTGATACACGCGATCTTTGGAACGCCCGAATAATTATACCACCATCTCAACTTTGTGCTGGTGATGTATTCTTCGCCCAACATCTTATCGATGTTCTGGTGCGTCAACTTCATAATCTCATCTACCTCCTCGGCCGTCAGAGTCTCCATATAAGTAGGATTAGAAAGAATTTCTCCTGGAGTCTTCCATTCAATCTTACCTACAAAGTGAGCCTTAGTATTAAAGTCATCATCGATTGAGTTATCCCAAATCAAATTGTAAGGAAGGATAACGTCTTTCTTTTGCTTTCCGTTTTGAATTGTGTTTTCAATTCCACAAACCCCACCAAGTAACAAGTAAAGAAAAGACTGTTTGTATTTTTCAATGTAGTGGTTACGGTGAAGGATGTCTTCAGCCAATCTTTGAGCAACTACTTCAGCCTGTTCTTTGTAGTCGTATTTCATGTGACGGAACAATTCTTCTTTGTTCTGAAACGTCTCCATACCAACTGGATTGAATTCAACTCCTTTGGCACTCATAATTTCTACGAGTTCCTGGAGTTCCATTTTCATCAAGGCGTATTCCAACTTTTTAGACTTACGAGAAACAATGGCTTTTGAAGTGCCACGAACTGAAGGTTCAATGTTCTCGATCATCTTAATGGCGTTACCAATCATAAAGTCAATCATTGACGTTAGTTTTTGGCCATTAATCCAAACTGTAGGTAATTCACAGTTGTTCTCGTCTTGGTTGGTGTAGTAGTAATCTTTGTTTTCTTGCTTACCGAGGTAATAAGTAAACATACGAATCATCTCTTCGATGGGTTTTTGAAGAGTGTTGACGTGACGATACCCTAATTGATTTTGTTGCGTATTGTACTTCTCTGCGATATAACGCAAATTACCTAAAAACCATTTTTGATCTTTTTGGTTTTCAGGAATAAATTGATTGGGTTGTTCTCTTAGAGCCAACATTTATACAAATATAGTAAAATAAACTAGATTGTATAATGAGAATAATTTTTAACAATGAGATTAAGGATAAAAATACTTTTTATCCTACTACTAGTAAAGTTAACTAGTTAATATGATTTACATCATTTTCTTGGTACCCTAGAGTGCAGTGAGTTATCCTGACTTGTCGTCAGAGATCACCCACTGAAGTTGTACACTTTCTCGTACACCCTCTTCCGTGATTGATGAAAACATGCAAGTTCATCAACGTGGAATCAACTGTCAAGGGTTGCACCCCCTGTTCGGTCCTGCGACTCATTCCTTAGTGCCGTCGCTGTGCTTTGCCGAAATCCCGTGGTAACACTACTACCCTAACCGCCACTGTAGATTGACCCGTCCAGTTAGGGGGTTACAAACATAAACTAAAATTTCAAATATCAAAACACACTCAGCATATTTTTTTGCTTTAGGTATTCGATATCGTGTTGAAGAAGATCCCAGGGGCATATGTTAAAAGTAAAGCCAATGATGACTGTGTACTGAAATAGGGTGTTGAGCGCATAGCGGTCGGGGTTCAGACATTCGCTAGAAAAAAACAGCACATAAGGAATACCGGTTTTCTTTTCTACTTCTCTACCTAGGTCAGTCACTTTAAACCCACGTTGGGTCATCAGATACTCAAGGTTGCGAGTAAATCTAATAGCAGGGCCAAGACGATACTTATCAGCGGTATCGCTATAATAAGAAAAAGTGATATCTCGGATTTTGATATCTTCGATTGGCTTGGGGTATCCCTTGCTTTCGATGTCGTTAACAACTTTTTCAAGTACTTCGGGAGTTAGTTTGTTTCTATACGTTGCAATCATACTTTAAACAAAAATAAGGTTTTCAAATTGTGAACTTAAAAATATTTTTTATCTTTGCTCCGCAGTCGTTAAATTGTCTGGGATGCAAAACGACAACCGCCCCCTTTGACTGTTGGGGGCTTTTTTATTAGCCAAACATTGATTATATTTGTATACTTTAAAATTGACAACATTTAAAAATTTATATAATGGGATTAGGAAACAACACCTCGTCAACCTACGTTGACATGCGAAACGGTAAGATTTACCGCTACAGCAAAACAAACGAAATGGGTACTACCCCGGTTCAGAACAAGAACGGAGACATCAAGTACTACTTCATTTATGATTTTATCGAAGGCACTGTAACGAACTTCTCTACTCGTGAGGAAGAGGTAGTCGGCAAAACCAAATTGATTCTTCAGATTCACCTAGTGGATCAAGGCGAGAATTACGTTTTGAAGATCGACACCAATTCATCTTACTTTAGAATGTTCTGTAGTGTACTTCCGAACGTGGACTTCAACTACCCGGTTCGTTTTATTCCTCGTATCAAAGAGGAGAACGGTGTAAAGAAGGCATCTTTGATCATTGTAAACAACAACATCCCTTGTAAATTCTTTTTCACGAAGGACAATCCTAACGGAAAGCCTGAGATCGTGGTTTCAAAAAATAAGAAGGGTGAGATTGTGGACATCGACCGCGATGACGAGTTAGAATTCTTTATGAATTTGTTGACTCAGACCAAGAAGCGTTTACCACACCCGGCTATGGCGCAAGAATCTAAACCACAGAGTTCACCTTTTGCTGCTGCTGCCATTGCTTCTGTATCGACCGATATAGTTACTGAAGAGGAAGAAAGCGATTTACCTTGGTAAGATGGACATCGCTAATAAGAAATTAGCCAACACTATTGCAAAACAAATTACGGGGACTGACAAAGAAAAGTCGGCCCCCGTGTTTGAGCATATGCAGCATGCGTATGACAAGGATGCCAAAATCATTAGGCAGTCTTGTTTGAAGGCAGCGGCATCTGGCTATGTTGGTAAACCGGGAGACAACGCTGAAGCCACAGCCCGTAAAATTATAGAAATTGCAGAACTTTTATACACTTGGGTAGTATGTCCAACGAAAAATTCCAAATAATCAACATCAGCAAAGAAACCGACTATGAGGGTTGGTTAAACTTTCGCCTTCGCGGGGTTGGGGCCTCAGAGGTAGGCACTTTACTCGGATTAAATCCTTACAAGAGCAAGATAGAACTCTTTTACCAGAAGTTGGGCTTCATACCATTAAAGCAAGACGAGAACTTAGCGATGTTTTACGGATCGCGCTTAGAGGACTTTGTCGCAAACATGTGGCAGTACTACGACAACGACGCAGAGTCGGTCATTGGTAATTTCAACACCGAGGTAAAGAAAAGATTTTGTAAGCCTGTCCCTGGTTATGTATTGAACGCGGACTATCCTAACTTATTCTTTTCTCCTGACCGCATCATCACCAAAGGAGAAACCGACCGCATCGTTTACAACGGCAACCTTGTCACCAAAAATATTCTTGGGGTTTTGGAAATCAAAACAATCAGTGGCTTTGCTTCCAAGCAGTGGGAGGGAGGGATTCCTCCTTCCTACATCATTCAGTTAACCACTTATATGATAGGGTTGGAAACTTCCTATGGAGAGATCGTTCTGTTGGAAGATGGCAGAAAACTCACCGTCCTTCCTGTGGAGCGCAACGAAGCCATTGTAACTGAAATCTTATCTGCTGTTCAGGACTTTACTGACAGGGTAGAGGCTGCTCGCGCGGACATCGAGAACGTCCACTTATACGAACCCGAACCCGATGGCACCCAAGCCTTTGAATCTTTCTTGAACCAGCGGTATGCGAATTCCGAAATCAAGACTTTGCAGGGAACGCCTGAACTGTTGGAGATTGCTATCAATCATAAGAAGGCTCAAGAAGAAGGAAAGCGCCAGGACGTGATTGTCCGTGAGTATTCGAATCAGATTAAAAACTACATGAAGGAACACGAGGCATTGGATTTCGGTTTGAAGGGAAAGATTGTTTGGAAAACTGACGCCCGCGGCACGCGCGCGCTTCGTAACAACGTCATCTATGGAGAATGATGTTCGTAACGAAGTAACGAACTATGATACACCTGATCTAATTCTGGATTTTGGGGGTCTCAGTCCTAGGCAGTATGCCAGCCTCATCCTAAAAGAAGAGTTTGGCTACTCTTATGCAAGAGCAGGTAAAAGACTTGGTCTTAATGGAACTGCCTTTTGCTCCCTTTACAAACGAACCAAACAAAAACTTTATCGAGCCAATTCCCAAAGTAATAAACCCAATCATGTCACTATACCAGAAACTATCTGACTTCATTTACAGCACGTATCAGACCCTGCCTCAGTTCACTGACGTTATAGCCATCCGCAATAACAACCTTCCCGGCTTAAACGATACCATACTGATCCCAACGATCCAAGGAGACGAAAGAGTCTACCACCAATTCCAATGTGCTACCTCTGCACACCAGAATAGACTGATGACCCCCGGATGCTATAAGTACCGCCTTCTCAAAAAATATAACAAAGTGTACGGTCAACAAATGGAGCCAGTACGTTC
>Ga0114964_10003519_pt1 | contig 10570 bp, 9 predicted proteins | sample C_131016_MF_Meta_FD_92638 | JGI IMG/M metagenome (GOLD analysis project Ga0114964, IMG submission 92638) | Freshwater microbial communities from Lake Croche, Canada to study carbon cycling - C_131016_MF_MetaG | ecosystem: Environmental > Aquatic > Freshwater > Lake | place: Lake Croche, Canada... | reverse complement strand
CAATAAACTCTCCGATGATACTATGGGAATGTTTTGCTCGGTCAAATAATTAGCAATGGCCGTTCCCGGTGCCTTTTTCCGAGTTAAGATTACAATATCTTTATACCTAAAGCCTTGTTCCCTTACAGTAGCTATCGTGGCTAAGGTTGCGGCCAAATACAAATCTTTTTTTTCCAGTACATCCTCTTCTTCAAGGGCTTCCTTTTCCACTTTAGGCACAAATGAAAGATGTACGTATCCACCTTTTTTCGCATTGAACTCTTGATGACTATGGTTTTTATACAAATCTATATAATCCTCATGAGTAAATTGACCCGATAAGAAGCCAAACAATTGATTGTTAAAATCAATAACCTCCGAATAACTTCGATGGTTTGTCCCTAAGGTAAAGGGCTTCCAATCTGGATTTACAAAGGGATTTGCCCCTTTACTCAACGCGATAAACTGCTCTGCTTTTCCACCGCGCCACCGGTAAATAGATTGTTTTGGGTCTCCTACGATCAGTAGTGATCCTTGCTCTTTATTTAAATCTTCACTCGCCAAGGCATTGTCGATGAGGGGAATCAGATTCTGCCACTGCATTTGTGAGGTGTCCTGAAATTCGTCAATAAAGAAATGACGGTACTTTTCCCCCAAGCGTTCGTAAATAAAAGGTGCCGGCTGATTTTGAATCTGCTCATTAATCAACTTGTTAAATTCAGCGATGGAAAGCACATTTTGCTCTTTTTGAATTTTTGCCAATTCATTACTGACGGTATTCAATAAAGATAAGGGTGTGATATTCTTTAAAAAGGCTTCATAAAAATGTTTCCGCTCAAAACGTTTATAAATCGACGCTAATACCGTTAATAATTCCGGAATCAGACTTTCGATTAGCGCAGTATCTGGAGCTGTTTTATTAATCTTGATATCTTCGACGCTGTGGTACGTTTTGTTTGCTGGATTAAAACGCTTTTCTTGTATACTAAGGAGGTGCTTAGGAAAATGCCCTGCACTAAATGATGTTAGAGCAACGCCCTTGCGTTCTAATAAAAGTAAGGCTTCACTAGCCATCGACACAGTGTCCGCTTCTAGCTGCAGAGTCAAATCCTGTAACTTATGTTTAATTTCTATAAATTCAGTGATGCTTTTGTTTTGAAAAGGAGTAATTTCTTCTCTGTGGTTCTCATTCAAAATTAATTTGCCCGTCTCCATGATGTCATGCGACACATCCCACGACTTGTCATCATCTGTTTTTTCCATAGTGAAGTCTACCAGTAAATTCGTCAACGTTTCATCGGTACCCGCTTCGGCTATAATCGCATCGACAGCCTCTGTTAACAAGGCCTCTGTATCCAAGGAAACCTCGAATGTAATCGGTAAATTCAAGTCATGTGCAAACGCACGTATTACTTTATGGGTAAATTTGTCTATGGTAGAAATATCAAAGGCCGCATAATTATGGATTAGATTTTTGATAATTGCCTTTGCTTTTTCGGTCATTTTTGGCAACGCCATTCCTGTATCATTTTGGATGTCTTGCATCAAGCGCAAGGCCTTCTCTGAGGGATGTTCTTTAGCAAATTCCGTTAAACTCTCAATGACCCGACTTTTCATCTCATGCACCGCTTTATTGGTAAACGTGATAGCAAGAATGTTTCGATACGCATCTGGCCTTTTGGATAACAGAATGATTTTCAAATATTCCTTCACCAAAGTATAGGTCTTGCCCGAACCAGCCGAAGCATCGTAAATAGAGATCGCATTTTTTTGCATTAGTCTTTTAGTATCAAATAAATATAATTCAGTTTCCGTTCTTCCCCATAATAATCAATCTCAATTTCTGCCACTTTCGTTGCCCCAATTTTTTCAATTGCTTTTTGCGAACGAATATTAAATGCCCCTATATGAAAATAGACCTTATCTACATATCGAAAAGCATACGAAAGCATCAACTGCTTAAGATGGCCGTTGTATCCCTTACCCCAAAACGAACGGCCAATAAAGGTGTAGCCAATCAATAGCGAGGATTCCGCTGCATCATAATCATAAAACCTACTACTACCCACTACCGAATTTGTCCTGATATCTAAGACTTTAAAAGCGCCTCCCGATTGAAGAGCCCCCTCAAAATAGGTTTCAAAGACGGCTCGCTGATACCGCAAGGGGTTGGGATGCTGTTCCCAAACTAAGGGGTCCGATGCCACTTTATATAGCGCCTCAAAATCATCCTCTTGCAAGGGTAGTAGCTTTAAAACATCATCCTCTAAGTGATCGGGCTGAAGCGAAAAGGGTACGAAGTTCGACATTGGTTTTTTCAATGGAATTATATAAAAATAGTATTTCGTTATACAAAGTTAAATGTATAAATTTGGATTCATTATTAGTATTAACTTAATTAAAAAATATCATGGCTTTTGAATTACCTCAATTACCTTATGCTTACGATGCATTAGAACCTTATATTGATGCCAAGACAATGGAAATTCACCATTCAAAACATCATAATGCCTATACCACAAATCTTAATGCTGCGATTGCCGGGACCGATATGGAAGGAAAAACAATCGAAAACATTTTGATTAACCTTGACCTAAAAAATATGGCCGTTCGCAATAATGGAGGCGGTTTTTATAACCACAATCTATTTTGGAATATCATGGCTCCCAATGCAGGTGGAACGCCTACTGGGGAATTAGCCGAAGCAATCGACCGTGATTTTGGGTCTTTTGAAGAATTCAAAGCACTTTTTGCCAAAGCAGGGGCTACTCGTTTCGGCTCGGGGTGGGCTTGGCTATCCGTACATAAAGGTGGGAAGTTAGAAGTAACCTCTACGGCCAATCAAGACAATCCCTTAATGCCCGAAATTTCAAACGGTAGTTTTCCTATTCTTGGAATGGACGTATGGGAGCATGCCTATTATTTAAATTATCAAAATCGTAGACCTGATTATATAGAAGCATTCTTTAACGTAATCAACTGGACCGAAGTAGCCCGTTTATACGCGACCGAAAAATAAAAACTAGTACGTAGTTTTTGGAAAAAACCGATTGTGAAAGCAGTCGGTTTTTTTTGCTAAGGGATAAAAAATAAACAGGCGGAATTGCTTCCACCTGTTTGCCCCAAATCTACCATAAACTTAACCTACTAAATACTATGGTAGGACAAATCTACTAACAACTTATCAAATAATCATTGTTTTTGTTAAAAATATATTGGGATGATAGGCAAATAAGAGTAGAAACCGCCTTTTTTTGATATTTAGGAACGCATAAAAATAAAAAAGGTGAAGTAAACTTCACCCTTTTTGCCCCAAATCTACCATAAACTTAACCTACTAATGCTATGGTAGTCCAAATATAAAGCTGATAGAAGTCTAGAAACAAATAAATTAGATAAACGGCATCAATAATCGTTTAACTTCAAAAAATGTTAAAATTCTAATAAGCACGTGCATCTTTACCCTCATAAAAGTTCATAAAGGCCTTGTTTACCACTCGGTTACCGCCCGCGGTTGGATAATCTCCTGTAAAATACCAATCGCCCAAGTTCTTCGGACAGGCCTTGTGCAAGTTCGCTACATTCTGGAAAATTATCTTAACGATTGCTTTAATGTCGGCCGATGTCAATAATTCTGCTATTTTATCGGAAAGTTCCTCATCGGTAAACGGCTTGTAAAATTCGGTTACATAATTTACAACCTCATGATCTTTATAGTTTTCTTGTGCCTTACATTTCAAATATATTTCATCAATCAAGGCATCCATATTTCGCTCCTTTAACAAAGCAAGCGCGGCTTGAAATGCGATTAATCCTTCTAGCTTAGCCATGTCTATTCCATAACAATCAGGATACCTAATTTGAGGTGCTGAGGAAACGACCACAATTTTTTTAGGATGCAAGCGATCCATCATTTTTAAGATGCTTTTCTTCAAAGTAGTACCGCGAACAATGCTGTCGTCAATAATGACCAAATTGTCCTCAGGCTTGATCACGCCATAGGTCACATCATAGACGTGCGCAACCAAGTCATCTCTACTGCTGTCCTCTGTAATAAAGGTGCGCAATTTAGCATCCTTAATCGCGATTTTTTCCGTTCGTATCTTTACCGAAAGGATTTGTTCTAACTTTTCCTTCGTCAAGGTTTTGCGATTGGTCAATATAAATTGATTTTTTCGCTGGTTTAAGAAATCGTTCGCCGCTTCAACCATACCATAAAATGAAGTTTCGGCAGTATTAGGGATATACGAAAATACCGTGTTGTCTGTGTCATCTTCGATTGCCTCCAAAACCGCAGGGAGGATCAATTTGCCCAATTCCTTGCGCTCTTGATAAATCTCGGCATCACTGCCTCGGGAAAAATAAATGCGCTCAAACGAACACGCTTTTTTAACGGTAGGGGTGATGATTTCCTCTTCAGTTACCCTTCCGTTTTTCTTCACAATTAAAGCATGTCCTGGTTGTAATTCTTGTACCTTTTCAAAAGGCACATTAAAAACGGTTTGAATAACGGGACGCTCAGAGGCAACCACTACAATTTCGTCATCTTCATAAAAATAAGCCGGGCGAATCCCAGCAGGATCTCTAAAAACGAATGCATCGCCATGCCCTAATAGACCAGCCATAGCATAACCGCCATCCCATCCTTTGGATGCACGTTTCAAGATCTTAGCAATATCCAATTTTTCGGCAATTACGGGCGAAGCCTCGCGCTTCGATAAGCCATTATTTTTACACTCTTGATACAAATCGGTAACTTCATTATCCAAAAAATGACCAATCTTCTCCATCACAGTAACCGTATCAGCCATCTCCTTGGGATGTTGTCCCAATTCAATCAAACTGTTAAACAATTCCGTAACGTTAGTCATGTTGAAATTCCCAGCAATAATCAAATTTCGATGCATCCAATTGTTTTGTCGCAAAAAGGGATGTACACTCTCCAAACTGTTTTTGCCAAAAGTACCATAGCGAACATGTCCCAAAAACAACTCGCCTATATAAGGTAAATGCTCTTTTTGTAGCGCCACATTGTCCAAGTATTCCGGGTGCAACAGCAATTCTTCGTTTAAGCGCTCGTTGATTTGAGCAAATATATCTTGTATGGGTTGCGATTGATTGGAACGTACCCTACTAATGTAGCGTTCTCCTGGTGCTACATCAAATTTAATGGAAGCAAAGCCTGCTCCATCCTGTCCCCGGTTGTGCTGCTTCTCCATAAGTAAATACATTTTTTGTATCCCATAGAAAGCAGATCCGTATTTTTCTTTGTAAAATGCTAACGGTTTTTTTAATCGTAAAAAGGCAATTCCACATTCGTGTTTAATGGCGTCGCTCATAGTAGTTGTTGTGTTGTTTATGCTGAAATTGTTTCAGTTTCTATCTGGTTTTTAAAATGGTGTTTAATAAAAAATGCCCCGAAATTTCGAGGCATAAATTTATTATAATTCTATTTCAAATTGTGTTAAAGCTTTGAATTGTTTCAATCGCTCCGTAACTTCTTCTTTGGTTAAGGATTGCATTCGCTCCGTACCAAATTGCTCCACACAGAACGAGGCTAAGTTGGAGCCGTGTATAATGGCTGTTTTCATAGTCTCAAAGGAAACATCGCCCTGTTGCGCGATATAGCCAGCAAATCCACCGGCAAAGGTGTCACCCGCGCCCGTTGGATCAAATACATCTGCTAATGGCAAAGCTGGCGCAAAGAAGATCTCGTGGTTATGGAAAATCAAAGCACCGTGCTCTCCTTTTTTAATCACCACATATTTAGGTCCCATGGTATGGATTTTAGCGGCCGCTTTCACCAAGGAATATTCCCCCGATAATTGACGTGCTTCCTCATCATTAATCGTAATTACATCTACACGCTTAATAACATCCAATAATTCAGCCAAGGCACAGTCCATCCAAAAGTTCATCGTGTCCAGGACAACCAACTTAGGTTTATGACTCAATTGATTCAAAACACCGCTCTGAACAATAGGGTGCAGGTTCCCCAACATCACCACATCAGCATTTTTGAAGCTTTCAGGTACTATCGGATTGAAATCGGCCAAAACATTTAATTCCGTTGCCAAGGTGTCTCGAGAATTCATGTCGTTGTGGTAACGGCCGCTCCAAAAGAAGGTCTTGCCCCCTTGAACAACTTCAAGTCCTGAAATATCAATGTTTCTAGACGTCAATAAATCTAAATATTCTTGGGGAAAATCATCGCCCACAACCGATACGATTGCCGATTGTACATTAAAATGGGATGCCGATAAACCAATAAAGGTTCCAGCACCACCCAATATCTTAGCTGTTTTTCCAAACGGTGTCTCAATAGCATCAAATGCTACCGTACCTACGATTAAAAGTTTGTTCATTACGCTTGTTTCAAATTAAAGCGGCAAAGATAAGGCTTATGTTTCAGAGTTGCAAAGGTTGACTGTGGCAAAGTTGATAAAAGGTTGCTCTTGTATTTTCTTATACAACTAGATGGAAGGCATCTATTTTTGCGTTATCCAACTGCTTATATAAGTATATGATATTATATGAATAAAGTATAAATATAGCATAGATATAGCATAGATATAGCATGGATATAGCATGGATATAGCATGGATATAGCATGCATATAATATAAATAACAGCAAAAAAAAGTAAGTAAGAAACTGGAAGAAAGCAATCCTAAAATAATTTTCCCTCTTCTTTTTCGTAATAGGAATCGATAGAAAGTTGTGCTAAACTGGAGGCATAAACGGCCAAAGCATCGCAGCGCTCATTTTGAGGATGATTATTATGCCCTTTTATCCACTTGAAGTCCACTTCATGTTGGCGGTAGATTTTAAGAAAACGCATCCATAAATCGGGATTCTTCTTGCCGGCAAAGTGTTTCTTCTCCCAGCCAAAAACCCATTTTTTCTCCACCGCATCAACCACATATTTAGAATCCGAAACCACCAATACACGCATCTTTTGGGTTTTTAATTTTTCTAATCCTACGATAACGGCCAATAATTCCATGCGGTTATTAGTCGTATAGCGAAATCCTTCATAATATTCTTTACGATAGGAAGTGCCCACTAACTCCATGACCACGCCATAACCGCCATTGCCAGGATTACCCTTAGCGGCGCCGTCAGTATAGATGTGAACTTGATGTGACATAATTCAAATGAGAATTTATGGTAGAGATTTTAAAAGCTGTTCAATAACTTGAGGAAAATACAAATGTTCCAAAGCCTGAACTTTGGCAGCAATTTCCTGTGCCGTACTGCAGTCTTCGATACCAACCGACCGTTGCAAGATATAGGTTCCTTCATCATAGTGCTCGTTAACATAATGAATCGTAATACCAGTCTCTACTTCTCCATTAGTCAAAATGCTCTCGTGCACGTTCATACCATACATACCCTTACCGCCATATTTTGGCAATAAAGCAGGGTGAATATTAATGATCTTATTGCTATACTGCTGCACGATTTGTTCTGGCATCTTCCAAAGAAAACCTGCTAATACAATTAAATCCGGCCGCAATGTCAGCAGCTTGTTCAAAACCCTACCGTCCGTCAATCCCTCCTTATCAAAAACATAAGTTGGAACGTTATGATGTGCCGCTACCGCCAATACTAGGGCTTTCGGATTATTAGAAAATACGCTAACAACTTCTATTTCGTTATTGATTTTGAAGTACTTAAGGATGTTTTCAACATTACTCCCCGTACCCGAAGCAAAAAGCAAGATTTTTTTCATGGAACGCTGCCGTTTATCACCACAAAAAAAAGAATAATAACTCGAATTAAAACCATCAATGTGTAAGATTCTGAAATTAATTTTTTATTTTCGTAGACACATTTAGTAACAAAAATGTTGTTTTAAAATAAAGTTTTTTATTTTTGCCAACAATTTAAAATTAAAATCTAGAAATTATGTCAGACATTGCATCAAGAGTTAAAGCGATTATTGTAGACAAATTAGGCGTTGACGAAAACGAAGTTGTAACTGAAGCAAGCTTCACAAATGATTTGGGCGCTGATTCATTAGACACTGTTGAGCTTATAATGGAGTTCGAAAAAGAATTTGACATTCAAATTCCAGACGATCAAGCAGAGAACATTGCTACTGTAGGTCAAGCTATTTCTTACATCGAAGAAGCAAAAAAATAATAATAATTCACCCGTGAGAAATCAGTTTTTTCACGGGGTTTTTATTATTTTTACTGAAAAAGAGTAAAATTGATTGAAATTCAATCTCAAAAAATATTGATATACCCTTGTCTCTTTAATGATTAACTTTGAAGAATACATGGGTATTATTGTTTAAATACAATTGTAAAAAACATATTATGGCATTAAAGCGAGTTGTAGTTACAGGATTAGGAGCACTAACACCCATTGGAAACTCTATCGAAGAATATTGGAATGCTTTGGTAAACGGAGTAAGTGGAGCAGCGCCAATAACGTACTACGATACCGAAAAACATAAAACTAAATTTGCCTGCGAGGTCAAAAACTTCAACATTGAAGATTTTATGGATCGCAAAGAAGCCCGCAGAATGGATAAATTTGCTCAGTATGCAATTGCAGCTAGTGAAGAAGCCATTAAAGATGCTGGGATTACAGCAGATAATGTAAATAAACAACGCGTAGGCGTTATTTGGGGTGCAGGAATTGGCGGTTTAGAAACGTTTCAAGAAGAAGTAATGAGTTACGCCAAGGGGGATGGAACACCAAGATTCAATCCCTTTTTCATTCCAAAAATGATTGCCGATATTGCACCTGCTCATATTTCAATGCGCAATGGCTTTATGGGTCCCAACTACACTACCGTTTCCGCTTGTGCCTCTTCTGCAAATGCCTTAATTGATGCGTTCAATTACATCCGTCTTGGGATGTGTGACGTTATTATTTCGGGTGGTTCAGAAGCAGCGGTAACTATTGCAGGCATGGGTGGTTTCAATTCCATGCAGGCTTTGTCAACTAGAAACGATAGCCCAGAAACAGCCTCTAGACCTTTTGATGCAACCCGTGATGGTTTTGTATTAGGAGAAGGCGCTGGAGCATTGGTACTAGAAGAATACGAGCATGCTAAAGCACGTGGTGCTAAGATATATTGTGAAATTGGGGGAGGAGGTATGTCGTCAGATGCCTACCACTTAACCGCGCCACATCCAGAAGGAATTGGCGTTATTGCTGTAATGGAAAATACCTTGCGTGACGCAGGGATGACACCAGATCAAGTAGACCACATCAATACCCATGGAACCTCAACTCCTCTTGGTGATGTAGCCGAGTTGAAAGCGATTAGTGCTGTTTTTGGCGACCATGCTAAAAACATCAACATCAACTCCACCAAATCAATGACGGGGCACTTACTTGGTGCCGCTGGCGCCATTGAGGCCATCGCTTCGATTTTGGCCATGAAACACGGAATTGTGCCGCCAACCATTAACCACGCGGTGGTAGATGAAAACATTGATCCTAGCTTGAATTTAACGCTGAATAAAGCGCAAAAAAGAGACGTTAAGGTTGCCATGAGTAATACGTTCGGTTTCGGTGGACATAATGCTTGTGTGTTGTTCAAAAAATTAGAAGAGTAACGATTAGATGAGCATTCTAAAGAATATATTTAAAAATTCCCGTTCATCTGAGGACGGGATTTTTTTTAAAGAAATTGAAAAAGTTATCGGGTTTAAACCCCAACGCATTACCTACTACCAAAAGGCCTTTACCCACCGTTCGACCAATAGAATGGACCTCAAAGGGAATCCACTCAACTACGAAAGACTTGAATTTTTGGGAGACGCCATGCTAAGTGCCGTTATTGCAGCGCATCTATATACCGAAGCACCCGCAGGGGATGAAGGCTATTTGACCAAAATGCGCTCCAAAATTGTCAGTAGAGAGCACTTGAACGAATTAGGTCGAGATTTAAACCTAATACGTTTTGTAGAAAGTAAAGTGCCCACGCAACACTTTGGAGAAAACATCCACGGTAATATTTTTGAAGCGTTAGTAGGCGCAATTTTCCTTGATAAAGGCTATGCTTTTTGCGAAAATTTTATCCAAAAAAGTGTTATTAAGCCCTACGTCAACATCGAAAAACTAGAAGGTAAAGTAATCAGTTACAAAAGCTTACTAATTGAATGGTGCCAAAAAGAAAAGCGAACGTTTCATTATGACGTATTTGATGATAATGGATTGGACGGTCAAAAGTATTTTGGCGTTAAATTGAGTATTGACAACAAAGTCATCGCCAAAGCAAGAGCCACCTCCAAGAAGAAAGCCGAGGAAAAAGCATCCCAACGGGCCTATTTTGCATTTCAAGAAAAAATTAACATAAAATAATACAGATTCTCAAAAAACTATAACGTTTTCGTTCATAAAATAACGTTAACACAATATCTTCTTTGTAATATTCTCTATTAGATATACTATATTTACAACATAAATTTGCAATAGTATGGCTGTTCACAAATTGCATTTGGAAGAGTTTGACGAGATAGATTATCAATTAATTGCGATTCATTCTCCCCTAGAGGATTATCGATTGGCTTATTTTATCAATCAAAACCTCTCCGTAAATCTCAAAAAAAGCAACTGCAACATTT
>Ga0114964_10003518_pt1 | contig 10572 bp, 13 predicted proteins | sample C_131016_MF_Meta_FD_92638 | JGI IMG/M metagenome (GOLD analysis project Ga0114964, IMG submission 92638) | Freshwater microbial communities from Lake Croche, Canada to study carbon cycling - C_131016_MF_MetaG | ecosystem: Environmental > Aquatic > Freshwater > Lake | place: Lake Croche, Canada... | reverse complement strand
CAAGCGCAGGGAGCGCTTTGCACTCAAACCACCGGGTCCGGGCAACTATCTGGGACATGGTGAATTCAGCAGGCAGATGCTCAAGCGCTTCAAGCCGCTGTGGTTGCGCAGCTTGGTAGGCGCACAGAACGACGTCAAGGGCTGGGTCAACACGCAGATCAAGAACCATGCGTTTGACAAGGCCAAGACCAAGATTGACCATCTCAAGGCCCTAGAACTCGCAGTAGATGCCGTGGAGGCAGGAGGTGATCTGGGCGACATCAGCATGGTAGCACAGGCCATCATGCACGCAGTGAACCAGACCACGCACATGTACTATCCAGAAGAAACTGGCGGGTTTGATATCAACCGCTATGGTTCCAGAGGCGAGAAACCCGCGCTGGTCAATCGCGACGTGGTGGGCAAGCTGTTCGATGACATTAACAATGGTGACACGCAGAAACTGGGCACGCTGCTCAGCTTCTTCCGCAAGAATTTGGTGACAGGCTGATGAGCAAGATCATGGCACGGCTGCTGGAAGCAGACATCACAGACAGGATCGCACGCGATCCACAGCGCAGCAAACAGCTGAACATAGCTTGGAAGCATGACAAGAGCCTACCGCATGACGTAGTAGCAAGGCTGGGACCAAAACCAGATGAGCGTGCGCTGGCCAAAGCCTGGAGCGACATGCTGGAGCGGGTGTTGGAGCGTACCAACTATGGTGATCTCAGCCGTGACATGAAATACGCAGATTGGTTGACCAAGCTCTACACCAGTGGTGCAGCAGACTGGGAAGACATCAGCGGTGAAGGTGGCGACGCTCTGGGCGCATGGCATGCGCTGAGCACTCGCAGCCTGCTCAAGCCACAGGACCAGGACCTCAACAAGTTCAAGACGCTGGGCAGCCTCTACAACAGGATCAGGCGCCAAGGCTCTTACAACGACGAGCTCACTCGCATCAAGAATGCCACAGAGATTGCCAAGATGAAAAAGGACGCCAAGGACGTGGTCTTGGTGGACGACGACAAGTACTGGGCAGCCATACCCATGAACTACGGTGCCTGCTACGTGTTCAACAACAGCGGCCACATCTCAAACTTCTGCACAGGCGGCAGCAGTGGTGCAAACTGGTTCAAGAACTATGCTCCAGATGGTCCCATCGTCACTGTGGTGGACAAGTCCAACATTAACAGCGAAGATGGCAAGTGGCAGTTCCATGCACCCACCAACCAGCTGGTCAACAGCGTGCAGGATCGCCGCTATGACAGGTCCTACAACGACGAGCGCTTTGCCACTCTGTTCCCAGGACTGATGCGCAAGATAGTCAACAGCATGGCTGCACACGATGAGGCCATACGTGACATGAGCACACAAACGCTGGGCAAGCCCTACAATGTAGCCACTGCCATAAGCCAGATCAAGGACAAGTTCCCACAGAGCTATGCCAGCAGAGCCAAGGATGAACCAGAAACCGCAGAACCTGAGCCAGAAGCAGCACCCACAGCACCTACACCAGCACAGCTGACCATTGACGAAGATCTGCGCCCCTATCTGTCACCTACCTTCCAAAACACCATAGATCCAAACAGAACAGAACGCCGTGTCATGCGTGTGCGCTATGGCGAAGATGGCAAGTATGAAACTGAGTCAACCACAGCCAGCGATGCCATAAGGCAGTTAGTGGCCAGCGATGTTGGCCGCACGCTGCTGCCTGGCAGCATACGCAGAGTAGCCAGACCCAGAGGATAACCGTAGACAATCACACAACATGATCACATAGTTGATCATGCAACGTGTGACCGTGACCAAGCTGCGCATAGGCGACTGCGAGGACCCAGAGATCTATCTGGCTGAACCTGCTCACAAGTTCCTAAACAAGACTGAACAGGGTGCTTGGCTCCGATCACAGGGTCTCACCTGTGGCTACAGCATAGGGCATGAGAAACATTACTATGGATACGTGGTCACGCTGTTCACTGAAATGACTGAAGAGCAATGGACAGAGTACCGGCTCAGATGGCAGTAAATGACCAGATCGCTGTAAATAAGTCTGTAGTTACGGAGGCTTATGTTGGCAGCAATAGGACATCGCAATCAGCTATTCCGCAGGATGGTCAGCGTGAGTGACAAGTATCCTCTAGCCATGGCTGCTTGGGCCATAGATCTGCACAGCGATGGCAGCTTCCGCCGCTGGCACAAGATACCAGGCACGGTTGGCATGAGCATGGCTGGGTTCAGTGAGCAAGAGCATCAGAGCATGATTGCTCGGGCCGCGCTTGCTGGAGTGGAGCATGTGACTCGCAAGCGCAGATTTGAAGACTTCCTGCACAACAGCTACATACCAGGCGTGATGAACCTACCAGATGATGCCGAAGACCTCACCTACTGGGAGAATGAGGTCATAGTCATAGGCGGTGTGGAAAGCATAACCCAGATGCTGACATGGTCCAAGCGCCAGAAACCTCGCAAACATGTGACCTATGTGAGAGATCTCAAGGTCAGAGAGATCAAGCAATATGTGGGCCATACCAACCATCGCATAGTGGCCAACACCAGCGAACCTGGCAGCTATTTTGTCAGCAGCGATGATCACAATGCTCTGTTCCCACTGTGGTTGCAAGGTTGATCTAAGTCGCAATATCTTGCATATTGTAGGATGAGCACAGCAACAATCATCATAGCTGCCACAGGCAACAGAGTACTAGAACGGGCTATCAGCAGCGCAGTTAAACAAGATCATCCAGATACCAAGGTATGGGTGGTCATAGACGGTCCGGAATTCGTAGCTAACACTCTGCAGATAACAGAGAACTATCCTACTGTTAGCATAACTGCGCTACCGGAAAACACTGGCGGTGGTGGATTCTACGGGCACAGGATATATGCTGCGTTTGGGCATCTGGTCAACACGGATTATGTGCTGCTGTTGGATCAAGACAACTTCATGGATCCTGACCACGTGAGCAGCTTGATAGCTGCTATCGAAAAGAATGGTTGGCAGTGGGCACACAGTTTGCGCAAGATAGTGGACAAGGATGGCACGTACCTCTGCTTGGACGACTGTGAGAGCCTGGGCAAGTGGCCCATCTATCTCAGCGATCAGCACAATCTAGTTGACACCAGCTGTTACTGTATCAAACGTGAGGTGTTCCAGCAGATCAGCGGCGCTTGGCACTGGGGCTGGGGCGGCGATAGGCGATTCCTCGGTGCAATCAGCCAGCACTTTACCAGCTGGGGTACCAGCGGTGTGTACACGCTGAACTATCGCTTGGATGGCAATCCCAACAGCGTTAACAAGGAATTCTTTGACAACGGCAATGCTGTGATGTATGGACGCTATAACGGCAGCTATCCATGGCGAGCTAAATGAGCTGCTTGCCTGTACGACAGATACATTTTGAGATCAGCAGCAGATGTAATGCTGCCTGCCAATTGTGTCCGAGACACGTTATTACCGAACATGGCTATCATCGATCGCCTAGATTAGTTGAACGCGATCTACCATTGGCGATCATAGAACGGCTGCTAGAAGATCCTGCGCTGGATGCCTGCAATCTATGGTTCCTGTGTGGTAACCTCGGCGAACCAATGATGCATCCTGATATATTGCACATAGTGAGGCAGCTACTGTCCAGAGACGAGAATCAATGGATCAGCATGCACACCAATGGTGGTATTGGTGCTGTTGATACATGGCGCTGCCTAGGTGATATCATGCAGCAATACCAGGGACAGATCATATTCAGCATAGATGGTCTAGAGGATACCAATCACATGTATCGTCGCAATGTTGGCTGGGACACGATCATGCGCAACAGCGCAGCTTTCATTTCTGCAGGTGGTTCAGCAGTATGGAAATTCATTGAGTTTGATTATAATCGACACCAGATCACTGCAGCCAGGACTCGAGCCAAGCAGCTGGGTTTTGCCCGTTTTGCCGTTGACAAGAACAGCTCTGGTCCACTAGAACCAGATCCTGCTCTGGGATACATACACTCCGTGATTGCAGACTCAGAGGACAGGGTCTCTGATCTGGACCTTGAAACCTTGAATGCAGTTTATCGCAGAGATACTGTGCTAGACTGCGAACATGTGCAGCATCAAAGCATATACATTGATGCACAAGCCAGAGTATGGCCCTGCTGCCACCTCGCAAACGTGTTTACTGATGGCAACATAAATCGACGGCGGCTGGCTGCTCATTACATGCTAGAACCCTATGGCATAGATTGGAATGATCTGCATGTTCATGATCTGAGCAGCATACTGCACAGCAGGTATTGGGCAGACTTATATGAAAGCTTGCCTGGTAATAGCGGCTTATTCAAATGCAGCCACAGTTGCGGAACCAAAACTGCACGCACACGTGATCGCATTCCAGAAGTATTATGAAAACAAAGGCAGGCAACTGCGTAAATATCTGCCATGTGAGAACCTATAAATGAGCTGCATTAAGATAAAGAGCATACATTTTGAACTTAGTTCACACTGCAATGCTGCCTGCCAACTGTGTTCCCGCCATGTAACTAATGGCAACACCTATCATAAATCAGCAAATCTGATTGAACGAGATCTAAGCGTGGAGTTCATTTCGAGATTGCTAGCTGACCCGCTGCTGGCTGATTGCCATAGATGGCTGTTATGTGGCATCTTAGGTGAACCAATCATGCACCCTGACATAGCAACCATCTGCCAGATGTTCCTGGATCGCAGCAGCAGTGCGCCCATAGAAATACACACCAATGGCGGTATTGGTACCGTTGAAACGTGGCGTGCGCTGGGGAAGATGCTGAGCTCTCGTTATCAAAATGTAAACTTCAGCATTGACGGGTTAGAAGATACCAACCACATCTATAGGCGGAACGTGCGTTGGGATACCATCATGCGCAATCTTGCAGCGTTCATAGAATCTGGTGGTTATGCGGTATGGAAGTTCATACCATTTAGTTACAACTTGCACCAGATAGACGCTGCTCAACAGCTGGCCAAGGAGCTGGGCTGTGCTGAATTCAAGATAAGTGGCAACGTAGCTGCGCCCAGTGGTGCTAGCTCTATGATACAGCCACGCGCAGATCTCATCTACGATCCAACTCCGCTGTCACCAAGTACAGCTGCACATGATGCAGATATACAAGCACTGAATTCGTCACTGAGATTACCGGTCGAACTTGATTGCGAACATCTACAGTCTGACCAGATCTACATCGATGCACAGGCCAGAGTATGGCCTTGTTGCCACATTCTGAGTCCGCGATTGAGTTTTGATCCACTGCGCCAGCGATTGGCCAATAGCTGGTTGATAGATCCCTATGGACCAGATTGGAATGACCTCACCAAACACAGCCTCGGTGATATCCTATCAGGACGCTACTGGGAGGATTTATATAGGTCGCTGTCTGACAATTCTGGGATCTATGTTTGCTCACATAGCTGCCAAGCCAAGCAACAAAAGCGGCAGATCATAGCCTTGGCACAGTGAGTGGTTGTATAACAGCGTGCATGTGTTATATTAACAGTATGATATGGTGAGGGCGGATAGCTCAAAGGAAGAGCAAAGGTCTCATAAACCTTAGGTTGGGGTGTCGGGATCCCCTCCGCCCACCAATCATCCAATCCAGCGATTGCTTTTGGATCGGTTTTCTCTGATAGTTAAATATTGAAGATTGTCCTCATGGTGTTTACCACCCAGTGATAACGGTATTATGTGATCAACCTCATAGCCTTCTGGACAATGGGCATATATTTCTTTAATCTTAACCTTATCTGCTGTTGGATCAATCTTTCTGTAACCTTTGGCCCTATATTTGGCTTGGCTAGTTCGATTTACAACCCTAGCTGCTTCTAACTTGTCTGCGTCTGAGTGATATTTTGTGTTTGCCTGTGCTGAACAGCTGACTGAACAATATCGATGCTCTGCACTAGCTTTTGGTTGTCTACAATGGTCACAATATCCCGGTGCCTTTCCGTGACGTCGCACACCTCGATTATTATATGATGCAGCACATGATTGACAGCAGAATTTATTGTCTCTCTTTTCATATGGTATGATATCATTGCAATTTCTACAATTTTTGGGACTGGCTAGATATCGATCTTTAGCTACAGATTTCTGATGTATCCCGACACAAGTTAATGAACAAAATCGTCCAACATTGGCTCGGCCTTTGTTAGGTACAAATTGTGTAGAACAGATATAACAGGTTGCTAAGTACATCGCTGTACGCTCCTTCAAGCTATAGAGCCGGTGGATCTGCCAGGATCGCGATCGGCACAGTATTTACCTTGACAGTTTATATTCTTCACAGCATACTACACTATAAAGGTTCTGTTGCTTCCGGTGAAGCGACCGGTCTCTAAAACTGGTCAGATGGGTTCAACTCCCATACAGAGCACCATTAAATATAATAGCCAACAGAGGAGAGAATAAAATGGCATAGGTTGAACTTGCATGCAAAGAAGCAGTATTTCACTTTAATAAACATCATTTAACAGATCCCACTATACCCATGTGGATAGTGATGGCAAAAGGCCAGACGTTCTATGTACATCACGTAGAAGCCAACATAGCCTGGTCCACCAAAGAAACTCCAGACAACATACGCACCAAGGGTGCCATCAAGTTCCGAGAATGCCTCGTGAACATTGATGAGGACAATGTTGCCACCATCACCCATCTTACCAGAGCTGATGAGATACGCCTCCGCAACGCAGAACGTGGCATCACCAGGCTGCAGCTATATTACGTAAGCCAATGGCCAGAGATGCTGGACAGGTTGGGCATCAAGCACGGCCCGATCAAGCGGTTCTCGGGCGGTTGCGGCAGCGCATACTGGGTGACTGATGTCCTGCGCGAAACAGACATGACCATGCTCAAGCTCAGCGTGGACAAGCCCAACATGTATCGCATCATCAGTCCCAACGAAAGCCTCTACAAGATGTATGATGATCCGCATTATGCTGCCACGCACGATCCGGATGTGGATGACGAAGATTTGGACGAAGATGAGTGAAATTTATCAATGATTTCAATTCTAAAAATCAGCTTGACTAGCATAAGATCTATGCTAATATGTACTGTTAGAACAACATGAGGATACCATGCGCGGCACTATCGCACTATTCATAGCGCATCCATTCTGTAGTTTTGATTGTGCTAACGGCATGATCAAAGCGCTAGAGCACGGTTACAAGTTCAAGATCTTTGGACAGGATACCGTTGAAGATGAGTTTTTTGATGATGTTGATATAGTGGCCGTGCCTGGTGGCATCGGCGATGCAAACAGTTACAAGCGCTTGATGCGTGCCAACCAATCTAGGATACGCCGCTTTGTGGCAGATGGTGGTGGCTATCTTGGTATCTGCATGGGCGCTTACTGGGCAGCCAAAGATTATCTGGACATCTTGGATGGTGTGAAAGCCACGCAGTATATCACTCGACCTGATGCTTGCACACGCCGCCCGCATCCCAAGGGCATGCCCATTGATTGGGAAGGCAAGCACCAGAGCATGTATTTCTATGATGGTCCAGCCTTCCATGGCAATCGCAGCGCTGAGTATGAGACCGTGGCTACCTATCCAAACGGCGATGCCATGGCTATCTATCAGGGACGCATCGGTTTGATAGGCTGCCATCCAGAGAGCACGCCGCATTGGTATCGCCGGCCGGCTTACATGAAACGGCACTGGCATCAAGGACAACATCACAAGCTGTTGCGCAAATTTACCGACCGCCTGATGCAGCGTTGATGCTTGCCAGCTAAATATCCGCATGAGCAACCTCAGAGAATATCTGGATATCATCAAGCTGCAAAGCCTCAGCGAGGACGATCAATCCAACCTTGCGCACATGGTACTAAACAACATGGACCAAGACCTTGAAGAATGGTGCCAGTTGCATGAGATCAGCATGGACAAGGTCAAGGACACAGTGAAACGCTGGGCCAGGACTGGTGCACTAGCGGCTGCTCTAGCAGGCAGTGGCATAGTACCTGCCGAAGCTGGGCAGCTTCCAACCAATTTCAATTCACCCCAGGTACAGCAACAGCATCAGCAGCAACAGCAGCCTGGTGGGCAAATGGATTATGAAGAGCTCAAACGTCGCCAGATGCATCAGATGCAGCAGCGCGGCGGAGGGCAGCAGAATTTCAATCAGCAGCAACATGGGCAGGATCAGCAGCATGGTCATGATCATCAACACAATCAATGGCATAATGACGATGCTGATCAGATGCGCGGTTATCGCCACATGATGCAGGATCCAGATCGTGCTGCTCGTTGGGCACGCGAGCGTGGCGGATGGCGTCCTCACATGGAATGGCATAGGACCAATCCCTGGGCTATGATCAATATCGAACCTCCTAGCCAAGTACTGTATTTCAATGACAACGGTCGTGAGATAGTGTTCATCCCACATCCTCGTACCGTTGATGTTATGCGTGCCAGAGAAATGGGCGCAGACGTGGTGCAGCTGTATGTGCCCAACTGGCCCTATCCAATACGTGCATTCGTGCTAGAACAGGACGATGTGACCTACATCACCGCACTACCTGGACAGCTGCCTTAGCGGTTGACAACTAGCTAGCTTGCGTTATGCTCGTAGCATGCAAAACAAGCTCATGAAGATCAAAGAATATCCAGATGGCAGCAGCAGCTGGCGAGTGGCCTGTGACTGCCATGATCCCAATCACGATTGCCAGCTGTGGTTTGAACGCACTGTGGAAGATGATGAGCTGCGGATCCGGGACCTAAGCCTCATGCTCAGCATGGAAGTGGGCATCTACCCACGCTTGAACTTGTTTGAGAATCTCTGGCGTAGGATCACCATAGCAGCCAAGGTACTGTTCACTGGTTACCACACTGCCACTGGTGAAGTGATCCTTGACGAGGATGGCATCAAGGCCCTGCAGTTTGCACTAAAGCAAGGCCTGGCCAGCGCAAAGACACGTTGACTAGCAAGCTCTATGCGAGTATAGTTTGATAAACAATCAACACTGACTCACACAAGGAGATAAGTCAATGAAGACCGTTTACGACAAGCTTGAACCATTCGCAGTTACAGGCGTTAGGCCTGGTGCACTTGGCGGCGACGATGCCTACGAGACCATCACAGAACAGAGCTTCCCTGGCAAGTGGAAGATCATCATGTATTATCCCAAGGACTTTACCTTCGTGTGTCCCACGGAGATCGTAGCCTATGACAAGCTGAACGGCGACTTTGCTGATCGTGATGCTGTGTTACTCACAGGCAGCACTGACAACGAATTCTGCAAGATCGCATGGCGCAATGCACACGAAGACCTCAAGAAAACCAACAGCTGGAGCTTTGCTGACACCCGCCGCGATGAGCTGGGTCTTGCACAACAGCTGGGTATCTTCTTCCAGGGTGCAGGTGCGGCTCTGCGTGCTACCTTTATCGTGGACCCAGACAATGTTATCCAACATGTCACAGTAAACAACCTGGATGTTGGACGCAATGCTGATGAGGCACTGCGTGTGCTCGATGCACTGCAGACCGGCGAGCTCTGCGCATGTAACCGTGCAGTAGGCGGTGACACGCTGTGAGCTGGGTTGATACTGTCAAGGAACACACTCCAGACTGGGCCAAGGATACCAAGCTCAATCTAGATGCTGTGATCAATCGCAGCACTCTGGATCCAGTAGTAGCACAGGGCTGCGCACTGGCAGCTGCTGTGACCACTGCTAACCAGCGGTTGATCAAGGCCATCGTGTTTGATGATGAGATTGAGATGACAGCTGCCAAGACAGCTGCTGCCATCATGGCACAGAACAACGTGTGGTACCCATACCTGGAGATGGCTGATGATGCCAATCTCAAGGGACTGCCTGCACAGCTGCGCATGAATGCCATAGCCAGCCACGGTGGTACTACCAAGGCACGTTTTGAAGCCTATAGCTTGGCAGCCAGTATCGTGGGCAAGTGTCACTTCTGCGTCAAGGCACACTATGAGACGCTGAGGAAGGAAGGCTACACCGTGGAACAACTGCGTGACATTGGTCGCATCGCAGCGGTTATCAACTCAGTGAGCAAGCTAGGGTGACAGCAGCAGCCAGAGAACTGATATACAGCAAGCTAGGATCGCTTGATGCAGAGTCTCTGGCTGCAGTCATGCAGGCCAGTAGTGACGCATTTCCCATGTTGGAAGTACCCTACTTTCTTTCACCACTGTTGGTAACCAGCATGGCAGCTGAACTGGACCAAATACCTCTGCGTAATTGCAAGCATTTCATCCGGCGCGGCAGCAACATGTATGAGCACAACGATCTCGATGCAACGCCGCAGGCACAGGCAGTGGTCAATGTGTTACACGGGCGTCGGTTCCTTGCATGGCTAGAAGCAGTATCGGGTGTGCAAGGCCTTATACCTGATCCTCATCTAACCGGAGCAGGTTATGTCAAGAGTTTCGCAGGTGATAGCCTACAGATACACAGCGATTTCAATTGGTGTGATCAATTGAAATTGCACAGGGCAGTGAGCCTGATCATATATCTAAACAGGGACTGGGACCAATCCTGGGGAGGTGCACTTAACTTCTATGCTGAGGATAGGACCAGCATCATCAACTCAGTTTT
>Ga0114964_10003514_pt1 | contig 10582 bp, 22 predicted proteins | sample C_131016_MF_Meta_FD_92638 | JGI IMG/M metagenome (GOLD analysis project Ga0114964, IMG submission 92638) | Freshwater microbial communities from Lake Croche, Canada to study carbon cycling - C_131016_MF_MetaG | ecosystem: Environmental > Aquatic > Freshwater > Lake | place: Lake Croche, Canada... | reverse complement strand
TTTCATTACTGGCTTGCGTCTAACAATCGGGCCTTTAAGGAATGCTGCTGGAAATGTGGTGATGTCGTCAAGAAACTGATCCAAGCTCTTAATAAAGCCGCCTTCGATAAGCTGGTCTTCCATCTTATTCTCCATCTGGCGAACCTTAAATTTCGCTTCTTCTTGGAGGTTATAAAGATACTCTTCGCGCAACTCATTTAAATACTTCCGTAACTGTGTGGGTGGCAACATCTGGCCAGTGGCATCCATGACTTTTGTCATTTGGTCAATTGCCGCTTGGCGCATCTCTTCGGTAACATCTGCGGGGAGTGTGGGAATCGGTGTGGGTTTTATAGTCCACGGTTTATCTGAACCACTGCCTAGCATAACATCGCGCAACCAACTGGCAGCCGCTCTACATTTGTTCGATGTGAGCATCATATAAATTTCAGAGCCGCCAGTCTCTCTGATTTTTGTCAATACATCTGGGTCGTACTCTCCGCGCCTTGCGCGAACAGCTTTAAACATTCTCTGCTCAACAGTTTGTTCTTTGGCTTTACGAGCTTCGACCCAACGGCCTCGAACATAAGTCGATAAAGATTTAATCATCGGACGGGCTTGCGCCGCCTGCGCTTTACTTCTTTCTTCGGCAGCTAAATCCTTCGCTGACATAGCACTAAGGATACTGCCCATACTTATGCCTAGATTTTGGTTCATGAGGGCCCAACATGTACGTTTGTGAGTATGCTACCACAGCAAGCCGTGCCTGTGTCAATAATTATAAGACACTTTCTTAATTTCGCGCCGACCTCCGCCCATCATAACTCCTCTGACATTCATGTCAAGTACCGCGTCCGCGTACTGGTTGGCGTCGTGCACATGAGAAAACTCGTTCTTATCTGGCCTATCTTCGATCTCCCCGTTCTTCTTTATCTTATAACGGTATCCATACCTAAACCCTTTTATGAGCATATCGCAAGACGGATCAATCAAATACATCGCCTTACCCTCGATCTGAGCACTGAGCAACCGCTCCACCGACTGTATCCTCAACTCTGGATTATTCGTAGGCGGCCTGACACACCTAAACCCAGCCTTCTTTAAAACATCCACTAGACTCATCTCGTTCAACTGCTGTTTCGCAAATCCAGCAGGATCAGGCGCACAAACAAACCCAGCCCCAGCAAAATTATTCGAGATGTACGGGTTGAGCTTCACATTAATAAACGTCTCTATGCCCATATTCTCCCCAGTAACCTCTCCCAGAGTTATAACTCTCCCCCGTGGATCACGCTGTTTGAACACCGCCGCAGGCGTTCTCCCAAAGTCTATGCCTATCGTTATCGGGTAGTTCTCCCCCCGAATAAAGCTTATCGGTTCTTTGGCCACATGAAAGTCAAACGTAAACGTCTTCTCGTACACAGGTGTTCCTGAGAGAGAACGTCCGTACTCTGACCTTAAGTAGACTCTGAGCCAGTCTTCCGTTTTTCCTGGAATCAAATTGGGGTAGTACTGTTTAGGTAAGTGATCGTAATTATCCGTCTGCGGGTTGACACACCATTCCTCACCATCCTTATCCAGTAAGACTTCACTTGGCTCCTCCCCATACATTTCTGTGTAATGCACAGGCTTAAGTATCGCGGGCGGCTGTATATGGATTGACCAGTTACTAGGCGGTTCTTCCATTTTATTGTGCCACCAAGTATCCTCATCAGGCATGTTCGTATCAAACAAGGCACAACTCCTTGTCGGCCCACCATCTTTCATAGACGGATACCTGTTCAGACGGCCAAGCAGACCATCTACAACCTCGGAATTCAACTCCCTTGACTCATTACCCCATATAAACGTCGTCTCAAGCGACAGCGCCTTCCTAACGTCGTCTGGCGTATCAAGAGCAATGAACAACCATTCCGATTCCACCTCAGTTTTATCTGCAAGCACTGCTTTTAAGATAAAAGTCTTCTCAACAGCTTTCCAAATACCCGCTTCTCCTGGAGGCAGCCAATCAAATACCGTTTTTCTGGTAGTAAGCGCTAACTGATCTGCCGTATTCCTAACAATTACCGCTCTACTTTTTCTTTTATTCTGGGCATTTGGCTCTTGCCCACAAGCTAACCTTACAAGTTCATGTACACACGTTACCGACTTTCCACCCCCCACTGGCCCTGCCAATACGCGTACATATTGATCGTTCAACATAAAGGCTTTCTGGGTGTCTGTAGGCTTAAATTTGCTCATTTTTGCAGTAATTTTGTTGAATTCTCGATTATTTCGGGCATATTTGATATGTTAACGGACTGTTCTCCAAGATCAATTTGTATGCTAAATGAGGTACTTGGGCCTAAATTTCTCTCTTCTTTTGGCTCCAAACCGCTTGCTTTTATCAAAGTTTTGAGTACATCGTGCACTTGGGAGAGCGGTGCGTCCGGATGAGACGCCTGCACATACACCTTATGAAGCAAATCGTTGGCCATCCAACCCGCTTTTGCCTTAAATGTTATGCCGTTTTTCTCAAACTCTGATCTTAACTGCTGAACTTTTAACTGAAACCAAGGCTGGCTTTCTAGTTCTCTGTATTCCTCCAGTGTCATTCCGTACCTGCTGACCACGATTAAATCATCCTCTAACCCCAGGGCTATCGAATTAATCATCTCTTCTGGCACAGAGGGGAACGACGTAAACGTCGGAGTCATGGACAGAGGGCCGTCTGGAATTTCATCCATTTTGTCTTGCTTCCTTGGCTTTCTTGACTGCCGCTAGGTACTTAGTAATTGCAACCCTTAGTATATGAGACATCGAAGTCCTCTGCTCAGTTGCTAATGCTTTGAGCTCATCATACAGGTCGTTATGGATAAAAAAGTTTCTTCTTTGCATATTAATACGGCAGTGTAGTGCCGCGTCTTCCTATTCTTAAATCTTGCAGGGCTACGTTAATCTGGGTATCTACCATATTTTTAATTTTTGTCATGAGCGCATAGTCTGAGTCCATGTACTCGTCAATGACTTCTCGGATGTGCTCGTTCAACATGTCTCTCATTTTTAAAGCCATGGCTTCGGCTGTGATTTCATCTTCCATCGTGACTCCTTTTGGTGGATTGTACTGTGGTATCTCGGATGTGTGTATAGGGTAAACCCTTAGTTTACTATTTTTTTGGCCTTGCAGTGGGAGTGCGTCATAAGCGTGGGGGGCGGGGGGCTGGCCCTGTGGCCCCATGGGGTCGGGTAGGCATTTGCCTTAGAGTGTAGGGTGAACGAAGTTGCGGAGTAGGCAACTGCCCTATGGTGTAGCAAGCATCGTCTTGCAGAGGTGGATTTTCCCTAAGGGGCTAGCGTAGGCTACGGTCTGTCGCTTGTTATGAAACCTCGATAGCACCAAGATCATTAAAAATTCGTATTGGAATCTCTCCGAGTGGCGTTGGGGATGGGTGTGAAATAGTCGAAGACACTCTGACAAGCATGGGTTATGTATGCGAGTCTAGCTCTACCAAGCGAGCAAGCGGTAAGGCGGTAAACTAGTAACGGGAAGTAGCGTGGGGACAGTAGTGTTCTAGCGAAAATCGTTTGTTGAGTTTACTCACCCTGAAAGCGTGTTTGGATAACTAGAATCACCAGTAATCTTACGCGACAAGTTACGGCGGTGCAAGACCGTGTAGTTTGGAAGGCCCTGAGGAAAGACTAAGGCAAGTAGCGTTCACTTGAAGGAACGATGAGGTAACTAACGCACCAAGAACAGCAAGTCGTGAAACCCTGAGGGGTTTTCATTGTGCATCGTGTACGGTGTACATCAAGACTCTTAATTCAATCAATCAAAGGATCATCATGTCAAACATCACAATCAACCCAATCATCATCCATGTCGACGGCAAAACCAAGGCTGATCGTCAATTATCCGTAGTTCGCCAAGCATCATCGTCCGCTTTGACTGCTTGCTTAAATGTTCGTGGCAAGGTAGGCACGGCTATCCGTGAGAGCGCATCTCAAACTGGCTTCGTAGAAGTTGCTCAACACTGCATGAATTCTAACTATCGTCCTCTAGGCGAGATGCTCGCTATCAATCTTGGTGAGCCCATCGTTATCTCTAGCCGTGCATCGTTCGAGTCTTTGCCTGATCTCTTAGAAGCCAAGATCATGAATGTAAAGTTGTCCAAGTCTGGCGGATATCGCATAGATAAAAAGTCTGGTTCGCTTGTGTCCAATGCTAAATTGTCCATGCTCATGCAAATGAAAGCGGTCTGTACTGAGATCATCAATGCAGTTACCAAGGCTCACGAAGTTCGTAGACAAGAAGCTCAGATCGAAGCGTAACTAATACTTTAGTGAGCAATTATCCAATTATCCAAGTCTGTTGCTTAAAAAATAGGCATGGATAATTGTGTTTATCCATACAAATCAACCACTTATATGATTGAATTATCCAATTATCCAATTATCCAAATAAAATGAACCAGCCTACATAGAAAATATATTTATCTTGAGTGTGTGAGCGAGATCATACTAATATGCGATTCTCAAATAGTGACCCGTCCAAAATAAATCTTGGATAATTGGATAATTCGAGCAGGGTAAACCCTAGTAACCCTCGCAAAGCCACTATCCATGCGGCTCTCAGCACTCATACACACATTTCCTAATTATCCACGACCCCAAATCTTGGATAATTCAACGCACATCTTGGATAATTCGATGTGTATAATGTATCTCTATTGTATCTCTCATGTATCCCTAACTTAATCACTGAAAGGAAAATGCTATGACAATTCAATATCTAATCCTCGATCTCGAAGACAATGACGAGTATGTATTCGACACGCCAATTGACAATCCCTTGGACGGTGAAGATCCTGAGGTAGGACTTTTGTACTACTATGAAAAATTAAACCAAACTAAATCACTCGGGTAATTACCTGTGACTATATCCAGTACTATCAATCAATCACAATCAATAGGAGAAAGCTATGTTTAGAGTTTACTTGCCAAGACAGGGTCGTTGGATAGAGAACATCCCTGCAACCGAAGCCCTTGTTTACAAGGAAGAAGGATATATCGTAGAAAGGATGGCATAACTATGCGTACCCACAGAATCATCGGCTTGCACAACAAGCAAACAGTAAACCCAACTTTCAAATCGGTTGTACCTAACAGCCAAGATGTATTGGGGCCTTACTCATTACTTACACCATTGCAACCAACCAAGACCTTATTGCGGGGCGGTGGGATTAGCAGATCATACGGCAGAGGATGGAGACTATGAACATCAATGAAGAGTACTTACCTATATGCACATCGTGCTATAGCGTAAGGGTAGAACCGCATCGGGCTAAGATGGCACGGCCTGTATGTATGGCATGCGGAGACAAGGTAGCTAACCAAGTCAGACGAACCATTGTGCCCATGCACAAGAGCAATTACATGCTCGTCACCAATCTAGAGGATCTCAAAGGTATCAACAACAAGGGAGGACAATTCAAATGAACACAACTCACACAATTTGGTTTCGCACCAACATCGGCAACACAGTTAGCATTGATATCGGAACGACAGATGAGGCAAACCATTACTGGGACACGCTAAGCCAGTCGGGTTTTCAAATGGTTTCAACTAGACCGACACAACTTTAAGGAGAGCAACATGAAAGCATGGAAAGGCGTAGTAATAACTACATATCAGGAAGAACTAACAGTACTGGCTAACACAAAAGAGCAAGCCGAGTTACTTATGTATGACCGAGCGAATCCTATGGGGGATAGCGTAAATGGTGAGATGGAGGTGTATGACTTAGTTGAAATGGGAGAAAGCAAATGAACGACAAACACATAATCATATCCGAGCTATCCGTATTCTTTGTACTAACAACGGGCATCATGTTCTTTGGTGCTCATATGTGGGACGACGCGCCACGCCTAGCCTTAGTGGGTATCGTGGTATTTTCCCTGTTCCTTGGCTTTCACACTAGCCAGTTCTTACAACGCTTTCAAGGAGAGTAATATGCTCAGCACTCATTCACGGACAAACACCAGTCACGCTCTCAGCTATACATGGATCAGCGACTCAGGTCACGCATGGTTAGAGGTATCGATTGATGAGATAAACATACTGGGTATCGCAGAAGAGATCAGCGAGTATTCGTATATCAACGGCGAGACGGTATATTTAGAAGAAGACTGCGACGCAGGGTTATTTATAGAAGCTCTCAAAAAGAGATTACCCACGACTGAGCATGTCATGTTCACGGGCAAATACATTAATGGAGACGCACCATGCAGAAAATTCAAGAGATTCGGTCAGTAAGTAGTAAAGACCAAGCGGTTATTGATTTTATGATGTCAGTAACCAAAGACCCTAAACTAGCCAAAGAGTTAGTTCTAAACAGCAAGTTCATCGAGCTTGTGATTCAATATCGAGAGTATTTTATTTAAGGATTTAATATGAAGAAGTTGAGTATTGATATTGATGCCTTGCTTGCCGAGGCAGTCCAACACATGGAAGACGATGGCGATGTACGATGGCCAATCGGTATGGCCTTGCAGGAAATGTATTGGGACAAAGGTTGGGGCGAGGTGCAAAATAGATTGGTCAAGCTCTACAACGACAAAACCAAAGACAACACTTATTCATAAGGAGAAGTAAATGAACAACGAAATGCCCAATTGGATAGAAGTTAAAGTACCAGTAACTAAAGCCGAAACCTTATCGATTATTGGTAGGCCATGCAAAACCTATGAGCAAGGATGCCCCTCTTGCGATGCTTGGAAATCTTACAACGATCACGGTTTTATTATGGTTCTATTGGATCGTGAAGAGGTAATCAGAAGAGAAGGAGAACCAGTAATATTTGAGGAGAACCGAGCATGAACAGTGATTTATTAGACGAGTATTGCCGATTAGAGTTTGGGCACATCGACTGGGAAGTGACCTACGAAAATGGCAACGCACACATAACCATGTATGCAGAACCAAGACCCGATTACATACCCGAGGAGAATGAATAATGAATTGGAATCATAGAATTGTGGACATGCGCCATGAGAACGGTGGTGACCCTTGGTTTGAAATCAGGGAAGTTTATTATGAAGAGGACGGAGAAGTCTCAGGGCATACACGAATATGTACAGGGGGTGAGACGGTAGAAGGTCTTATATTCTGTCTTGAGCGTATGCTAGCGGATATTAAAGGTAAGCAAGTAATCAACGGTGAAACATTAACTTAATCAAAGGAGAATACAGATGGTAACTGAAGAAATGATTGAAGCATGGATTGGTTCAGACAACATGGGAGTTGAGGACTTTTTAGAATTACTCAGAGACATTATCAACGGGGAGTACACAGTCGAGTCTTTTAAAAAGGATGTTCTCGAATTCCACGAGGCAAACAAGTAATTAATCAATCAAAGGAGTAAGCTATGAAATACAACAACATCAAGACATCAATTGTCGAGCAATTCAAAGTACCCAACGGCAACAAGATCGTGCCGTTCATCTTAGGTGCACCAGGGGGTGGCAAGTCAGCTTGTGCCCGTGAGATTATGGAGCAACTGGATTTAGATCTTGTCGTAGAATTTACGGCGTCTCTTCGTGATCCAGTCGATGTTATGGGTACACCGAACAATCGTGACCAAGCGTATACCAAGTGGGTTCCGCCTGAGGAATTCTATAACTTGCAGACTGGGCGTGTGGGTCTGATCTTGGAAGAGTTGTCAGATGCACCGATACCCATGCAGAATGCGCTCTGTGGTGTAATCTATGACAAACGAGCTGGTGCTATTCAACTGTCCAAGGATCTGTTCATCATAGCCACGGGTAATCGTACCGAGGACAAGTCTGGTGCTAATCGTATTACGAGTAAGCTAGCTAATCGTACCAGACGGTTCGACTTCACCGAGAACATCGATGACTGGACTACATGGGCATTGGACAATGATATCAACGAGGTATTGATTCAGTTCTTGAGGTTCAGACCCAATCTGCTCAGCGACTTCGATGCCAATCGGTTCGCTAATCCAACGCCAAGATCATGGGAGCGTGTCAACCTTATCCCTGCATCATTACCCGATCAGTTGTTCTTTGACAATTGTGCTGGTGAGGTCGGTGAGGGTGCTAGTGCAGAGTACACGGGGTTCAAGCGTATCTATGAAGCTCTCCCCAACATGGACGCCTTGCTCTTAGACCCTAAGAATGCAGATGTACCGAGCGATCCTGCCGTGTTGTATGCCATCACTGGTGCTCTAGCCCGTAAGGCTACCAAGGATAACTTCGACAGGGTAACTGCCTATACCAATAGGTTGACGCCTGAGTTCGGTGTGATGTGTGTCAAGGATGCGATCAAGTTGCAACCGACGATCAAGACTAGCCGTTCATTCATCGAGTGGGCGACTAAGAATGCAGAAGTGTTAATGTAAATCAATCAAAGAAAGGAAATCATATGCAGTACACAAGACTAGCAGACAAGGTGGTATTGGTTAAGCTCACGCAAAGAAAGGCAGCACTCACTCGGCGAGATCGGGTGCTAACCAATTCGGTTCAAGCTCAATACAACGATAGCTCACTCACGGTATTGACCAAGCTATTCAGGGACAAGAACGCACCAGTGTATAAGATCATGACCAAGTACAACGAGGTCTATTCGTATCACAAGCAAAACACTATCCCCTATGTCGATGCAGGCCCTAGGATGTTACCGTCTACGATGTACTTTGAGTATATGCAAGAGATGAAGCAACGAGTGGCCGTGGTCGATAAGCTCATCGATCACTACATGCCATCATACGATGCTCTTGTACAGGCAGACATTATGTACAGGAACACGGGTCAAGCCAGCGGCCGTGCAAGCGTCGATGAATATCCATCAGCGGATCAATTCAGGCAGTCTATGTCGAATGATATACGGATGCAACCGATGCCCGATGCAAGTCACTTCCTGTTCGATATATCGGACGAGGACTTGGAAGCGTTCCGTAGGTCAGAGCAAGAAGCGTTAACGCTAGCCAATAACGATACGGTCAATCGTATGTTGAAACCCTTGGTTGAGTTGACTAAGAAGTTGAATGAGTTTACTGGAGATAAGGGACAGCGATTCCATAATTCATTGGTTGAGAATGTAATCGATGGGTGTAAGACAGCGCGTAAGCTAGCGCTCGATCCTACCCCTGAGTTACTGGATCAGATCAACGAGTTGGAAAGTATGGCGGTTAAGTATCTGTCTAATGTTGAGATGATTAAGGCAAGCCCGTTCGTAAGGGACGATGCCAAGGCCAAGCTCAAAGAGATGACAGACAAGATGTCAGCGTTTGGATTTTAACAAGGAGATAATATGATAACTAATTTAGACAAGGCGAAGGTAGCGATCGTTACCCAGTATCCTTTCTTTGCGAATCTATTGATGAAGCGTAAGCTAATCGTAGATCGTACGATACCAACGGCGGGGGTCGATCAGCGTGGGCAGATCTATTACAACCCTGAATTCTTTGACAAGCTCAGTGTCGATGAGCTAGTGTTCGTGTTGTGCCATGAGCTAGGCCATGTCATCGGTCAGCATGCGTCAAGGCGTGGTACTAGGAATGCTAAGAATTGGAACATAGCAGGTGATGCTTGGATCAATGACATGCTCAAGGATGCCAAGATCGGACAATTCATCAATGGATGCGTTGATATGGCAGGGTCTAAGGATCGTACCGTAGACAGTATCTATGATGAGTTGCCTCCGCCCGAAGACGGAGATGGTCAGGGCCCAGGCGGGACAGGCGATGACTTACTCGATAGAGGTGCTCCTCTAAGCCAAGAGGAAGCAGACAAGATCGATGCCGAGACTAGGGTTGACATAGCACAAGCGGCTCAGTCAGCCAAGGCACAGGGTAAGTTTGACGGCAAGCTAGCCGAGATCGTAGCCGAGTTGATCGAAGTCAAGACACCATGGTATGACATACTAGAGCGTTACATGGTAGCCTTTACCAAGGGAGACTATTCATGGAAGCGCCCTAACAAGCGGTTCGATGTGTACTTACCTAGCGTAGGTCAGATAGCAAGCATGGGTGAGGTGGTTATCCAGATCGATGTGTCAGGATCAATCAGCGAGACTGAGTTGAATTATTACAACGGTCACCTCTCACGCATCGTTGAGCAGTGCCAGCCAGAGAGGGTGCATGTCTTGTACACCGACACTAATGTATGTAAGCATGAAGTATTCGAGCAAGGCGAGGAATTCAAACTAGAGTTCTACTCAGGTGGTGGTACGGATATGGAAGCAGGCTTTGACTTTATTGCAGAGCAAGGTATTGATCCCGAGGTATTCATCTGCCTCACAGACGGGTATACTGACTTCAATATGGAGAAAGCACCTTCATATCCAGTCGTATGGTGTATCAGTTCGACAGTCGATGCACCGTACGGAGATGTTATCCACTTTGAATTGGAGTACGCATGAGCACCGACAACAAACCCGCTATGTCCGCATTGATGGACAGTTACAAGAAACTATTACAGCATTGTTATGATGCACTAGCACCCGATGCAGACCCACAAGATCGGGAAACTTTGAGAGAATCCTTGGCTGAATTCATAGCCAAAGAGTGAGAGAGCGCCCCCTCAGGGGGGCATTTATTTAATCA
>Ga0114964_10003513_pt1 | contig 10582 bp, 2 predicted proteins | sample C_131016_MF_Meta_FD_92638 | JGI IMG/M metagenome (GOLD analysis project Ga0114964, IMG submission 92638) | Freshwater microbial communities from Lake Croche, Canada to study carbon cycling - C_131016_MF_MetaG | ecosystem: Environmental > Aquatic > Freshwater > Lake | place: Lake Croche, Canada... | reverse complement strand
CGGCCTTGACCCAGCGGCACGGATTACCGTCGGTCCGGGCTATCAGGTCGATTTCGCCGATGCGATCAAGAAAGGCACCGGCATCGTCACCCGCGCGGTTGGCCTTATCGTTTCGCCCCAACAGGCGGAAGACATTTTAACCGATGGCAAAGCTGACCAAATCGCGCTCGCCCGCGCCTTCCTCGATAATCCCCGTTGGGGCTGGCACGCAGCGGACGCACTCGGTGTCGATCTGCACCGCCCCCCGCAATATGACCGCGCACGGAAAGCGTTATGGCCTGGCGAGGCGTTGAAATAAACTTGGGGAAAAGGGTCCGTGGACCTGTGGATAGGCTGTGGATAGCGTGTTCGAGCACGGTGGATAGTTTCCTTTTCCCGAAGGGGAGAACGGCGCCAGACTGCTCTTACCCCACCCTTCGGTCCATCATCCGCGCGTCGATCCGCGTCATAGTCAGGCGAGGCGATAAACCTTCGCGAAGAACCGAAGTCGACGCTACAAACCCATGCAAGGCGTCCACGCGACCCGTTACAGAAGGCTTCGCATTTACCGCCCAGGCAACAAGAACCGCCCGTAATCCGCGCTTCGCGTGAAACGGGATAAAAGCTCCCTCGTCAGCACTGGGGCGGTCTGAGACCCAATCGGTTAAGCCCGTTCGCCAGTCGCCCGACGGTACCAGTCCGGGCGTGAGTACCAGCGACCAATCCGAACGCACCAGCAGAGCACCTTTTTGGACCAGGGCAGCACGTGTGCCGCTTTCCACCACCAAGGTGCAGCCCGCCGCGTCCGCACATTGTTCGAACAGCTCGGAAGGGTGAGCACTTACCACCACGCAATCCCGCAAAACGCCCTCGGCAACACCCTCCACCAAAGCAGCGAGCGTTTCGATCAAAGCTGGTTCGTCACTGAGGGCTGGAATAATCACGGATATCATAAAATCCGCTTAGCACAGCTTAATCGAAGATGCCTGCCTCAGTTTTTAGCACGGTAAAGCTTTCATTAGTGCTTGATTTACCAACGCGCTTTGTGATGTTCTCTAAATGTTCCCGTCAGGAGATTCGATGTCCCGTGCCAATGAAAACGAGCTTGTGGCCGAAAGGCTAAGCGTGGACGGTGTCGAAGCGGATCGGCGGCGCGGGCGCGGTGCTGTCACAAATGTTTCGGGCCGGTTCGAGCCCATTGCCCGCGTTGCCGAGGATGATGGCTGGGAGTCGTTGGCTGAACTTCCCGTTTTCAAAACCACCATCACCAATGAAAAGCCACGTACGATCATCACCACCAATCAATCGCCCGATATTCCGTTTGATCGTTCGATTAATCCGTATCGGGGCTGCGAGCATGGCTGTATCTATTGCTTTGCCAGACCCACCCACGCTTATCTCGGCCTGTCACCAGGCCTCGATTTTGAATCCAAACTTTATGCAAAAGAGGGTGCCGCTGACTTGTTGGAACGCGAGTTGTCCGCCCCCTCTTATTCGCCCCGCATGATCGCGATTGGCACCAATACCGACCCCTATCAGCCGATCGAGCGCGAGCGAAAGATCATGCGCTCGCTGTTGGAGGTACTCGCCAAGTTCAAACATCCGGTCGGCATCGTAACCAAATCGGCGCTGGTTGCGCGGGATATTGATATTCTAGGGCCCATGTCAACTTTGGGCCTTGTGAAGGTTCATGTGTCGATAACAACGCTGGATCCGACGCTTGCCCGTCAAATGGAACCCCGCGCTGCGACTCCTTCCAAACGACTGGAAACGGTTCGCCGCTTGATCGATGCGGGCATCCCGACCGGCGTCATGGTCGCCCCACTCATCCCTTCGCTGAACGACCACGAGATTGAACGCATTTTGGAATCCGCTAGAGATGCCGGCGCGTTAGAGGCCAATTACATCTTCCTGCGCCTGCCGCTCGAAATCCGCGACCTGTTCCGCGAATGGCTGTTGGAACACCACCCCGGCAAGCTCCGCCACGTGCTGTCACTGGTCCAAACGGCCCGCGGCGGTAAAGATTATGTCGCCCGCTTCGGCGAACGCATGACAGGCGAAGGGCCATATGCTGAATTGATCGCCCAACGGTTTAGGCTGGCCACCGAACGGTTGGGTCTAAATCGGCACAGGCTTCGGCTAAAAACCGATCTGTTTGAACGGCCTGTGCGGACTGGGGATCAGATGAGTTTATTTTGATTTTTTTAAATATATTCAATATTTTATCGTTTGGTTATGAGACTTATATTCAGCTAAGGACGCAGTGGTGCGCCTGCAACGCGACCTCACCGAATGGGTCTTATTAAAGGATAGCCAAAAGCCTAAGAGCGGACTGAGTTCGGCACAACGGACCGCTTCATTGTCACAAAAGGTAGGCGCAAGCCTGAATCACTTTTAATCAACCTGACCAAAAATATTAACTCGCGATGAGAATATAATTCTTTTATTTCAATTCCTTAAGCCTGAATTTAATAGTTTATTTAATTTGCATTTTTGATTCATTGATAATCCAAGCTTATGAACTATTTTAAGATGTGAAGAAAACTTATTTTATTGAACGAGTGGGACGTGATATTACAGTATGGGAACACTTACTGGGTTAACTTCCACACAGATTTCAGCACTAACAACCCTTCAGTTCGCAGGATTAAGTTCCTCGGACGTCGCCGGATTGACATCGTCCCAAATTCCCGGCTTAACCTCGGCTGAGATAGCAGCTTTTTCAGTCACTCAACTGGGTGGACTGTCATCGACACAGGTCGGATTGCTTACAACGGCGCAGGTTGCAAGTTTAACATCGACCGCGATCGGAGCATTAACCACGGGCCAAGTGAGTGGATTCACGTCGAGGCAGGTTGCTTCGTTGAGCTCAACCCAAATCAAAGCATTAACAACAACGGATTTGAGTTCGTTGACATCCACCCAAATCGGGGGGTTCACAACGACTGGGCTTGGTGCGTTTTCGACAACTCAGTTCGTCGCCTTGACGTCGGCTCAGATTGGCTCCCTTACCATAACGCAGGTTACGGGATTAACGACGACCGAAATTGCTGCGCTAACAACGGGACAAGCGGCTGGATTGACTTCGACACAGGTCGCAGCGTTAACAACGGTACAGGTTGCAGGTCTTGCGGCAACCGCGATAGGCGCGTTGACGACCGATCAATTGCGCGGCTTGAATTCAAGACAGGTTGCAGCACTTACCTCAACTCAGATCAAGGCGTTAACGACAACCGAACTTAGTTCGTTGACCTCCACTCAACTCGGTGGTTTTACAACAACCGGTCTTGGCGGGTTAACAACGACGCAATTGGGGTCCTTAACGTCAGACCAGATTGCCTCGCTCACCACCACTCAGATTTCGGGTTTAGCGACCACTGAAATTGCCGCGTTAACAACGGGCCAGTTGGGCGGATTGACCTCGACGCAAGTCGGATCGCTGACAACTGCCCAGATTGCTGTGTTGACGGCAACCGAAATAGCCGCATTAACGACCGATCAATTGCAGGGACTAAATTCGAAGCAGGTCGCTGCATTGACCTCCGGACAGATCAAGGCGTTGACGACAACGGAGCTTAGTTCGCTGACATCAACCCAACTCGTCGGGTTCACGACAACGGGACTTGGTGCGTTGACGACAACCCAATTGGGATCGTTAACATCGGGGCAGATAGGTTCTCTTACGGCGACCCAGATTGCTGGCTTAACGACGACTGAGATTGCCGCATTAACAACCGACCAGTTGGGTGGTTTGACCTCAACTCAAATGGGGTCGCTTACAACGGCGCAGATTGCGAGTTTGACGACAACCGAAATGGTTGCGCTGACAACCGACCAGCTTATCGGCTTGACCTCGGCACAGGTGAGTTCCTTAACAACAACGCAAATCAAGGCGCTGACGACCACCGAACTGAGCGGACTAACGTCCACACAATTGATAGGGTTTACCACAACCGGACTTGCCGCGTTGACAACGACCCAGTTGGGATCGTTCACATCGGATCAAATTGGTTCGCTTACAACGACCCAAATTACGGGCCTTTCGACGACAAATATTGTCGCGTTGACAACCGACCAATTGGCCGGATTGACCGCAACACAAATTGGCTCGCTGACAACGACGCAGGTTGCTAGCCTAACGACCACCGAGATCGCGGCATTTACCACTGATCAATTGAGCGGATTTTCTTCGGCCGGGATTGGTGCGTTGACGACAACCCAACTCGGTCTATTTACATCGGATCAGATTGGGGCGCTAACCGCAACACAGATCACCGGATTCACCACGACCGAGATTGCGGCTTTAACGACCGACCAACTCGGCGGCTTAACCTCGACCCAGATGGGTTCCTTTACCACGGCCCAGATCAAAGGATTAACGACAACTGAGATTGCAGCGTTAACAACGACGCAATGGGGTGGTTTAACGGCAACGCAGATGGGTTCGTTCACAACAACCCAAGTGGCCGGGATCACAACAACACAATTGGTTGCTTTGACCACGACCCAACTTGTTGGGTTAACGGCAATCGAGATTGCGGCACTGACGACCGATCAATTCAGTGGACTTACCTCAACGCAGATGGGCTCCTTTACAACGGCCCAAATCAAGGGGTTAACGACGACCGAAATCATTGCGTTGTCGACTGATCAATTGGGCGGATTAACCTCGACACAAATCGGATCGCTGACAACAACGCAGGTCGCTAGTTTGACGACGACCGAAATGGCTGCTCTGACCACCGATCAATTGGGCGGACTGACCGCGGCCGGAATTGGTGCCCTGACGACTACCCAACTGGCAATATTTACATCGGATCAAATCGGAGCGCTTACAACGACCCAAATCGCGGGTCTAACCACGACCGGAATCGCCGCGTTGACCACCGACCAATTGGGTGGCTTGACCTCGACGCAAATGGGTTCCTTCACCGCGAACCAGATCAAGGGTCTAACCACAACCGAAATTATAGCACTTACAACGGATCAACTGGGCGGATTGAGCGCCACACAGCTGGGTTCGTTGACCACAACGCAAGTGGCTGGAATTACAACCACACAATTGGTCGCTCTGACGTCGACCCAAATGGTTGGATTTACCACCACCGAAATTGCTGCGTTGACGACCGATCAATTGGGTGGCTTGACCTCGACCCAGATCGGTTCACTGACAACTGCTCAGATCAAGGGTTTAACAACAACCCAAATCATTGCATTGACGACGGACCAGTTGGGCGGGTTGACCTCGACCCAGATCGGTTCATTCACGACGACCCAGATCAAGGGTCTGACGACGACGGAAATTGTAGCCCTAACCACAGATCAGCTCGGCGGTTTGACCGCGACCCAGATCGGTTCGTTTACGACAACGCAGGTGGCCGGAATTACGACCACACAATTGGTCGCTTTAACGTCAAGTCAACTTGTTGGACTAACCACCACTGAACTTGCAGCGCTGACGACCGATCAATTGGGCGGACTGACCTCAACGCAGATCGGTTTTTTCACCACTACCCAGATCAAGGGGCTAACAACGACCGAGATTGCGGCGTTGACGACCGATCAATTGGGTGGCCTGACTGCAACGCAGATTGGCTCGTTGACAACGACGCAGATAGCGGGGCTAACGACAACCGAAATTGCGGCGTTGACGACTGCTCAATTTGCAGGGCTTACTGCCACTGAAATTGCGGCCTTCACAACAACCCAGCTTGCCTCTCTGGCAACCGATCAAATCGGCTCGTTGACAACAACGCAGATTGCAGGGTTAACGACCACCGAAATTGCAGCGTTGACGACCGACCAACTGGGCGGCTTGACCTCAACGCAAGTGGGTGCGTTCACAACGACCCAGATCAAGGCAATAACAACGACCGAGATTGCGGCGCTAACCACCGATCAATTTGCGGGGTTCACGGCAACTGAACTCGGCGCGCTGACGACAACCCAAATCGGCTCGTTTACAACAGATCAAATAGGCTCGCTGACCACAACGCAGGTCGCAGGATTTACAACGACCGAGATCGCAGCGTTGACGACCGATCAACTGGGTGGTCTGACCTCAACGCAAATGGGTTCCTTCACGACGACCCAAATCGGGGGGCTAACCACGACCCAGATTGCGGCGTTGACAACGGATCAATTGGGCGGATTGACCGCAACCCAGATTGCCTCGTTAACAACGACCCAGATAAAGGGCCTCACGACGACCGAAATGGCGGCGTTCACGACGGCCCAATTGGCAGGGTTCACTGTCACTGAACTGGTAGCGTTAACAACAACTCAGTTTGGATCGTTGGGATCCGATCAGATTGGCTCGCTCACAACCACCCAGGTTGCGGGCCTGACAACAACCGAGATTTCGGCGATGTCGACCGACCAATTGGGCGGATTGACCGCTACACAATTTGGTTCATTTACAACCACACAGGTCAAGAGCCTCACAACGACCGAGATCGCGGCGTTAACGACGACCCAATTTGCAGGATTAACCGCCACCGAAATCGGCGCGCTGACGACAACGCAACTTGGCTCCCTGGCTACAGATCAGATCGGCACCCTTACAACGGCACAGATCGCAGGTCTGACGACGACGGTGATTGCGGCCTTGACGACCGATCAGTTGGCCGGATTGACCGCGACGCAGGTGGGTTCCTTCACAACCACGCAAATCAAGGGTCTAACAACGACCGAAATTGCGGCGTTGACGACAACCCAATTTGCAGGGTTCACCGCATCCGAACTCGGCGCTTTGACGACCACCCAGCTTGGCTCAATTACAACGGATCAGATTGCGTCGCTCACCGTCACCCAGATGGCGGGACTAACGACAACCGAAATAGCGGCGCTGACGACCGATCAATTGGGCGGCTTGACCTCGACGCAAATCGGGTTGCTGACAACAACGCAGGTCGCCGCTCTCACGACGACCGAAATTGCCGCGTTGACGACTGATCAACTGGGCGGCTTGACCTCGACGCAAATGGGTTCTTTCACTACGACCCAGGTCAAAGGACTGACGACAACCGAAATTGCCGCGGTGACCACAACCCAATTGACGGGCTTCACGGTAACCGAACTCGTTGCGTTGACGACAACGCAATTTGGCGCTTTAGCATCTGACCAGATCGGAGCGCTAACAACCGCTCAGGTTGCGGGGCTAACAACGACCGAGATTGCTGTACTAACAACCGATCAATTGGCCGGCTTGACGTCGAAACAGGTCGGTGCGTTCACAACGACGCAGGTTAAAGCGCTAACAACAACCGAACTCGCGGCGTTGACGACCGACCAATTTGCAGGATTCTTAGCCGTCGAACTCGGCGCGTTGACGACCACCCAGCTTGGTTCAATCACGTCGACGCAGATCGGTTCGCTCACTACAACACAGGTTGCAGGCCTCACAACAACCCAGATTGCGGCACTGACAACCGACCAGCTAGGCGGTTTGACCGCAACGCAACTCGCTTCCTTTACGACGGCCCAAATCAAGGGTTTAACAACGACCGAACTTGCGGCGTTGACGACCGACCAACTGGTTGGCTTTACGTTGACACAGATTGGCTCCTTGACAACAACACAGGTCAAGGGCCTCACAACGACTGAAATTGCTGCGTTGACGACGACCCAGTTGACAGGTTTCACGGTCACCCAGCTCGTCGCTTTGACGACCGACCAGTTGGGCGGCTTGACCTCGACGCAGATCGGTTCGCTCACCACAACACAGATCGCGGGGCTGACAACCACCGAGATTGCCGCATTGACAACCGATCAATTCGGCGGCCTGACCTCCAAACAAATCGGTGCGTTCACAACGGCCCAGGTCAAGGGGCTAACGACAACCGACATTGCGGCGTTGACAACGGCTCAATTTGCGGGCTTCACGGCGACCGAACTTGGTGCGTTGACGACAACCCAAATTGGCGTGCTAACGACGGACCAGATCGGATCGTTTACCGCGACACAGATGGCGGGCTTAACAACGACCGAAATCGCGGCGTTGACAACCGATCAACTCGGCGGGTTGACCTCGACGCAAGTGGGTTACTTCACAACGACCCAGATCAAGGGATTAACGACGACCGATATTGCGGCGTTGACGACGGATCAATTTGCAGGATTTACGGCTACCGAACTCGGTGCATTGACAACGACGCAGCTTGGTTCGTTAACAACGGATCAAATCGCATCGCTGACAGCAACGCAGATCGCGGGGCTAACAACGACTGAAATCGCGGCGTTAACGACCGTTCAGTTGGGTGGATTGACCTCGACGCAAATCGCGTTGTTGACGGCAACCCAAGTTGCCGCTCTGACAACCACTGAAATTGCATCGTTGACGACCGATCAGCTTGGCGGCTTTACCGCTACCCAGATTGGCAACCTCACAACGACGCAGATCAGAGGATTGACGACAACCGAAATTACGGCGTTGACGACGACCCAATTGGGCGGCTTCACGACCACCGAACTCGTCGCGTTGACGACAACCCAACTGGGCGCCTTGGCGTCGGACCAAATCGGTTCACTCACCACGACACAGGTTGCAGGTTTATCGACAACTGAGATTGCAGCGTTGACGACCGACCAATTGGGCGGCCTGACCTCGAAACAAGTCGGTGCGTTCACAACAACGCAGATCAAGGGTTTAACAACGACCCAGATCGCGTCGTTAACGACCGATCAATTCGCTGGTTTAACCGCAACCGAACTCGGCGCGCTGACAACCACCCAACTTGGTTCCATCACTTCAACACAGATCGGTTCGCTGACAACCGCTCAGGTTGCAGGCTTAACAACAACCGAGATTGCGGCACTGACGACGGATCAGCTTGGCGGCTTTACGTCGACCCAAATCGGATTACTAACAACGGTTCAGCTTGCGGGCCTAACGACAACTGAAATTGCAGCGTTAACCACGGACCAGTTGGCCGGGTTTACCGCAACACAGATCGGCTCATTGACAACAACGCAGGTCAAAGGCCTTACAACGACCGAAATCGATGCGTTGACGACCACCCAAATAGCAGGTCTTACGGTCACCGAACTCGTTGCCATCACGACCACGCAGTTGGCCGCAATCACCTCGACGCAGATCGGTTCGCTGACGACGACGCAGGTCGCAGGATTAACCACAACCGAAATTGCAGCGCTAACCACTGATCAATTCGGCGGACTAACGTCAAAGCAAGTGGGTGCGTTCACAACAACGCAAATTAAGGGCATAACAACGACCGAAATCGCGGCGTTGACGACCACCCAAATGGGTGGCTTTACAATCACCGAACTCGCGGCGCTGACCACAACACAACTTAGCGCAGTAACGTCGACCCAGATCGGTTCTTTGACGACCACCCAGATTGCAGGTTTAACAACCACAGAGATCGCGGCATTGACGACCGACCAACTCGGCGGTCTGACCTCGAAGCAACTTGGTGCCTTCACAACCACGCAGATCAAGGGGCTAACGACAACCGAGATCGCGGCGTTGACGACGACCCAACTCGGTGGACTGGCAACAACCGGTATCTCGGGGCTCACATCGACCGGAGTTGCAGCGCTGACGACTACCCAGATTGTCGCGTTGACCTCTACCCAGATGGGCGGCTTTACAACAACGGCAATGGCAGGCCTCACTTCGACCGAGGTTGCAGCCTTCACAACGACGCAACTAGGCGGATTGACTGCGACCCAACTGAGCGGACTGACCACAACGGCGATTGCGGGCATGACGTCCACCGAGGTTGCTGCCCTCACCAATGCACAATTGGGTGGATTTACCGCCACTCAATTGAGTGGTCTGACGACAACGGCGATTGCTGGCCTTACTTCCACTGAGGCAGCAGCGCTTACAACGACGCAACTCGGCGGACTAACCTCTACCCAATTCGCTGGACTGGCGACAAAAGCGATTGCCGGGCTTACTTCAGCCGACATAGCGGCGCTGACAACAAAGCAGTTTGGCGGATTAACGTCGACCCAAGTCGCGGCACTGACGACAGCGGCTGTCGCGGGCCTATCATCTGCAGGCGTTGCTGCCCTATCAACGACGCAGTTGGGTGGATTAACCTCCACTCAGCTGGCCGGACTGAGTACAACCGCGATTGCAGGTCTCACATCCACCGAAGTTGCTGCCCTATCAACGACACAGCTTGGCGGATTGACTTCCGCTCAACTCGGCGGAATGACAACAAAAGCACTCGCGGGGCTCTCTTCCACCGACATTGCGGCCTTAACGACGAAGCAGCTGGCTGGCCTGACCTCCGCCCAAGTGGCTGCGCTCACGACGACAGCCCTTGCAGGCCTGACCTCAGCTGAGGTAGCCGCGTTAACGACGACGCAACTCGGCGGTTTGACCTCGACGCTGCTCGTCGGACTAACAACGACAGCAATTGCTGGACTGACCTCTGCAGGTGTTGCCTCATTAACCACCAAACAGCTAAGTGGTTTGGCCGCGACCCAATTGGCAGGCCTTACGACAACAGCGGTTGCCGGTCTGACATCCAACGATGTTGCGGCGTTGACAACCACGCAACTCGGCGGATTTACCTCTACCCAATTGTCGGCGCTGACGACAACGGCAATTGCCGGTTTGACCTCGACT
>Ga0114964_10003511_pt1 | contig 10587 bp, 8 predicted proteins | sample C_131016_MF_Meta_FD_92638 | JGI IMG/M metagenome (GOLD analysis project Ga0114964, IMG submission 92638) | Freshwater microbial communities from Lake Croche, Canada to study carbon cycling - C_131016_MF_MetaG | ecosystem: Environmental > Aquatic > Freshwater > Lake | place: Lake Croche, Canada... | reverse complement strand
CTTATCTGATCGGCAAAGAATCTGAGGCCAGCACTATTCAAGCAGTAGACCATTGGCCAGATGACAAAGTATTAACCAATAGCGCAGTGCAAAAAAATATCAATCAACGCCCCGACGTTCTTGCTGCGGAAGCGCGCACCAATCAGGCCGAGGAAAATACGCGTCTTGCAAACGCACTAAAAACAAGAGATATCAACATAGCGCTTCAATACCAACATTTTCCTGGACAAATGCCAGGATCGCTAGAAGACACCATTGGCGCTGCAATTAGCATCCCCTTATTTACCAATTACGAGTATCAAGGCGAAATTACACGCGCGCAGGTCGACCTCAATGCTGCGCAAGAAGCCAAAGAGCAAACCCGCGCTGCCGCATTAAGTGAAATAGAACATGCCAATGCTGACCTCCAAGCAGCCACTGAAAAGCTTCAGCGCTTTGATGAGCAAATTTTAACGGAAGCGCAAAAAGCGGCCGATGCAGCTGAGTTTGCTTATAACCATGGCGCAACAGGGATTACAGATTTATTAGACTCTCGTCGCGTACTTCGCGCATTACAGTTAGACGCCGCGACAGTGCGCGCAGACTTTGCAAAATCACTCGCTGCTTGGAAAGCTGCGATGACATCAACAGACAACCCAGATACATTAGCGCAATAAAAAGGAATGAAATGAAGCAACATATCCACCCATTCATCGCCACACTGATTGCAAGCCTATTGTGTTTTTCAAGCCTGAATGTGAGTGCGGGACCAAGAGTCGTGCATAGAAATTTAGATGAAGTGATCCTGCCAGAGGATTCTCCGCAAGAAGCCAATCTTAAAATTGAGATGGTTACTGAAATGGTGGCGCCAACCGCGGAGCCGTTCAACGGAAAAATTAGTTTTGATGAAAATTTCACTAGCCGTGTCAGTTCCCCTATCTTAGGGCGCGTCACCAAACTACATGCCCAACTTGGAGAGACTGTAAAAGCCGGCCAAGCTTTGGTCAGCATTGATTCTCCAGATTTAGGCAGTGCTATCGCGGATTATCGAAAAGCGATGGCAGATTTAGAACTGAAACATAAAGCCTTAACACGAAGCCAAATGCTATTAGATGGCGGAGTGATCGCACACAAAGACTTTGAATCAAGTGAAGCAGATATGGCGCAATCACAAGCCGAAGCCACTCGTGCAAAAAGTCGACTCAAAAATCTCAACATTGACAGCAATGGCGCTGCAGGGGCTGAAACTTTCTCACTGAAAGCCCCAATGGCTGGCGTGATTGTTGACCGTCAAATTAACGTAGGCAATGAAGTGAGACCGGATGCAATTGCCCCCCTATTCACGATCACCAACCCAAGCCATCTTTGGGCAACCATCGACCTACCAGAGCGTGATTTGAATAAAGTCTCTATTGGCCAACCCGTTTCAATTCAAGTAGACGCTTATCCAACTGAGGTTTTTTTAGGTAAGGTGCAATCCATTGGTACCATGGTGGATCCTGTCACTAGACGTATTCAGGTGCGTTGCTCTGTGGATAGCAAAAATAAATTAAAGCCAGAAATGTACGCACGCATCACGCCGCTTAATAATCGTAATCAAAAGGCCATTCGTATCCCAAATAGCGCGCTCATTACTGAAGGCTTATATAGTTACGTGTTTGTGGAAACAAGCCCAGGGCATTTAAAGAAACGTCGAGTCACACTCGATGTTCAAGAGCGCGAGTATGCAACGGTTAAGAATGGTTTGGCTGTAGGTGAAAAAGTGGTTATTTCTGGCGCAATTCTGCTCAACTCAGAACTATCAGCAGGTAAATAATGTTAGAAAAACTCATTACCTTTTCGCTACAACAGCGTACTTTTGTCATTATTGCCAGTTTTTTTCTTGTCATCGCTGGCGTCATCGCCATTCAAAACCTTCCTATTGAAGCCTTCCCCGATGTGGAAGATGTGCATGTTGGGATCGTCACGCAAGTTCCAGGTCTCGCTCCAGAAGAGGTAGAGCGCGTTGTAACACTGCCCATTGAACATGGCATGAGTGGCGTTCCCCATTTAACGCAAATGCGCTCCGTATCCATTACTGGCCTTTCTGTGGTGACCCTCACGTTTTCGGAAAAAACTGACGACTACTTTGCCCGCCAACAGGTACTAGAAAAATTGCAGGCCGTTAATCTTCCAACAGGCTATCAACCGACCCTCGCACCGCTCACAACCGCAGTAGGTGAAATCTTTAGGTTTTTGGTCGATGCCCCAAAAGAAATGCCACAGCGCGAAGTGCGCGCTATTCAAGACTGGCAGATCATACCTGTCCTCCGCACAGTTCCTGGCGTTGCAGACATCACCAGCTTTGGTGGCGCTATTAAAGAATATCAAATTAAACTTGACCCCCACCTGCTCAAAAAATATGGCGTCAGCATTGATCAAGTTAACCAGGCCCTCAACAACAATAGTGGCAATGTTGGTGGTGGCCTCATGCACAGAGGGGATGAGTCACTTGTAGTTCGCTCACTAGGCTTATATCGTAGTCTAGATGACATCGGGCAGACGGTCATCACGGCACATGAAGGCAGACCTATTATTGTCAATGATATTGGCCAGGTCTTGATTGGTGACCGTCCTCGCTCTGGCATTGTTGCCTTTAACGGTCGTGACGATGTGATTGAAGGCATTGTGCTCATGAACAAGGGACAGAACCCGGCCAAAGTCATTGAGGCACTAAGAATAAAAGTTGATGAAATTAATACGAAACTTCCCCCTGGCGTCAAAATTACGCCTTTCTATGACCGCACCAGCTTGATCAACCACACCGTCCATACGGTCACTGAAAACATGATTTTAGGTGCGTTTTTGGTGGTGGCTATCCTCATTATCTTCTTACGCAATTGGCGCGCCGCTTTAATCGTTGCTGCCATCATTCCATTGTCACTCCTGTTCGCTTTTATTGTGATGGATATAAAGGGCGTGTCAGCTAACCTAATTTCACTAGGTGCAGTCGACTTCGGGATTATTATCGATAGTGCGGTAGTGCTGGTCGAGGCGCTCATGGTAAAACTTGCGCTTGCAAAAGTAGATGAGTTTCCCCATCACGGCACATACTCGTGGCGAATTACTAGCTTAAAAAATACAGCCATTGAAATGGGTCGCCCCATCCTTTTTTCTAAGGTCATCATTATCCTGGCATTCTTACCCATCTTCACGTTCCAACGTGTTGAAGGAAAAATCTTCTCACCCATGGCCTTCACCTTAAGCTTTGCCCTATTGGGCTCCATCTTACTTACCTTAACTTTGGTCCCAGGCTTGATGTCGTATCTCATGCGCCGGACCGACATGGCTGAAAAACATAGTGATTGGATGCATGCCATTCAAGAAACTTATAGAAAGATCTTACTCAAGGTCGCGAATATGCGCTTTTTAGTGATTGCAGGCTCTGTTGGATTACTGGTCACTTCCGTTGCCTTATCCCCCCTTCTTGGCTCAGAGTTCTTGCCAAAACTAGATGAGGGGAATATCTGGCTCACCATTAGCATGCCCCCATCAACCAGCTTAGAAAAAACCAAAGACATCGAACGTAGTATCCGAAAAATTCTAACCAGTTATAAGGAAGTCAATTTGGTCGTGAGTCACGTGGGCAGACCCGATGACGGCACCGATCCCAAGGGGCCCAATAACATCGAAATCTTGGCAGACTTAAAACCTAAAGATACCTGGAAATTCAGTAATAAAGATGCGCTGGTCTCTGATATGTCTGCAAAAATTCATCAGATTCCAGGGATTCCAACCAACTTCTCACAAGTCATTCAAGATAATGTTGAAGAGGCTTTATCTGGCGTCAAAGGGGAAATTTCTGTCAAGATCTTCGGCCCAGATTTGAATGTTTTAGAAAACAAGGCGGATCAGGTTGTCAGCGTTCTCAACACCATCCAAGGTGCAACAGACGTCGCTGCAATTCGTATCTCTGGCAACTCAGAACTCGATATTACATTAGATAGAAGCAAGCTAGCGCGCTATGGCATGTCAGTGAATGACGTCAACGCTTCCGTGCAAACTGCTTTGGCGGGAACCGCAGCGAGCACCTTCTATGATGGTGACCGCCGATTTGATGTCACCCTTCGCCTAAACCAAGAGTTCCGAGATGGTCTAGATGATATCGATGAGTTGCCCATTGCCTTGCCTAATAATGCAGGCACCATCCCACTAAGTGAAATATCGGACATCACCATCAAACAGGGTGCATCTCGTGTGGGTCGTGAAGGAGTGTCGCGCATTGTGGCGATCAAAGCCAACTTAATTAACCGCGATCAAGGCAGCTTTGTAAAAGAAGCCATGGCCAAGGTAAAAGATCAAGTCAAATTACCTCCAGGGTATGCCATGACATGGGGCGGACAATTTGAAAACCAACAACGCTCCATGAAGCGGCTCAAAGTGATTGTGCCGCTTTCGCTCATGCTGATCTTCTTTGTCTTATTTACGGCATTTAGATCCGTATTAAATTCATTGCTAGTGCTACTAATGATCCCATTCACTCTGATTGGCGGCTTCGCTGGATTAGGGCTCGCTGGCCTCCATCTCTCCATCTCAGCGGCCGTTGGATTTATCGCGTTGGCAGGGATTTCAGTTCAAAACGGCGTGATTATGGTTGAGCAAATCAAGCATCTTATTTTAGAAGGGTATACGGTGGCGGATGCCATCTTAGAGGGGGCTGTAGTGCGTTTACGCCCCATTCTAATGACTGCTTTAATGGCTGGTCTAGGTTTGCTACCCGCGGCGCTTTCGCATGGCATTGGCTCTGAAACACAGCGACCCTTTGCTGTCGTCATTGTGGGTGGATTAGTGACGGCAACATTCTTTACGCTGCTGCTATTACCACTCCTTTTCCCATCATTCTCAGATGAGGTAAAAGGCAGAAAGTGGGAACCAAAAGAAGAGCAGGCCTAAGTAAGATTAAACTTCATCACCTTTCTCGTAATATGTTGACTTAACAGTAACATATATATTACCATTGCTTATGGTGATATACGTTAAAGAATATATTCGAGAGGATGGAACTAATCCTTACAAAGACTGGTTTGACGGCTTAAATACACAAGCAGCAGTTAAAATCACCGTAGTAGTTGCGAGGATAGAACTTGGCAACACGTCCAACATTAAATGGTTTGATGGAATTGGTGAGTACGTTCTTGACTGGGGCCCTGGATATAGAATCTATCTAGCCAAAGATGGTGAAAAACTCATCATTTTATTGGGTGGTGGAACTAAGAAAAAACAACAAAAAGACATCGACCGCGCTAAAGAATTACACTCGGAATACAAAGCAAGAAAAAAACGAAATAACTAAATTACACAAGACAAGACACGTGGAGATGTAATGGCACTAACAAGAGATTTTAAAGATACGATCGTAGAAAGAGTTAATCGTGATGCTCAATTCGCTCAAGCGTTATTAGACGAAGCTGCCACATTATTCTTAAATAATGAGACTGAAACTGCTCGACTCATTCTTAGAGACTTAGTAAACGCAACCATTGGATTTGAAGAGCTTGCTCGAAAAACAGAAAAACCAAGTAAAAGCTTACATAGAATGCTTTCACCAAAAGGCAATCCAAGCATGGACAACCTAGCCGCTATTTTTGGTGCGGTACGAACACGTCTAAATGTCGGTATCGAAGCGCATTCAGTCAAGCTATCAAGCCCTAAACAAAAAATCGCCATAGTTGCTGCTGCCTAGTGCCGCTTGAATTCTTTTCACTGGCACCGCTCGCCAATATTTACCAGGTCTAAGCGGCTTGAATTAGACACACCGCTTCAGCCGCAATGCCTTCGCCACGGCCTATAAATCCCAGTTTTTCAGTGGTTGTGGCTTTTACGTTCACCTGGCTTCTTTTAACACCGCAATCACTCGCAATGTTCACGCACATCGTTTCAATATGTGGCGACATCTTGGGCGCTTGCGCAATGATCGTGGCATCGACATTACTGAGCATAAAGCCATGCACTTTTAATAAGCCCGCCACATGACGCAATAAATCTCTTGAATCAGCGCCTTGATACTTGGCATCACTATCCGGGAAGTGCAGTCCAATATCTCCCAAGCCAGCAGCACCAAGCATCGCGTCACAAATCGCATGTAATAAAACATCTGCATCAGAATGGCCGAGCAAGCCTTTTTCATAAGCAATTTCTACCCCGCCAATGATGCACTTACGTCCTTCAACCAATGCATGCACATCATAGCCATGTCCGATCCTGATCATTTTTTCGCCTCTTGCTGATCTGCTGCAAGGATCGCTTCTGCCAAAGCTAAATCCTGCGAATAAGTAATTTTTAAATTACGTAACTGGCCTGTCACTAACTTTGGACTAAATCCTAGGGCTTCTACCGCTTCTGCCTCATCGGTTGGCTTGCCGCCCGCTTTTGTTAACGCGTCTTTTAAAATGCCATAACGGAACATCTGCGGGGTCTGTGCCTGCCACAACCCATCACGTGACTCAGTGCTCGCAACCCGTAGCTTCGCATCAGCACGCTTCAATGTATCTGAAACTGGAATAGCTAACAAGCCGCCCACTTCATCATCTTGCACTTCATCGAGCAAATGATCTAACAGTTCATGGGTCAATCCAGGACGTGCAGCATCATGAACCAAGACCCAATCAGCGTCATCAACATCCAACACTTTCAGGGCATTCAGAACGGTCACCGCGCGCGTTTCACCGCCACAATGCAATATCGACAATTTGGGATGATGGATTTGATGAGCCTGCCAATGATGATCGTCTGGACTTAATGCGAGATGCACTGAGGCAATCCGCTCACAAGCTAAAAATGTATCCAGTGTCCATGCAATCATGGGACGGTCAAGCAATGACACATATTGCTTAGGTAATACTGTCGCCATTCGGCTGCCAGAACCCGCCGCTGGAATAATCACATGAAATTTTGCCATGATATTTTTAGGTATAGTCTGGCAATGAGAAAATAGCGTAGGAATTAAGCAAGCAAGGCTTGATGCTCAATAATGGCATCTTTAACGATTGGCTCTAACCCATGTCCTGCATTTTCTTGAGTATGTGCAATTAATTGCAAGCGCATACTCAAGGCCCAAAAACGTTTGAGGTGCATCGCAATATCTTTTTTTGCCTGTTCAGTATCAGGCGAAGACTTAAAAAATGTGCCAATTTGATTGGCCATGGTAATCAACTGCTCAACTTTCATGAATTTCCTCTATCTCAATCTTTTTACTTTATACAAGGCGCTCTGGATGGGTGTACACCACAAATTGTTCAGAACGCGCAAAACCAATCAGTGTCACGCCACACTGCTCAGCCACTCTGATTGCCAAGCCTGTTGGCGCCGAAATTGCCACCAACATTGACACGCCAGCCACAGCCACCTTTTGGACCATTTCATAACTCGCGCGACTAGTGGTCAACACAAAACCCGCTTCTTTTTCTTTTCTTGCGCTCGCCCCAAGCAACTTATCTAAGGCGTTGTGACGACCAACATCTTCTCGCACCATCGCAATTTTACCATCGGCATCTACCCAAAAACTTGCATGCGTTGCCCCGGTTGTTGACTGCAGGACTTGGTGATCAACCGCATTTTCAAGCGCTTTAAGCACCGACTTTTTCTCAAATACCACATCAGAAACAATCAGATGTTCTGGCAAACGCAGCGCCTGTTCTAAACTTTCTGCACCGCAAAGACCGCATCCGGTTCGCCCCGTCATACTTCGACGTTTGTCTTTGAGCTGAGAAAATCGCTCGCTTGCAATCTCCATCCGTAATTCAATCCCTGAAGATTGATGGACGCTTTCAATGGCATACAATTCTTTTGAGCTACTTAAGATGCCCTCGGCCAATGAAAAACCCAAAGCAAAGTCTTCCAAGTCTTGCGGCGTTGCTAACATGACCGCATGAGAGATGCCATTATAAATCATCGCAACAGGGACTTCTTCAGCCACACAATCCTCAAGCGACCTGACGTCACCCACTTGCCACTTTTGAACCACCAAGCGACTAGTCGCCGATTGCGCAATGATGTCCGAATATTGAATGACTGGCTTTCTAGAGTAGGACATCAATGCATGCGTAAATTATACGTTGGCTTCATTTTTTGGGTGCTGCACAAAACCAATTTGCTCTTTACTAAATGTATTGTATTCACGCTGCCATTCAGAAAGTTGAGTTACTTTCGTTAATTGCACCGCCGTCACTTTAAACTCAGGACAGTTAGTGGCCCAATCTGAATTGTCAGTGGTAATTACGTTTGCACCAGATTCCGGGTGGTGGAATGTGGTGTAAACCACCCCAGGCTGAACACGCTCTGTGATTTTGGCGTGAAGCACCGTTTCACCAGCACGACTAGTAATGCCCACCCAATCACCATCATTAATACCGCGGTCTTCAGCATCATGCGGGTGAATTTCAATCACGTCCTCAGTATGCCAAGTCACGTTTTGAGTACGTCGTGTTTGCGCGCCGACGTTGTATTGAGAAAGAATACGACCCGTTGTCAAAATCAAAGGATATTTCGCATTCACTTTTTCAGTGGTCGGCACATATTCCGTGATAAAGAATTTACCTTTACCGCGCACAAATTCATCAATGTGCATGGTGGGCGTCCCAGCAGGATTTGCATCATCACAAGGCCATTGCACACTACCAAGTTCATCTAGTTTCTTAAAGCTCACGCCTTTAAATGTTGGCGTTAAGGCTGCAATCTCATCCAAAATATCAGATGCGTGTGCGTAATGCATAGGATAACCCAGTGCAGATGCAAGCTTAGCGGTCACTTCCCAATCCTCATAACCATTCTTTGGCGTCATCACACGTCTAACTGGTGAAATGCGGCGTTCAGCATTAGTGAACGTCCCTGATTTTTCTAGGAATGATGCTCCTGGGAAAAACACATGTGCGTACATCGCAGTTTCATTCAAGAACAAATCTTGCACGATCACACATTCCATGGATTCAAGGCCATGGGTGACATGCTGGGTATTTGGGTCAGACTGAACAATATCTTCCCCCACACAATACAAGGCCTTGAAACTTCCACTAATGGCTTGATCCAACATATTAGGGATCCGTAAACCAGGCTCTTTACTGAGCGGTCTTCCCCATGCTGTTTCAAACAATGCGCGTGTCGCATCATCTGAGACGTGACGATAGCCGGGATACTCATGTGGCATAGAGCCCATGTCGCATGAACCTTGCACATTGTTCTGCCCGCGAAGTGGATTGACTCCCACCCCTTCACGCCCCACATTAGCAGTGGCCATCGCTAGGTTGGCAATCCCCATGACCGTGGTTGAGCCTTGACTATGCTCGGTCACACCCAAGCCGTAGTAAATCGCAGCATTTCCCCCGGTTGCATACAACCTTGCCGCTGCGCGGATATCTTCAGCTGGCACACCTAGCGCCTCACTAAGAGCTTCAGGTGAGTTTTCCTGCTTCGCAGAGAAGTCACGCCAGAACTCAAAAGACTCCCATTCACAGCGCTCTTTTACAAAGGCTTCATTGACCAATCCTTCGGTCACAATCACATGTGACATGGCAGCAATTAAGGCAACATTGGTGCCAGGACGCAATTTCAAATGGAAATCCGCTTTTACGTGTGGTGATGACACCAAGTCAATTTGACGTGGGTCTGCCACAATCAATTTTGCGCCTTCACGCAAGCGTCGCTTCATTTGTGATCCAAAGACTGGATGGCCGTCTGTTGGGTTCGCCCCCATCACAAAAATGACATCTGAATGCATCACAGAATCAAAAGTCTGCGTACCCGCTGATTCGCCTAATGTTTGTTTTAATCCATAACCCGTCGGTGAGTGACAAACACGTGCACAAGTATCGACGTTATTCGTGCCTAATACGGCACGCACGAGTTTTTGTGTCACATAGACTTCTTCGTTGGTGCAACGTGATGAGGTAATGCCACCCACAGACTCTTGACCATATTTGGTTTGAATACGTGTAATTTCGCTCGCAGCATATTGAATGGCTTCGTCCCATGACACTTCCGACCAAGCATCATGGATGCTCTTACGAATCATTGGTGTCGTAATCCGGTCTTGGTGGGTTGCATAACCCCAAGCAAAGCGACCTTTGACGCAAGAATGTCCATGATTGGCACCCCCATTTTTGCTTGGCACCATGCGAACGACTTGCTCACCCTTCATTTCAGCATCAAATGAACACCCCACACCACAGTATGCGCAAGTCGTTGTGACCACATGCTCTGGCACACCATGTTGAATCACTGATTTTTCAATCAATGTTGCAGTTGGGCAGGCTTGTACACAAGCGCCACAAGAAACACATTCTGACTCCAAGAAATTTTCAGTGCCAGAAGCAACTTTAGATTCAAAACCGCGACCTTGAATAGTCAACGCATAGGTGCCTTGCACTTCTTCACAGGCCCGCACGCAACGTGAACAAACAATACATTTCGATGGATCAAATTGGAAATAAGGATTTGAAGTGTCTTTTTCTGCCTGAAGATGGTTTTCGCCATCGTAGCCATAACGCACTTCACGTAAGCCCACAGCCCCGGCCATGTCTTGTAGTTCACAGTCTCCATTGGTCGCACAAGTTAGGCAATCAAGCGGATGATCAG
>Ga0114964_10003508_pt1 | contig 10589 bp, 7 predicted proteins | sample C_131016_MF_Meta_FD_92638 | JGI IMG/M metagenome (GOLD analysis project Ga0114964, IMG submission 92638) | Freshwater microbial communities from Lake Croche, Canada to study carbon cycling - C_131016_MF_MetaG | ecosystem: Environmental > Aquatic > Freshwater > Lake | place: Lake Croche, Canada... | reverse complement strand
ATTTCTCAGGATCAATTTGAGCTGATTGCACATCCATTGGTATGTCAATCCAAACTGGCCCGGGCCTGCCACTCTTTGCAATGCTGACTGCCTTTTCTAACTCATAGCGAATCATGTCAGGCTTTGTAAGGTGCACTGCGTATTTACAAAGACTTGATACCACAGGAATAATGTCTAGCTCTTGAACACCAAACTGCCTTAATCCCGGGACGCCTTCAGAATAGGTACATGTAGACCTTTTGACATTACCTGATATAAAAAGACATGGGACAGAATCTTGCCATGCGCCACCTAAACCAGTTAAGGCATTAAGTGCAGCGGGCCCAGTCGAAAAATAACCGACTCCAAAATTTTCGTTTGTACGAGCGTAGGCTTCAAGAGCCATTGAGGCAGACTGCTCATGGTGAACACAAATTGCTCTCAATTTAGGATTACACGCAACGCCATCCGTCAAGTGCATGCTGCCTGCACCTGAGAGCATGAAGATGTCCTGCAGACCGAGCTCATCACTGATAAATTTGGCAATGTAATCAGACACGCGAATCATCTTATCTCCTTAACTTAAAGCTTTTTGCAAGCAGAAGCAATGCGTTCAAGTGCTTTATTAATGTTATCGGTTGATGATGCATAAACCAACCGAACAAAACCTTCACCCTGTGAGCCAAAATTTGAACCAGGTAACAGCGCAACGTCGGCCTTTTCAAGCATTGCATCTGCGAATTCTTCAGAAGTCAACCCAAAGCTTGAAATATTTGGGAAAGCATAAAATGCTCCGCCTGGTGTGTGACAACTAATTCCGGGGATTGCATTCAACCCTTCGACAAGCAAATTTCGTCGTGATTTGTATTCAGTCATCATGGCGTCTACGGGTGCTTGAGCCCCTTCAATTGCTGCAATGCCTGCGCGTTGAACAAATGCAGATACACAAGAAGAAGTGGTTTGCAAAAGCATCATCATTCGCTCTGCAACAATAGGAGGGGCAATGACTGACCCCAGCCTCCAGCCCGTCATTGCAAATGCTTTGCTAAACCCATTAGACAAAATAACTCTTTCTTTAGCTTTATCCAATCTGGCGATAGAAAAGAAGCTTTTCTCTTCATAAACCATTCGAGAGTAAATTTCGTCAGAGTAAATATACAAATCATGTTTAACAGCTAGTTCGTATATTTCCCTGAGATGTGTTGGATCTGTAATTGCGCCTGTAGGGTTTTGCGGACTGTTAATAATTAGCAATCTTGTCTTATCAGTAATCAATGGCTCAATATCAGCTGCGCGCATTCCGAAACCATTTTCCTCGTGTAACGGGTATGGGACAGCATTTGCACCACACATTGCAATTGACGACAAATATGTAGGGAAGCCAGGGTTAGGTACTAACACTTCCTGCCCTGGGTTAACCAAACAAAAAATGGAATAATAGATAGAGATATTTGCACCTGGCGTAACCAATACCTGATCACCATCCGGCATAAATCCTCTTGATTTGTGCGTTGCCTTGCGCATTGTTTCGATGAAATCCGACAGCCCCCAACTGCTACCATAATGTGTTTCGCCAGAATCTAAGGAGTTCTTGGCTGCATCAATGATGTGCTGTGGGGTTATGAAATCAGGATCGCCGATTTCTAAGTGGACAACATCCCTACCCTGAGCCTCTAAGCGCTTTACCTTGTCGATCACCTTGAACATGGGTTGCCCCAGAATGTTCATTGCATTTGTTGCTATTTCACGCATTAGATTTCCTTTTTTTTAGAAATTCACGCCTAGATAACTTTCGATTTTTTGCGCCGCAAACTCCAGCATCTCTCTTGTCAAAGCTGGCTGCACACCAATCCAAAATGTGTTGTTCATCACGTTGTCAGTGTTGGTCAAATCACCGCTCACTCTGTAGTGAGCACCTTTCATATAGGGTTGGCTGGTCAAATTACCGGCAAACAGCAGTCGTGTACCTACCTTGTTTTGATCAAGGTAAGTCAACAGGTCCAAGCGTGTAACAGGGCTGTTTTCTTTCAAAGTGATCGGAAATCCAAACCACGAAGGGTCGGAGTGCTCGGTTGCAACGGGCAAATGCACAAACTCTTCGCAGTCTTTGAGTCGTTCCTTCAAAAATGCAAAGTTATCTTTTCTTGCCTGAATGAATTGCTCAGCTTTGTCTAACTGTGCCAAGCCGCAGGCCGCTTGCATATCTGTGATTTTGAGGTTGTAGCCCAAATGGCTGTAGGTGTATTTATGGTCATAACCCTCGGGCAAGCCGCCTTGCTTTTGGCAAAAGCGTTTGCCACAGGTGTTGTCTTTACCCGGCGGGCAGTAACAATCTCGCCCCCAGTCCCTGAAGCTTTCCGCAATCGCCTTGAGCTCATCGCTGTTAGTAAACACCGCACCGCCTTCGCCCATGGTGATGTGATGTGCGGGGTAAAAGCTCAAGGTGGCAATGTCGCCAAAGGTCCCCACCATTTGGCCACGGTATGTTGTTCCTAATGCATCGCAGCAATCTTCGACCAACCACAAGTTGTGTTTCTTACACAGTGCTGTGACCACATCGATGTTAAAAGGATTGCCCAAACTGTGTGCCAGCATGATCGCTTTAGTCTTGGGGCTGATAGCTGCCTCGATCTTGTTGGCATCCATGTTATGGGTCAATGGATCGACGTCTACAAACACCGGAACGGCGCCAAACTGAATGATGGGGTTAACGGTTGTTGGGAAGCCTGCAGCAACACCAATAACTTCATCTCCTTTTTGGATGGCTCGCGCGCCCAGCTTGGGTGAGGTGAGCGTGCTGAATGCCACCAAGTTGGCCGACGAGCCGGAGTTCACTGTGATAAGGTGCTTGACGCCAATGAAAGCAGCGAGCTTTTTCTCAAATTCGGTGTTGAAGCGGCCGGTGGTCAACCAACCATCCAAGGAGGCTTCGACCATGTTTTGAAGTTCCTCAACGCCAATGACTTTGCCGGATGGCGGTACGACCGACAGACCAGGCAAGAAAGGTTGTGGCGCCAAAGAAATAGCCGCAAATTCTTCAACCAGCTTGGAGATTTGCGCTCGTATGGCTTGAGTTTTAGTGTTTTCCATAAGGTAATATTTAACAGGTTAATTCTTGATAGTTTTGAATTTGTTTCAAGGTTAACTCATGCACGTTGACGCCGGCTTGGCGCTGCTTAGTCCAATCCACAATCAGCTCGAGGGCCTCTTGCAGTCGCAGGGTCGGACGCCAAGCAAGACGGCTGCGTGCCTTTGATATATCAAGTTTCAAAAAATGGGCTTCGTGCGGTTGCTGCCCTTTGACTGCATGCCATTTTGCATCCGCCCCCCATAAAGCAACCATTTGATCAACAATCCAACCTACAGACTTAGCGTCTTCCTCGTTGGGGCCAAAGTTCCATGCCTCTGCAAAGCCGGGACCGTGTTCAAACAAACACTCGGCAAGAGTAAGGTAACCGCGTAAGGGCTCCAGAACATGCTGCCATGGGCGAATGGCGTTGGGGTTGCGAATGTCTACCAGCTTACCCTGCTCAAAGGCCAACAAAATGTCGGGAATCAACCGATCTAACGCCCAGTCGCCGCCGCCAATCACGTTACCCGCCCGAGCGGTAGCCAGGGCCACGCCATGTTCGGCGTAATGATTTCCGTTGAAAAAAGACGCTCGATACGCCGCGCTAACCAATTCAGCGCAACCTTTGCTGTTGCTGTAAGGGTCATAACCGCCCATGGGTTCATTTTCACGATACCCCCAAATCCATTCTTTATTCTCGTAACATTTGTCTGTAGTGATGTTGACGACAGCTTTGACGCTAGGCGTATTACGCACACATTCGAGCAGATGAACAGTGCCCATGACGTTGGTGGAATATGTCTCAACCGGATTTTGATACGAGTAAAGCACCAGTGGTTGCGCCGCCATGTGGATAACGATTTCGGGGTGGTAGAGGTCAAAGACAGATTGGAGCTTGGAGAGATCACGCACATCCCCCATCACACTGGTCATGCCCTGACCGACTTGTGCCTCCTCAAACAAACTGGGGCTCGTGGGCGCAGGTAAGGCATAACCTACAAGCTCTGCGCCTAAGGTTTGCAACCACAACGAAAGCCAACTACCTTTAAAGCCGGTGTGGCCCGTAATCAAGACACGTTTGCCGCGCCAGAACTCAGGATTCATGACCAGACCTTCCAAGGTGCCCTGCCGGTTTGCCAGAGTTCCTCAAGAATAACTTTATCCCGCAAAGTATCCATTGGTTGCCAAAATCCTTCATGCGGGAAAGCGGCCAATTGTCCTTCGTCCGCCAAACGCTCTAAAGGCTCACGCTCCCAAATAGTTTTATCGTCCTGTATATAGTTTAGCACTTTGGGCGACAAGACAAAAAAACCACCATTAATCATGGCGCCATCGCCCTGTGGTTTTTCTCTGAAACTGTTGACCTTATCCCCCTTCAGATCGAGTGCACCAAATCGACCTGGTGGAACAGTGGCAGTCAATGTGGCTTTAACATTTTGTGATTTATGGAAAGTAATCAATTCGGTGATATTAACATCACTCACGCCATCACCGTAGGTTAAGCAAAAGAATTCTTCTTCCTTGATGTAACTGGCGATACGTTTAATCCGACCACCCGTCATGGTTTCATCGCCAGTATCGACAAGCGTCACCTTCCAAGGCTCAGCATGGCGTTGATGCACTTCCATTGAATTTTTACTCATGTCAAATGTCACGTCGGACATATGCAAGAAGTAATTAGCAAAATACTCCTTGATAAAATAGCCTTTGTAACCGCAACAGATCACAAAGTCATTGATGCCATGATGCGAATAAGTCTTAAGGATGTGCCATAAAACTGGCTTTCCACCAATTTCAATCATCGGCTTGGGTCTGATCGATGTTTCCTCAGAAATACGCGTGCCCAATCCTCCTGCAAGAATGACTGCTTTCATAAAAAATTCATCCTTATGGTGTCACTTAGAAAATAAAATTTTTTAAAAAATTAATTTTCATGATTCTTACCAATGTCTACTCATAAATTAATTAGGCACTTTGGAACACCACAAAAATTAACATGGCATTTAGTTCGGAACAGCCTTGATAATGTATGTATCAACCTGTGCAGCTTCAAATGCCAATTCCGGAGACACACCCATTTGCAAAATGATAGTCTTCATTGCTGACTCAATAACTTCATTGCTTAGTCGATTGTGCACAACAGGAATACATTGATCAATTTTATAGCCTGCCTGATAAAAAATATCAAGGATTGAATTTCGACTATACAAGCGTCGATGGTTAATATTGAGTAAACCCTGGTCGGAATAAGACAAATCTCCGCACATTAATCTCAATTGTAAGCTCCAATGCTGTGCATTGGGTATTACTGCAAGGACGCTAGTATCCAAAGTTATGACTTGCCGCAATTTACTCAAAAAAATTGTAGGATCAGATATTTTTTCAAAAAACTGATTAAGCACCCAACAACCAACGCCGTTGTACACTCTAAAGAAATCACTGTCGAACTGATTGGTATCAACTAACGCATTGAAATTTACACTCAAATTCTTGTCTGAATGCTTGCCAATTGCGAGGGCTAATCGTCCGGGAAAAATCTCCTTGCAAGTGCGAATGAATTGGCCATCACTTTCACCCATCTCCAATATTGGAAAATCTCCAGCAGGTAACATATGAATTAAATACTGGCGAATAACTGAAGCCTCATTTGCAGATTTTGTCCATTCTTCCAAATTATACCCACCACTGCGATTAACTGTACCCTGCCAATCATGTCTTAAGTAATGTCTTGAGGCACCAGTTGATTTAGCCAAAAAATCATTTTTGACCCATGCCAAACCTTTAACTAAATTTGATTGTCCTAAACGATGCAGCGCTAACATAGGCTCAATCATGGGCGCACCATGTTTAGTTGGCATAGGCCATTGATTTACAACATCTGAGTTAATTAACATGCAGGCAGGATGTAGATATGGAATCGACCCATCCTCATAATTTACATCGAATCCACCTTCATTCACATAATTCACATAGCCCACTCCATACATACCGGGCTTCAGATGTGAGTTAAGATCCTCCAAGAACCCTGATTTCAGTATGTAAATATCAGAATCAAGAACTAAAACAGGGCCATTTAAATTAAGATTTTGCAACGCCCAGGCCATACCGGGTCCATGGTGGATGTTGTAATCAAAATGGATAAACTTCACATTTTCATATGTTGTACAAACTTTCTTAACTTCTTCGAATTTATCTTCATCTGATCCATCAATTATGGTGACAGGATTTGAATAAAATCTTCTCAAAGAACTCAGTAAATCCGAAATCAATTCTTCAGAATTGTATGAGACAGAAATGATTGGTATGGAGTCAATTAGCATGGCACTAGTTACCCGCGATCGTAAACTGCCTGCTCTGCCGGCTCTAGTGGGAACGAGGGCATGCCTTTCATTCGCGCTAAAGGTGCACTAATAGCTCTCTTTTCTATAACAACCATACTATCGTAATAATGAACTGCAAAAGTAGATCGCGTAAATGAATCCACTATAAATTGGCCATCTTGAGAATACCAAGCATGAAGTTGATCAATTAATTGCTTGGAATACTCAATAAAGGTGTGAGGCAATCTATATCCACCACCAAAAGCTGGCCAGTAACTGGTATGCAAATCTTCACAGACATACAAACCGCCATCATTCAGCTGACTCCAGGTCTCTTCAAAAGTAATGACCTGCTGTTGCATGGTATGCCCACCGTCATCAAGGATGATGTCCATTTTAGGCAAGCCACGACAAATTGCACGCAAAGACTCTCTATTTTCTTGATCGCCAATGAGGATTTCTATCTGGTCTTCGGCCAGTTCTGCACAGCGTGGATTGATATCAACCCCATAAATCTTGGCTTGTTTTCCAAAGTAATGCTTCCACATCTGTAAGGACCCCCCGTGAAGCACGCCAAACTCCAACATGTAAATCTTCTTGTTTTGAAATTGAGAAAAGTGTCGCTCATATATCTCAAAGTAATGCATCCATTTATGAATCATTCGATGTTCATGATTTTCAAAAAAATCCATTAACTCTGCGCTTTCAATTTGTTTCACAATTGATTCCTTTAAGTTTATTAGTAGAAATGTATTTTATTTTAATAAATAAAATTATCTTTCAAAATTAATTTTGATATTATACATTTTTCAAAGCTCAAAACCATTTTCGGAGTATTGAAAAAATTGAAATTTTGTGAATATTTATTAATATTTAATTTAAGAGTTTTGAAGTCATTTGTTTTTCGTGCAATTTCAACTGCTTTTTGCTCATAGGAATGCAGATCCTGAACAATAAAATCTGTGAGTTCTGCAGCCATTAACAAGCTCCCCGCCATACGTGACGAAAACGTGCGCCCCGAGCAAGTTAATATAGGCAAGCCCGCCCACAACGCATCACTGGCCGTGGTTCCCGCATTGAACGGAAAGGTATCCAAAAACAAATCAGCCACTTGGTAACGGGCTATGTAGTCAGCCGGCGGCACACGCTCAGCGTAAATGATCCGCTCGGCCTCGACCCCTTGCGCTTGCGCCTCACGAGTCAGGTTCACCCTCACTTCGTGGCTGTCCGCCACAATCCATAAAACGCTTTTCGGCACGCGCTTCAAAATCCGCATCCACACCGCAAACATGTCAGGCGTGAACTTGAAGTTGTTGTTAAAAGCGCAGTACACAAACGCATCTTCAGGCAATTTGCAGCTCGCCCGGGTGGGTTTAGGTCCAATGGCGCGCTGCCGGTCATTCATCTGAAAACAGCTGGGCATGTACAGCGGTTTTTCTGTGAAGTACGGTTGCAAGGCTTCTGGCAGCACGTACCGATCGGCAATCACATAATCAATGTTCGGCAAACCGGTAGGACCAGGAAACCCCAAGTAAGTCACCTGCAATGGCGCTGGCCGGTAGCTCAAAATATTGGGCCGCGTACCGGCGGTCAGGCCGTGCAGGTCCACCAAAATATCTATCTCATGGTCCCGTATGCTTTGCGCAGCCTGCGAATCGGTCATGGTGCCAATTTGAATGTAATGGTCAAAGGCTTTGACCACCCGGGCCCGCAATGGCGAGCCGTCTTCTCGGCTCCAGCAAAATCCATACACCTCAAACTTATCGCGGTTGTGCAGTTCAAACAACTCCACCGCCAATATGGAAACCGCATGCGAGCAAAAGTCTGACGACAAATAGGCAATCCGGATTTTGGTGTGGCCGTAGCCCTTTTCCGGGCTGAGCCGCGGCACGTTGGTCAATACTTTTTTGGCCACAAACTTCAGTGACGTCACCAGCTGCAAACCCGGATCGTCCGTCATGCCCAGCATGGCCAAGGCAGATGTCCCTTTAATCAAGTCCGCTAAGGTCACATCGCCAAAGGGTTCATACACGGGCCATTTACATTGCTTTTGCCGCAGATGCACCCAATGCGAAATCGCATCGGGCTGTTCGGCCTTCAGTAGCAAACTTTGCTTGAGGCGCTCTTCAGCTTCAGGAAATTGCTTTTGTATTTCCAGCAATCGGCCCAAATTATTCAAACCCATGACCACAAAGTCGGTGTTTTCAGGAGTGTCAGGCTGCACCACTTCAAGCATGTGGCGCCATTGGCTCAAAGCCTCTTCGGGCCTGCCTTGCCGCTCCAAATGCGAACCCAAGTTCAAATGCGCTTGCGCAAATACAGGGTTCAAGGCCAAGGCCGTTCGGTAAGCTTCTTCTGCGGCGGCATCGGCTTGCATGCCCGCCAACAACACGCCCAAATTGAACTGAATGGCGTAGGCCAAAGGCGATGGGTTTTGAGCCAGCCAATCACGGTACAAACTCACCGCGGCAGCCTTGTTGTTTTGTGATGTCAAAGCGTCAGCGGCGCCTAACACCTCTGCAAAGCTCAAAACGCTTGGTCCTACCGCCGTTGTTACAGGCGCGCTGTTTGCATTCAGCGCCGCTTGCAAAGATTGCAAATGGTTGTGCGCCGGCTCCGAGTTTGGCTCCAAACTCAACGCTTTGTGCGCATGCTCTAAAGACGACGCCAATTGCCCAAGGTTCATCCAAATAATGGACAGGGCCAAATGCGCTTGCGCAAACTTGGGGTTAGAAACGACCACGGGCTGAATGTAGCCCAGTGCTGTTTGGTAATCATTTTGGGCGGATTCAATCGCAGCCAAAGAGTACAAAGCAGCCGCATTCCCGGGCTCTTTGGCCACGATCTTTAAAAACAGCTGCTTGGCCCCCGTCAAATTTCCGTCATGCTGCAGCGCAATGGCTTGCTCCAGCGTTGACAGCGGGGTTTTAACTTTAACTTTTGGCTTCATTTCTATTGAACTCAAAGATCCCAAAGGACTATTTGAGTTCAATTAAGCAAGAAACAAACCAACAAATTACTTGGAGACCCCGAGAATGCCTTGGTCGGCCCGACCTGTGGGCCAAATTTTGGCAATCAGGTCTGTCGCCGCCGATTGGGTGATTTGCGCCTTGGCCAAAGCCGCCGTATCGGCAAATGGCGAATTCAACAGCCCATTGGCACTTGGCATGGCGTTTTGGGCTGAGCCAAAGTCGGCCATCGCTTGGGTCAGGTTGGACACGTTGCGACCCAAATCCACCTGAAACCAAACATCGGCTGCAGCGTGCGTGGCGCCATCCGTGGTTTGGTAACTGCCGTTCAAGCCGAGGATGTTGCCATTGTTCAGGCTGATGTCGGTTGTCGTCTTCAGGCTCAGTTGGCTGATTTTCAAATCGGCCAAGGTTTTGATCTCACCCTGATCCGTCACGCCATCGGAGTTGGCATCCACCCACACCCGCAAGTCATTGAATGACGCGTCTTGGCTGTCGATCACACCGTCCAGGTTACTGTCGAGCTCGCTCAGTGCCTGGTAGCCGTCATGCGCTTTTTGACCATTGGCCAAGACAGTGGACGAACCAAACAATTCTGAGCCGTTATTGATCACACCATCGTGGTTGACATCCCTAACGAGCAAACCATCAGTTGGGCTCACCCAGCCGGTGTTCACCGCCTGGCCTTGGGCCAACAGATCGAATTTGACGCCGGCCGTGATGCTTTGGGTCCTCACGCCGTCGCCATTCAAATCCAGCACAATGGGTGTTTGAAACCCTGCAGCCATAGTGAGCGCAATCAACTGACTGCTGTCAAGGGCGTTGATCTGAGTCGCCTTGACGCCTTTCAATGCAGCTGTATTCAAGGCCGCAAGGTCTGCGGTTTCCATGGCCGCAAACTGTGTGGTGCTCAGAGCCCCGAGTTGGCTTGACTTGAGCGCGGCCGCCTGCATCGTACTCAAGGCCACCACCTGCGACGTATTCAAGCCTTGCATTTGCGCTGTCGTCAGCGCCGCTATTTGCGTCGTCGTCAAGGCCGCCATCTTGGCCGTGCTCAAGCCCGACAAGTTCGCCGTGCTGATGGCCACCAAAGCGCCCGTGCTCAAGGCCGCCAAGTCGGCTGTCTCCATCACCGCCCATTGGCTGCTGGTCAGCGCCGACACCTGCGCACTCGTCAAAGCCTTGGCCTGCGTGGTGGTCAAGGCCACCATGTTCGCCGTACTCAAACTGCTCAACTGCGCCGTGGTCAAT
>Ga0114964_10003504_pt1 | contig 10590 bp, 12 predicted proteins | sample C_131016_MF_Meta_FD_92638 | JGI IMG/M metagenome (GOLD analysis project Ga0114964, IMG submission 92638) | Freshwater microbial communities from Lake Croche, Canada to study carbon cycling - C_131016_MF_MetaG | ecosystem: Environmental > Aquatic > Freshwater > Lake | place: Lake Croche, Canada... | reverse complement strand
TGTATTTGGTAATTGATGGATGATCTGTTACTTCCCAGTCAATCCACGATTTAATCTGTTCGTATGTTACTTCTTCATTAATCCATTCGTATCGGAAATTACGATGTCCTACCACAAGATAATCATGAAATTCTGCTTTAATATGATCTTCTAAGTTTTTAATTGGACGATACGGACCAGTCCATAGATCACAAAATTCAACAGCATGTCCACAATGCCCTTCATAGTTATTTTGACGATTATTGTAATCGCCTGTAATTCCAAAACAAATACGGGTGACTATATTATCACCTGGCAGAACAATTTTATTCTGCCAGAGATAAAGCCATTGTTGTTTAGATGCCGCCATACGTCCTCATGTTTTTTACTTCTGGCACCGCGCACTTGCCGCCGCCGTTAATATAATCAATAACAAGTATAGGGGTTAAACATGTGTCGGACCAGGATACTTTAAGAAGATTCTCTTCTTGGAATGCCTTAAGCCGAGTCTTACAGTCTGCATGAAAGCTCTTTGGACTTCCGTAAGTTTTTACAATATGTCTATTAAGATCTGCTTCAAGTTCTGGTGTGAGCACAATGCCTTGTTCACGAGCTTCTGCTGCAAGACGTCCAAATGCTAGAATAAATCCACCGTCTACTCCCTTCTCGTTTGCAAAGTAAGTGTCATGCCACTTCATTGCCCAGTTAAGGTCTTCTTTTCCTAGTGCAAATTCTTCCTTGTTTTCAATGCCGTGTCCAGCAATATTGTTAATGCCAGAAATATAAGTAACCATACCAGGTTGTGCTCGTTGCCCCTGAGCCTCAGTTGCAGGTGCTGGATACATGTGATTGTTTTCAAGAACTGTCTGAATCTCGTGACTCTGAATATCTTCATTGAGAGTTGAATCATACATACGAACGCCGTTAACACGACTACGATGTACAAAGAACGCATCAATTGGTTTGCGTCCACTTCCTCCAAGCAAGCGGAAACCTAGATTACCCACAGCTTCGCCTACTAAATTACTCCCGGGCACTACTAGATCATCATCTACAACTTTGCATTGAATCTTAGTGTTTGGTGCAATAAGCCCAAAGTGCTTCATAAGGTAAAAGGCTGTCCCACTCTGTTGCCCCTCCCAGCTACTATAACGACCTGTTTCTTTAATGTAAATTACATTAAGAGGTTGCATAATGCGAGGGTCGAACCTTGCAATAATGTTATCTGCAATATGCAGTTCTTCAAGGAATCGTTGAATATCAATATTAATATCAATAAGGCTCTCGTCTACCTCAACCAATCGTCCAAAATGATCTTGCGTGTATACACTACCGTTTAGTTGTTCCTGTAGTAGGGTAATAGCCCGGGCAACAGCCGCACTATTAAGTAACGGAGTAGCACGATTAGGAAGTTGTTCATACTTGTTACTAACACTGGACAATTGTTTATTCTTTAGTTTAGCAATTGGTGCAAATGGATTTGGACCACGATTAATTTTACGAACTGTAGCTAACATGATAACCCCTTGCTGTGTTGATATGTATATATTATAGCACGGTTTTACCTTAAAGTCAACCTATTTAGAACATTTTTTTAGGTAATTGCTGGTCTGAAATTTTCTTACGCCAGCGGGCACGAGCTGCGCCCTTTTTACGTTTACGAACTGTTGTGGGTTTTTCGTAAAACTCTTTAGATCTATAGTCATCTAGAAGACCAGAATCTTCAACTTTTTGTTTTAATTTTCGTAATGCTACTGCTATAGGAAGGTCGCCAACGATAACTTTATTTCCAAATACTTTATTGGGTTTGCTCATTTTTCTTTTTATCAAAAATTAGAATGGCTGGTTTACCATTCACCGTATCCTTACTTATCCGTATTGCCGTTAAACCGCGGTCTACAAGATCAACAGCATCAAATTGATAGGGTAATAGAATTTTTTCAATAATATTTTTTAAACCACGAGCATTAGTTTTAAGTTCTTTAGCGTGAGCTGCAATTTCTAGCAATGCTGATTTATCAAATTCTAGTTTAATACCATCTAGTTTAAACATATATTGATATTGTTTTATAGGACTATTCTTAGTTTTTTCAAGAATATCTACTAGCTGTTCTTCTTTAAGTTCTTCTACATTAATGATGAGACCAAACCGTCCAACAAATTCAGGAATCAACCCAAACTTAATCAAATCCTTGGTACTTAGGTCTTTGTAAACTTCAGTAGAATCTTCTTTGGAATCTACATTAGCATGAAATCCCACAGACCTTGCATCTGTGCGTTGCTTGATAATTTTTTCAATACCTACAAATGCACCGCCACAAATAAACAAAATTCCCCTGGTATCAATTTCCTGCATATCGCCACCCGGATGTTTACGTTTACTAGTAGAAGGAATACGCATAATACTACCTTCAATCATTTTTAGTAGAGCTTGTTGTACTCCTTCTCCGCTGACGTCACGAGTGATACTAACACTTTCGCTTTTACGAGCAATTTTATCAATTTCATCAATGTACACAATACCTCTAGCAGCTTTTTCTAAGTCGCCATCAGCTTCGCTAATCAATCGTGTTAAAATACTTTCAACATCGTCACCAACATATCCTGCTTCAGTAATACCAGTAGCATCACAAATAGCAAAGGGAAGATCAAGATAGTTTGCAATCTTACGAGCCATCATAGTTTTTCCACAGCCAGTGGGGCCAAGCATTAATACGTTGGTCTTTTCAATTTCAATTTCTTTACTTGGATTATTGATGCGTTTAAAGTGTTGGCTTACTGCTACGCTTAGTGCAATCTTAGCATCGTCTTGACCAATAACATAATCGTCAAGATAGTCTTTAATTTTAACAGGATTTAGTAGTTTGGTTTCGTTAGGCAGTATCTTGCCTTTTTCATCAACTAGTATATCATTGCATAGTTCTATACAATCATTACATATTGCAGCATGTTCTCCCACAATTAATTTTTCCACATCTTCTTTACTTTTTCCGCAAAAGTCGCAAGAGTGGTGATTGTCAATTTTTGTCATTAAATGCTCTTTCTAAAAATGATTCTATTTTAGTTATTCTGTTCTGGTTGATATAATGACAGATTGCTGATTTATTTTCATCAATTGTTTTATAATAGGTATTTTTCTTACCTAACATATATCCACTTAAAACGGTACTAATAGTATTTACACTATCAAGATCAATGTACTTATATTCCGATATGGCAGCAGCATGAAAAAACCAATTTAAATCAGCTTCGCCAGAATAGAAATAAATGTTAACATTCTGTTTTATAGTTGAGTTAGAAAACCACTTGCTAACTATCTCTTGATCAGTATCATTCAAATGAACAAATAGAATACTATATGATTCATTTTCAAAAACATCAGGTGGGGTGATTAAAGTTATCTTGCCTTCCATTACAGTCTTGCTCTAACTTCGTTTAGTATATCAACTGGAACATGGTGCAAGCTAACATCTTTATTTTTAACACGATCTGTCCATTGATTAATAATTGTATCTCTACGACGCTTCTCACCTATTTCAGCGTATTCAGCTTGTGTAATGGTCTTGGACCAAACTCCACTTTCTTTCTGTTCTTCATTTTGAACATATCCAGAAGGCTCTACTTCAATGCTATCAGCAACTTCAATCGGTTCTATATATGTATTTGCTACCCTTCGCACTTGTTCAATCTGATCTTCAGTTAATGCACCGTCATCTTCTTCGTAATCAGGTTCTTCAAGATCATAATCATCTAATATACCACAGTCTTTATTTGGACAATACAATCCAATACCAGGAGCATCAAATAATTCAGTTCCACACTTGTTACAGAAAAGAGGTTCTTGCCCCCCGGGCCATTTAACATATTCTTCCTTTACGGGCTCTTCCAATATAGATTCTGTGACAGTAGGCGGCTCTGTGTCTACGACAACGGTGGTCCCTCCGGGGCTGTCACCCTCCACTAATTCTCTCTCACGGAAGTTTTGAAAACTAATTTGACTAGATAGCAATAGGATAACTGCTAATGGATCAAACACTACAATGATTAAGATGATAACCCAGGTTACAGCTCGTTCCAAAATACTTGGATCAGTGTTACCATAAACAAATGCTGCTATGTATTTTATCGGACCAACTTCGGCTTCCACCTTGCGAACTTCTGCCGCGATAGGCGACCGTTCTTCGCTGAGTTGGCCAATTGTTTTCTGTTCGGACTGGATCTCAGAAAGAAGCCTTGCTCTTTCTTTCTGCTGACCGCGTCTAATAGCCACGGCTTTGTCTGCACCTTTTTCTGAATCCGAGCGTGCCATGACTTGGTCCACAGCGTCATCAAGTTGTTTAAGTGCCTTACGGTTTGCATCTATATTCTCCCGACTTGTTTTAATCTTCTCATCATACACACTGATCTTGGCCAGTACGTCTCCGCTGACTAGACTTTGATCACTATGTGCTTTGCTTAGGAATCCAAATGATCCCATACTTGTTACCATCATAAGAACCATAATGGCTGCACTTAGGTACAGTCTAATACTCCAAGGAGCAATGTTCCAGTTTTGTTTAAGCCACAACGTGGCGCTGACTTTGCCTATGCCCAATGCTACACCCATAATAATTACGGGCAAAACGGCGGCAGCAAAGATAGCAGTGAGTCCAAGAATACTGTAGTACTCTGCGACCACTGAGAGAGCAATGCCACTTAGCAGTGCGAGATAGGCGAGGAATTTTTCATTTAGTGTTGGTTTCATAGTAGAATATTTATCGACGCATTCTGGCCAGATCTTCTGCGTCTTGTTGACGAAAGATTGGAACAGCGTTACTTTTGTGTAGTTGTCCAATACCCAACATTTCGTCGCCTGTATACATTTGAACAGGCTTTAGTGCTGCAACACCTGTTGCTTGTCCTAAACTTTTAATATGAGCGGTGCTACGGCCGGCAGGAATGTCAAGTTTATAGACTAATGGTTCAGCAGCCATTGCTCGCTTACGTTTCTTTTCTTCTTGTTCAACGCCTTGACGTTTAAGAAGGTCTTTCCATTCAGCATCAAGTTGTCGTGCTCGCTGTGCTTCAGCAGCATTACGAAACTTAATCTTGCCTTTCTTTTTACCAGTGGTAGTAAGTGCTGGTCCACATAGGTGCATACTCATAATTTAATGAGCAACCATTTCTGCAATAGGTGCAACTTGCTCAACACCTTGCTCTACAGCACGCCAGTTCTCTTTAGTAAGTCCTGTAAAACGAAGTATAGATCCATTTGCAGCAATTTTAAAACTACCTGCTACTACCCAGATTTGAAAACCTGTAGCATCGATCCCTGCTAATTTTCGAACCACACCGTTGATATCACCCGATTCAGTATCACGCCCTCGATTCCAATAGTATGTACTTTTATTACCTTTCCACTTTTGGAAGTCTCCAGTAGAGTTGGTACAAAATTGTTCAAGTGATTTCATAATAATTTCTGCGGACATATAACTAACTCCTTTGTTGATATATTACTAGTATACGGTAAATCCATTATAATTGCAACCAACGTTTTTACCAAAAGAAAAGGGCTCCTTAGAGCCCTTTAATATCTAATGTTTAGATTAGAAATTGTATTCTAGACCAACACCATATCGTGTAGTATCTGTAGTTGAAGCTTCTTTCAAGTAACGTGCCAATACTTTGGTATTTTTACCCAACTCGTAATTTGCACCTACATTGTATGCTTTGGTAGCACCAACTTCACCATAACTAGCCATTGCAGTTACTTTTGGAGCAACTGTTTGAGTTACGCCAACACTTTTACCAGTTTTAGCCACACCACTAACAGTATCATCAGAGTATAGACCAAATACTGTTGTTCCAGTTTTAGCCACATTAAACTTAGCACCGTATGCATTTGATAGGCTAGTAAGCCCATTATCAAAGCGGGCATAAGTAGCAGACAAGGGTCCATTAGTGTAAACTAAACTAGTAGTATATGGATTTGGAGTTCCATCAACTTCGCTATTGGAAATTTCGTACTTGGCCGTAAAACCTTCGGCAATACGACCAGATAGGAATACTGTATTGCTCATCCGAGTTCCTTGATATGAGTGGATAGTAGCCGAACTAGATCCAAACAGATCACCACCCATTGCATCGAATAAATCTAAAGATTTAGTTAATGCAGTTTTATCGCGTCCAAGTCCTACCGAACCGTATTGATTTGATAGTCCAATTAGAGCAACTCGATCACCAATGGTGCTAGCTGCCGGGCTATCGATTCCAACATTAACTTCAATATTGGCAAATGCCTTTACGCCACTTCCAATATCATCACCTGCTCGAAAACCAATACGACTTTTGTCGTTAGTTAAAGAGGTAACCGATGCTGCGGTTCCTACAGTAGAGGATTCTTGGTAAAGACGGCCCATGCCGTAAACAGTAACATCAGCCTGGGCTAAACTCATAAGACCAATTAGCATTGCAGAGATTGCAATTTTTTTCATTTTAAATTTCCTTTAATTAAAAGTCATTATTGACTTGTACTATTATATATCTCTTTTAGTCAGAGGTCAATAAAAAAGGTAACTTAAATTTTCCAACTTATTTGTTAGCTAATGGATTATCAATTGCTTTTTGGATCTTTTGGTCAATCTCTTTCTTCAATGTTTCCACATCCTTATTGACCTCTTTCTTTAACTGTTGAGTTTCGGAATTAATCTCTCTACGTGCCTGTGCCATTTCAGTTCGGACAGCCGCGGCTTCTGCACGAGCCTTGTCCAGATCTTCTCTAACACCTTTACGCATATCACGCATTTCACCTTCAGATTCACGTTGGGCTTGTTTAACACTGCGCTCAACTTGTTCAGTTACGCTCTCATTACGACGGATATCACCTTTTAAGTCATTTTTAATGTCACGAGTATAATCAGCAGTCTTGCCACTAGTTTCTTCAATTACTGCTAGACGTTTGTCAAATCCTGATAAGTCTGGTGCAGAGTAGTCTGAGATCTTTTTCTTCATACCTTGATAGTCTTTGTACACTTCAAATGCACCATACAGCCCGCCCAATAATGATGACACCAATGTAAATGCAACCATTAGTTTAGCAGGGGTAAATTCATAACCACCAATGCTAATAACTGTATCCTTGCTAGCATACTTCTTTGCTGCTGCTTCCATGTCGTCAATCTTAGCATTAACGTCTTTAATTTCTTCTGTCATTTTTATCTCCTAAATTGTTGGTCTACCATCTCTTGGTGTAATCTATCACTGCCTAACTGTCGTAATGCACGGGCATTGTCTACATTAGTTTGATTTCCGTATATATCTTTGGGTGCATAAAATCCTGCATCCTTAATAGTTAACATACTATATACTTCGTAACCTTTTGGTTGTGTGGCCATTGCTGTAATATCTACACCACCTGCTAGATCATTTATCTGCACATTTCTGTTTACAGTGTCTGTTCTTGTTTCACCAATACTTGATTCAAGTAACATCTTAAAATCAATTGGTTCATTTAATATTGCACTTCTACTAACAGCTAATGGTTGCGCACTTAATGAAAAATCATTCTGCCCGTTAGCATCTTGATTTACTATATTAAACATTATAGGACTCTTCAATGATAATCCAGGTATGCTTATAGGTCCAGTTTGTTGCCCACTAGTAGTTTCAACTGATGCTTGTGATTGCATTGATGACTGTATAACTTGTTGCGTAATTTGCGGTGCTATCATTGCAGTTTGGAATGATGCTTGTGAACTACTTTGTGACGATTGTGCTGAAGCTTGTTGTGGTGCCTGCATAACACTTATTGTTCCAGACTGCGCGGATGCTTGTGAACTACTTTGACTACTTGCTGAACTGATTGCAGTCATTGTATCTGCTATGGCCATTGCTTGCTCTTGTGCTCGACTTGAACTTGTTGCTATTTGTTGATTAGCATTTTGTACTGCTCGAGCCTGTACTGCTTTATCTGCTGCCTGTATTTGTTTAACAGCATTCATAACAGTAGCACTGGGTCCAGATTTATTTGACTCTAGTTTAGCAGCATCAGTTGTTGCTGCACTAACTGCCGCGACGACAGGAGTCGATGATACAGTTGCAACTACATCTTTTAACACTTGTGGAATGTTATCTGGAACAGCAATGTCTCCTGATGTTGATAATTGTACACCACCCACATTAACTGCGGTAGAAGGTGCAGCACTTGTATCAACAGATATAGATGAAGCCGAAGCAACAGCGGTATATGAAGCAGCAACTACTTTAGGAACAGTTGGTGGAGTAACAACAGGTGCAGCACTATAGTTTAAACTTAAACGAAAGTTTGTAAATTCTGGACCATAGTATCCTGCCCAATATCCACTGTCCTTGCTAGTTACACCTAATGATACACTTTGTAAAGTATTAGCAATATATGGATTGGAAAATGTTTGTGTGCCAGAAAATGTTTGCCAACTTGGCAAATGGTATCCGTAATTGTAAGTGTCGTTAACAACCACAGATCCTTTAGTATCTTTAAACTGAACATTGATCAATGCTATTGGATCATAGCTGCCCGGTTGTTGTCCGTTGATGTTTGAATTTTTTACAGCCCAGCTATAGTTATATCCGTTAACTTGTACACCCGTATCTGCCAATGCTCGATTAATTGCTATAGTTTGACTTAGAGTATTCTGTCCATAACTAAAATTGATACCAGTACCATTTAATCCTACATTAGGACAAGGCCCGCCACTATATCCACCCCATATGCGAGATTGGAGATATGTAGCACATCCATCCCAGGCTGTCTGGCTAACTAAATTGCCAGTAGCCGAGATGTCTTGACTATTAGAATAGTTTGAAAACGATAGCGCCAAGCAAAGCGCCAAGGCCAATGTTTTTAATGTTTTCATTCTTCTCTTCTTTTTCTAACTGTGGAATCTTGTTAGCATTTTCTTCCCATGCTGTCTTAGCTGCTTCACCAATCTTGCCTTCGTAAGGGCAAGGTGTTCCTGCTGCCATCATAGCATCAAACACTCTACGATCTTGACACATAGTAGCAACTGCTGCTACCTTCATACCCATGTCATACAATGTTTTAGATAACTTTAATCTTTCGCAATTCATGTCTTTAACAGTACCGCCGGAACTCACACCAAATATTTGTGTTTGTACTGCACCACTTGTACCTGTTGTACATAGGTCAGCATTGCCACCACTCATCATAGATGGTGCTGCTGCTGTTGGAGGTGGTTGAATAATACGCTGTGTTATTTCTGTAGTATTAATATTACGATTTGTCATATCACCACTGTTGACATTGTTGTTGGTCATATTGCCAGTATTAACATTATTGTTATTATTGGTATTTGCATTAGTTGATGTGGCAGTAGTTGCATTAACATTATTATTGTTATTAGTCATTGTACCACTATTAATATTGTTGTTAGTATTAGAAGTAGTAGCAGTTGATGCATTAACATTATTATTGTTATTGGTCATTGAGCCGCTATTAACATTGTTGTTAGTATAAGTCATTGACCCACTATTAACATTATTGTTAGTGTTAACATTTGCACTAGTGCTTGAATTAACATTGTTATTATTGCTAGTAGTTGTACCGCTATTAACATTATTATTGTTATAGGTCATTTCTCCACTATTAACATTAGTATTAACATTATTGTTATTATTGGTAAGCGACCCGCTGCTAACATTATTGTTAGTATAAGTCATTGTACCACTATTAACATTATTATTATTGTTAGTCATAGTACCAGTACTAACATTATTATTATTGTTAGTATTTGAACTTGTACTATTAACAGTAGTATCGTTAATATTAGTAACCGTGCCTGAATTGACATTGTTAGTATTAACTGTACTACTTGATGTACTATTAGTATCTACTAATGTGCTGGAATCGTAAGTTGTTCCAAATGCTGCGCAGGCAACTGCCATTGCAGCTAATGCTATAATTCTTTTTATCATAGTTAACCTTTGTATGTTAGAATTTGTAAACTAATCCAGCTGTGTAGACAGTAGACCCACCTTCTTTAGTTTGGAGTCTATCAGCACGAACACTAATAGTTAGGTCATCAGTTTGTGTCTGTAGTCCTACACCAATTTGATCAACACCATCTGTATGATGTAATGCTGTGGCATTGAACATATCGTATTTGGCCACTGCACCGATTGTTGCAGTCTGTGCCATTACAGATTGCGATAATACCATAGTCATAAGTGCGGCTAGGATTGTTTTTTTAAATTTCATAGTGTATATAACCCCCGTTATATAACTATTTAATAGTGAACCTTTTTGAGTTATATTAGTAGTTTACATAAAAGAAAAGCACCCGAAGGTGCTTTCTGCTATTTTGGATGACAAGGTATAACTACCTCGGAGATCATGCTGCTAGAGCGAAGACCTCATCATTAGATGCGTTTGCATTTAAAAGGTTTTGTGTCTACGACCGGAAATTTCCAATCCTAACGGCTTCTACATTGCCGGACAGTCCATTTCATTACTCTTGACCCAATCGATTACCGGAGCAGGCCCATCATAAGAAAACTCAATTAAATGTCATATGACCGGTTGCGTATAATACTGCCATTACAGGACCAGCTATATGCTCTCCGATTTCATACAAC
>Ga0114964_10003503_pt1 | contig 10592 bp, 28 predicted proteins | sample C_131016_MF_Meta_FD_92638 | JGI IMG/M metagenome (GOLD analysis project Ga0114964, IMG submission 92638) | Freshwater microbial communities from Lake Croche, Canada to study carbon cycling - C_131016_MF_MetaG | ecosystem: Environmental > Aquatic > Freshwater > Lake | place: Lake Croche, Canada... | reverse complement strand
GTTCATTTTTTAAATCCAACTCTTGTACTGGACTTCCATAACCTATGTTAAATCCTATTTTAAAAGCACTCTTGAGTTCTTCCTCACTATAACTTCTTTCTTGCATCCATTTAGCACCTTGTTCAAAAGAAGTATAATCAAACTCAATATAATCTATAGAGTCAAATATTCTATCAAATGCTTCTTCATGTGTTTCTTGTTTATTCTCCATAAGGTAATTCTGTTATTGTTGTTATACGTTTAAATGCTTTTGTTTCATCGTTGAATACATTTATAGCAGCTAATATATCATTAGCTTCTACAATTTTTTCAAGATCAACACATTCATCATTTTGTTCTACATAATAGAATACTAAATATCTTCTCATAATGGTATTAGTTTATTAAATTCAACTGGTGTATAATCTATCACCTCAGCACATACATTGATGTACTGTGAATCATCAAGACTGTTCTCATGAACATGTCCATGGATGTTGTAATGTGCTCTCTTATATGTAAGTTCTTTTGGATGAACAGGACAATGTGATAGAATGCATACATCTTTATAATATATAACACCTGATACACTATGTACATAGTTCAACATTTCTCTTACATGTTGTCTTTGATCATGATTACCTAAGACCACGTGTATGATTCCTTGTAATCTCTCTAAGATCTTATATTGTTTCTTCTCCATTGTAATATCTCCTAGCATATAAACACAGTCTCTCTTTGATATTGTGTTATTCCAGTTCTTTACAATGAGCTCATTCATCTCTTCTGCAGATGAAAACCCTCTTCTCTTGGCCATATTCTCATGATGAAAATGTGGATCACTAAATAAATATGTACTCATATCATTATTGATTTAAAGAATAAGGGCTCCTTTTACAGAGCCCATAATTCCCCTCCTTAATAACCCAACTTCTCAAGTTGGTTTATATTGGCCTCTACAATATACACTCCTTGTGCTATTGTACATGCAAATGCAATGCTCATTGCAAATGCTAATTGTCTGAACTGATAAAACTCAGTTGGTTTTAATGTGATTGTTTTCATTGTTTTTATAATTATTAAGGATTAATACAAAATAAAAAAGGCTACCATTTCTGATAGCCTTAATGTTGAGATTGGCACTAGTAAAACCCAAACCATAAAGTACTCAACTCCTTCTCTGTGTGGAAAGGACTTAACATTCGTGGTATGCAAACTACCCAATGTCTGTTACTGTACTATTTGCGTCAAGTAACTGCTGTGATTAAGATAGGATTCGAACCTATGTGTAAGGATATATGTCCATCGCATACCATTCTGCCACTTAATCATATCCCTCGTGTGAGGGACACATATCAATAGTTGAAAAAAATTAACCAAACCTTTGATTAATATATTAGCACCCTCTTTCTTATCGCAGAGAACAAGCTGCGTGTTATGTCTTTTAATTTCTAATAAGAGAGTTAGGGTCATGTAATTAATTAGGAGACCACTAGGGAATATTATTACTCTTTCTTTTAACTACTTGCTGAGAACTCCCAATGGTGTATAATAGCATATCTCATACAGCTATATCCATTCTATATATTACTATACAGTTTCTATCAGGGTTTAGATTATTTTAAATATGTTTCCAATTTGTTCTTTGTATTATACCTGCAATACAACCATAAGAAACATTATACAATTCTGCTAATTTTTGATATGTTAATTTGTCTTCTATTCTTTTTTTTCTTATTTCTAATACTTGTTCTTCTGTTAATACAGAAAAACCATTTTTAGAACCTTTGTTTGAAGCATTACCAAATTCATAAGCATGTTTGTCATTTTCTTCTTTTGTTACCCACTCAAGATTATCCAAAGAGTTATTTTCTCTATTTGAATCTTTGTGATTAATAACATTTTTATTATCAGGATTATCAATGAATGCAATTGCTATTAATCTATGTAACTGAAAGTTTTTAATTTCTGTTTTAGATTTATATAATTGAATACCTATGTATCCATCAGGTCTCTTAAAAGATTTTTTAATTCCTTTATTTGAAATTCTCCTTACTATTCCTTCAGGATTTATTTCATAATCACAGTTTTCTATTTGTTTCCACATAATAAATATTTTTTTACAAATATACAAATAAAAGTGATTAGTACTAATCTTTTATTAAAATATTCCACCCCATATTTCTATGGGGTAAATATTGAGAACTCATTTGTGTTTAGATAACCATTTCTTTATCTCTTCGACACCACTTCTCTGTGTGGAAAAACACATCCAATATTACTACTGGTATCATTTATGCAATTGAGGATTTAAATTTTAGCTTCAATCCAATGCAAAGGTATTCAATGTTTAACCTTTAGCTTCTAACAGATTATCAGTTCTGACGCTTTACACAGCTTAGCTAATTATCTTTTATATCACTCATGTGAGTTTTAAACTCATAATAATGTATAATATAGGTAAGTTCAGTGATACGCAGACCTACACTGACTATTTAAACTAACAGGATGGCGTTTATAGTCCCCAGTGATTATACAAAATTTTTGCAAATATAATTTACAGTGATATGAAACATATTAATTGTTTTTATACACATCTATGTGTGTTCCAGTATCTATGTGTTCTAGCACAAGCTGAACCACAAGAATTTAGTAATAAAAACAGTGCTACTATAAATGTATACAGTAGCACAAATTTAAAAAGTTTTTTCATTTTTTTTCTTTTTAATTCTTTTCTCAATAACTAGTTCAGCACTAACTACGCAAATTGCACCCATTAAGAATCCAATTCCATATACTATGAAATATTCCATATCTATCTTTTTTTATTAATTCAACAGCTATTTTATGTCCTTTAACAGCATCTTCAAGAGATGTATATCTCTCTTGATACTGATCATGTTTACCCCCAAATATCATAGTTTCCCATAACACTGGAATACCTTTTTTATGTCCATGGTCAAGACCAAGAAATACTGTTGATACATATATATCACCAATATTTTCTTGTTTGACAGCCTTTAAATTTGGATTTTTACTTTCCCATTTTCTATACTCTCTATTAGAGCATTTAATAGGATTATTGTTTTCATCTAATATATACCACATAATTAATCATTGTTAACGTATCTAGAAAGTCTTTTATATGTTAGTGATTCATATTTTTGTAATATGATTAATGCTTTACAACAACTAAACTGTTTAGGATTAGTTGAGCCTACCACTTGTCCTACAGTTATTTTAGCAGGTATTCTTGGTCTTTTACTTTTCATTGTTTTTTCTATTAATAGACATACCAGCAATAACTGGAACAGTTAAAGGTGCTAATATAAGACATAAAATGTCATTAATATCCCATTGTTCTAAATAATCATGTTCATTTAATAATATTCCAAAGAATATTAAATATGTAATAATGCAATATAAAATCATAAGTTTAAAATGTATTAAGCTTACAAACTATAAGTATTTTTGTTTATATAGTTATAATCTGTAAGCAATTAGTAAAATGTTATTGTTTGTTAATTATTTTTTTGGGAGCTTTGAGCAAGCTTTGAGCTTATACACCAATTAGCTTTTCTAAATGGCCTTCATTAATAATTCTATTAAGAATACGTTCATCATTATCTTCTAATGAAGACAATTGGTTTATCAATACAATTCTATCATGAGTTATATTCCCACCATAAATTGTTTTTACTTTCTTACCAAGATTAGTAAGTTCTGAACAATTACGTTCATCTAATTGGTTGTGGTTTTCATCAACCCATCTACCATTAATTATTTGTATCATGTTTATGTCTTAAATCAATTATCATTTGTTGAACTTCTATTCTATCTTTATAAGCTTCAATAAGTCTATTATTAATTTCATTTATTTCTTTTAATAGCTTATTTTGTTCTTCTAATGTTTTAATATAATCTTCCATTGTTATTTATTATTTGATTTCATAACAACCATTGCTAACATGGCCATCATTGGGTTATCTTTTAAAATTCTTTCTGTTTCAGAACCAACAAACATTGTTGAAATATATACAAGATCATTATATGAAAATGTATTAACTATTTCTTCTGCTATTGATGATGTTTTTTCAATTTTTCCTGATATTATTTTCATTGATATTGCTGAACATTTTTCAGCATGCTCTTGTAAATAATCTTCACTAAAACCCATTGCTTCAAACAATGAGTCTTTAGTGTGATCAAATTTTATATCTGCCATATTATTTAAATGTTAATATTAGTAATGGAATTATATATGACATATCTAATATTAAACATATTAGTAATGCTTGACAATGTTCTCTTTTTGTACCTTTAAAGTTAGGCATTATACAAAATGTTATCATAATGCTATATTATTATAGGTCAACCAATAGGTCTTCCCAGTTAATAGTTTTTCTTTTAGCTTCATATTGTGCAATATATTCCTCTTCAGCCATAACTTGTGATAAAGCTGTTGATATTTCTTCTAATGAAGCATCTTCTAATGTAATGCTATACATTACTAAAACCATTTCTTGTAATCTTTCTAAATTGTTCATGTGTTCTAAGTTTTTAAATTTGATTATAAATTAAAATTGCCATTCCAATAAGCCAAGTAATAATTAATACTATCTTGGCTTTGTTTACTTTTTGTTCTAATGTTGATTTCATAATTATTTATCATTTTAAATTAAAATATTCATATACATCATTTCCAACTACAATTGGTGGAATCCATCCTATTGTTAGCATAAGAAATAATGTTATATCATTTACTAAGCAATCTCTAAAAGACAAATCTGATACACACCAGCCTATTGTTCCCATTAGAATCCATGTAAAAATAATTGTAGCCATTACAGCTAACATAAGTTTTGTTGATTTCATTTTGTTTATTATTAAGGAATAAGTTTTAATTCTTTTGCTCTACGCAATACTTCTTGTGATACTTCATTATCAAAGTCAATTATTGGATATAATAAACCTGATAGATAATTTCCAGATTCATCACCATACACTGATGCATTACTGTATTCAAGGAAACTATCATGATTGATATAAATACCAAGATCATAGTTGTTACCTACTTTATCAGTATAAGGACCTAAATAGATGCAGTAGTTCCACATCCATTCTTTTGCACTTGGATAATACAGAGGTGCACCATTTAATAAATTGTTCATTGTTATTAAGGAGTTTAAAATTCGTTTATTATATCACAAGGATAATCATCAATGTATTCATCACAATTGCAAACATCATCATGGCCATGTAATGTACCTAATGAACATTCCCAATCAGATGTTATTTCATAATCCATAGGAGAATATTGATCAAAGACAGTTTCTTCTTTTATGTAATAATCATGTATACCATCATGATTGATAAGATCATCTAAGAACTTATTTGCATCAGATTCATTGATGAACATTTTTCTGTTGTAATCAGCATATACATCATCTGTATAATGCTTCCAATGTGCTGTAAATATTTTCATAATTGTTAATTGTTTGTGTTTTACACCTAAAACTATATAAACAATACATTCTCTCTTTCTTACGTTTGAGTATTGATTGACAGTTAAACCTTAGTTTATCCTGATATAGAAACTGGTGTCCTCAACATCTTGGAAGGTTATTGAGTTTTTTAAAAGGGCCCTAAGAAGAGCCCATTATTATTAAAAAGGTAATTTAATTATTTCATCAAAAGGAGTAATTTTTATTATTTTATAACAATCTGGTATATCATAATGAACAAAATCTAATATTTGATTTTCTTCATCATCAAAATCAACCACTTCATGATATGTAAAACCTATATATCCATCTGATAATTCTTTTACTTTATTAACAGCATTCTTTTTTTTTAAAAAGAAATAATCTGTTTGATAAAAATCTGAATGTGCATGATTATGCATCATTGCACGTTTAAGTATTTGGTACATAATATTTATATTTATTTAAAGGCTCCTGTTACAGAGCCTATTATTATTCTGGTAATGAACATAAATCAGGATGTTCTATCTTCACTTTAAGAGAAATGTATTCATCATGTAAAGAAGAAAGTCTTATATCTAATAATCTATGAATATAATTTTTAATAGTTATCAATTCATCTGTAGACAAAGAATTATAATCTAATGATTCATTCTCTTCTCTATACACTCCTAACTTAGTATTACTATTAAGAACTTCTTCTCCTCCTAATAATCCTGTTAACTCTTCTATTGAAAGATCTGTATATCTCAATAGTTTATTCACTCTAATATATCCCATAATGCTATATTTATTAATTGTTTTTTTGATTTTACTACTTGTTTTTAACCCATTTATTTGCAGAAGGGTCTACACTGCTATTCTTTTTTATCCAAAGAATATATATTTCTTTAGAAGATTCTCAATATTTAATACATTTCATTAAAGTATTCTCAGTTGCTCTCGAGAAAAACTTATGAATAATGCAATGGACATTCTTTAATAGAATATCCATTACATATTTCATTCTCTCCTTATTATATATAGGTATAAAAAGTTTTTGTTTCTTTTATAAAGAACCCACCCAAAGTATGTTGTCACATACCCACCCTATATATATAAAAAAAGGGTCAAAGACCCTTTTTATTAAATGCTTGCGTTAGCAAGTTTAGAATAATCAATTGCTTGAGTGAATGCCTCAACAACAATATTCTTGATTTCTTGCCAGCCCCCACTTGGTGCACCAACAAACAAACTGTTGTATTTCTCACTGTACATTACAGGAAAGCCTGCAAGGTGCTTTTCTGTAATGATTCCTTCTCTCACTAAAGGTGTGATGTTTTCAGCACACACAACATTTGTTACCTTACCATTCTGTTTAATCATAATGGTTGCTCTCTTGGCACCTGTCTTGCTGTTTTTAATAATCAATAACTCTGCGTTTGGAAATACATCTTGTATAGTTCCTAAACTGCTACTTCCTTCTTGCTCTGCTTTCCACTCAATGCCTGCTAATACTTGTTCTAATGTTTTCATTTTTCTAAATGTTTTTTAACTTATAATGATTATGGGAGAGTACCCTACTCTCCCAATTTATAGGTGGGGTAGAATATTGGAAGTGGTCAACTCTCTCACTAATATGGTGGAGGGTATAATTTTGAAAAAAATTTTTTAAAAATTTCTAATAAAAATAGCCCAGGTAAAAATTTTTCCTTTTACACAAATTTTTCTATATAAAAAATTTTGTTATTAATTAATTTTTTTTATATATCTTTGTCATTATTTAAAAACCAATTACATAATGATAATACAAAAGTTAAAAAAAAATATAGCAAATGAATTTTTACTAGCTGAAAAATACTATGGAATATTATCTGTTATTAATTCTTTAGGATTAACAGAAAGAGAAATACAACTTATTGCTTTTACAGCTATCAAAGGAAACATTTCTAATGTAAATTATAGAGATGAGTTTTGTAAAAAGTATAATACAACAGCACCTACAATAAATAATATTGTAAGTAAATTAAAAAAGATAGGTGTATTTGTTAAAACAGAAGATAAGGATAGTTCCTATCCAAAAAAAGTAAGAGTAAATCCTTCTATTAATTTAGATTTTAATAAAGGATTAATGTTAGCAATTACATTAAAAAATGAGACCAATTAACATTACACTCAAAAATTATTTGATTAAAAAAATAGCTGTTAATAAAGTGACAGATAAATTAATTTCTGAAAAAATAATTGACACTGTTATAACACATCAATTTGAATCTGCACATAATGCTACAACAGATTGTAATTCTGTAGAGCTTTCTGGATTTGGTAAATTTGTTTTTAATCAAAAAAAAGCAAATAAACAAATGGCTAAATATGAAAGTCAAGTGGCAATGTATACAAAGATATTAGAAGATAAAACATTGTCTAGGCCATTAAGAAGAAATAATGAAATGAGACTTGAAACAACATATGCTAATATTAAAGCATTAAAACCAAAACTAAATAGTAATGAGTAAATTAGGTGAAATAGTAGAGGGATGGAAAAACAATCTCACCCCTGAAGCATTATTAGATAAACAAATAATAAATGTATCAAAAGAAAGAATAGGTATATGCAATGAATGTGAACACATTTCTACAAAGCATAAATCAAAAAGACCTGATGTACATTGTGTAGAGTGTGGGTGTACATTGTCTGCAAAAACAAAATGTCTTTCATGTGCATGTCCTTTAAATAAATGGTTGGCTGTTGAACAAAATAAATAATATGTTATGGAAAATAATAGTAAATTTAAATTAAAAAAAATTCCTGTTGAGGTGCTAATGGATATCCTTGAAGAATTGTTTGAAAATGGTTTTGATTATGTTGATTTTGAAGGGGAACCAGATAAAGAAAATTTACGTGATACTATTACATTAACAGTTAATCCTACTTATCATTTTGAATTTGTAACAGAAGAAGAAAATGCCAGTGATATTACAGTGGTAAATAATGATAAATTATCTGATGATGATTTAAATCAATTGATATGAGAGGATATTATAAAAAAAGTATTGCTGTAATAAGCAAATTAAATAAGATGCTTCCTGGTATTACATTAGGTAAGCATCTATATACAGCTTTAAATGAAGATGCATTAGAAAATCTTTCTGATAAAGAGTTGTATTTTAAATTAAATGATTATCTTAGCACACTAGAAAGTGATGTTCCTCATGATGAAGATGTTGAACAAATTATAAAAGAAGGTCTTAATTTAAATAATATTTTGGAAGAAGAATAAATTAATAAAAACTAACTACATAATGGAAGATATTTTAAAAAATGCAGGTCCTGGATGGGAATCTACAGAAAGTAAGTTTTATAATCCTGGAAATATACCAGCTTGTAATCCAGAAAATGATTGCAATACTATACAAGATTTACTTGGAGAAGAAGATGGATCATATGATGAGTATTTAAGAATCAAAAGAGATAGTCTAAGAGAAATTGTTTATCAAGAAGATAGCATACAAGAACTTATGTTTAAACTAAAAGAACATATGTTAATTATTAAAAATTGTAAAGAAGAAATTGATTCAGCTTTTGCAAAATACATATCAGTACAATGGCAGTAAAGAAAACTACATACATTAATACAGAACTTGATTGGGCTGAGGAACAATTATCAAGCTGGAAACAATACGTTGATGCTAATCCCTTACATACATTAGAGGATAGGATTAAATGGAAAGAAACCAAAGCTGGGGGTGCTATGCCTATGGTGATAGCATCTATTGAGGCTCAAGGGAAGTTTGTACAAGAAACAATGAAGAATTACCTAGCTCTATTAGAGCAAGTTGAGAAATTACGTGAGAAAGAAGAAGCAAAGGTGGTACCTGTTAGAGGTGGTGCTGAGCTTGGTAGTATGGCTGAAGATTTCTTAAAAGGACGTAAATAATGAATACACCAAAAATAAGTCTTAATATTATAAGACACGAGTATGTTAAAAATCTATTAGGGAATTCTTATGATGATGTTTATAATCCTTTTCCAGAAGCAGTTAATGTAGGGACATATACATTATCACATATAGAAGGTATGCAAGAATTTTTAAAACAAGAAGAGGATGTAACTGAATATGATGAAATGATAAATTATTTGCATATAGAAGTACCACTTGCAAGTGATAAGTATAAAATAAAATATCAACTATAATGGAAGGCTTAAAGAGTATTGATTACAAAGACTGGTTTATAAATCAGAAAAGAGTTCCTTCTAAAGACTCAGAAGACTATAGAGAATTCTATGCCTATCATAAACAGTTATGTATTGATGGTTGTATGATGGGTGGTGTATACATCAATCCTTTCTTATATTGGCATTTAAACTTCTGGAATACAGAGGTGGATATAATAGATGAACGTGGTAGAATATCACAGAAATATGCCAATCCATATCTACGTGATAATGAGTGGATTATTACAAATGAAATAGATAGAGCACACAACGAAAAGAAAGGCCTAGTGATACTAGGTATTAGACGTTTGGCTAAGAGTGTAATTGAGAGCTCCTATATAGGTCATGGTGCAACGTTTGATGAAAACTCCCAGAACATTATAGCAGGATTGAATGCTCCCGATATAAAGCTTATTACAGATAAGATTGACAAAGGATTAAACTTCTTACCAGAAGCATGGAGATGGCAAAGGGTAGAAGACAATTGGAAAAACCAAGTTACTTTAGGGATCAAGACAAAAGCAGGAGAGAGAATCCCCTTTTCTCAGATCCTTATTCGTAACTTAGATGGTGGTAATAATGAAGAGGCTATTGCAGGTACAAAACCTAGAAGGCTTATTATTGATGAGATAGGTAAGGGTAATTTTCTTAGAGGATTACAAGCTGCTACACCAGGATTTACAACACCATTTGGTTGGGGATGTTCTCCAATACTTACAGGTACAGGTGGGGATATGCAGAACTTCATGGATGCAAAGAGCTTAATGTTCGATGTACAGAATTTCAACTTCCTAGAATACAATAGTGCTAAAGATGATCAAAGAATCCATGGACTATTCATCTCCCATAAATATAGAATGGAAGCTAAAGAAGATTCTTCTTTAGGAGCTTATTTGGAACAACCAAAAGAATCAGAGCTACATAATGTAAAGATG
>Ga0114964_10003502_pt1 | contig 10592 bp, 21 predicted proteins | sample C_131016_MF_Meta_FD_92638 | JGI IMG/M metagenome (GOLD analysis project Ga0114964, IMG submission 92638) | Freshwater microbial communities from Lake Croche, Canada to study carbon cycling - C_131016_MF_MetaG | ecosystem: Environmental > Aquatic > Freshwater > Lake | place: Lake Croche, Canada... | reverse complement strand
CTGCCTGCTGTAGTTCTTCAAACTCTGCTTCCAACTCATGCACCGGCACCACAATGCCCAACATTTCCTGTATGCCCACCAAGGTATCGCTCAAACTGACACCATTTATTTTGAGATCAGCATTGTCACCTTTGAGTTCCAATGTACCACTTTGTTGTAGTGTGGCGGCGACATTGGTGGCCGCATAGCCTGGATTGGCCCAAGTTCCGTTGGCGCCCGAGCTGGTGTACACATAGCCTGACGGACTGACCCCTGTGGTATCGATAGTTACATTGCCATAATATGGCGGTATGGTGGTGGTGTTCATTGTGTATGACATAATAGCATTATATATCTTTATGCCGGGTATGTCAAACTAAATATTTCCATGTTAGCACTTAAATATGAATCTTATCGACCAGACCTTTCTGTACCTTGGGTATCAGAACTACTCACAACAACATCGGATCCTGCATTGCAATCGTTGAGTCAGAGCTATCGTCGTTGGCTAGATTTATCGCAAGGGCAACATGGTTGGCGTATGCAGATCATACACGGCACAGATCCGCATGTGGGCATACACATACATGACTTTGGTCCAAACACCACCGAAGAAAGCATATATCACCTGTACGATCTGTATCTGTATAGGTTCTTACCAGAGTACCAAGAATGGTACTACTGGCTAAGAAACTATGTTCAACAACACCATTGGCGCATCACTAGAACCATTGTTGAGATTTAGATATCAAATCCAAAATTGGGATCAAAGTGTTCTGCCGACTCCTCGTAACCTTTATAGCCACGCGGATTGCATACCACACGACACTCACCAATCATATAGTCGAATTGATCATGAGTGTGTCCATGTGTCCATACTTTGATTTCAGGATAGTCCAACATAAACTCACTGAGGTCACTTGAGTACGCACCGTTCATGATGGTATCATTTAGGTACTTGGGTTTGATACTGACCTTGCTTGGAGCATGGTGGGTGCAGATCACAACAGGACCGGTCTTGCCTTCAGCACGACGATTTGCCATAACCGACTTTAGATACCCAATAGTTCGATAATGGTCTGACATGGTCTTTTCCGGCTGTAGTCTATGATACACATTTTTGACTTCGTTAAACATGGTAATTTGACGATAGTCGTTCATCATCGACTTCATATGAAACAAGGTCAACTCATCACCTCGATTCATGTCGGTCCATAAGGTGGCACCCAAGAAGGTGACGCCATCAATGTCAATCGACTCGTTTTCCAACAGATGCACATTGTCCGGCAACTGTTCTTTCAGATGTGGGTAAGTTTTATGGTACTGGAATCCATAGTGCTCGTGGTTGCCCATCACATAGATCACATGACGGTATTTGGGGCACTCCTCAAGGAAGAAACGGATATACCGATCTTCTCGTTTTCCATTGAATACCTGTTCGGTCAACACCTGATTCAGTATATGATTTTCTCTGTAACGCTCACGCTTGACATTTTTGGCTTCACAGATGTCCCCAGATAGGATTAGGACATCACCGCCGGGTAACTCAAGATCTGCAAACTCAAGGTGTAAATCACTCATAACATTAACACGCATCGTCTTCTCCTATAATAGTAATTATACTATTGATTACCTTATTGCACAATTAAAAAAAGGCCCCTTAGGGCCTTTTGGGTCACGCCTGGGATTAAACCAAACCCATTGCCATTGCTTTGTAACCAGCGGCCACAACCTTGCGGCTTGGTTTGCCGTGTTTGTATGTGGTTACGCGAACACCGTTGCCAGCAACATGGCTGTCTGCATAAATTGCAAAACCTTGTTGACGGATACGAGTAGCTTCAGCACTCAAGTTGCCAATGCCAAAACGCTTTTTGGCTTCTGCTGGGGTCAAGGTTTGACCTTCCAATACCATGGCTTTGAAAGCCTTACCAGTTTTAGTTTCTAAATTAATCATGTTTTTTCCTTAAAAGTATTTGCAGTAATCTCAACTGCTGATGCTAGTATAGCAAAATTATTACACTAGGTCAACAAGTAATTTTACCGTTTGTAATACACTTGCCCATAATATATCTTACGACACACTTCCTGACCTTGCAACACCCGCTTGGTATCGCAGTCTTGATGGTAGTGCTCACTTAGGGCATGGCCGGCAACCGTTTTTCCGGTGGTGGCCACTACACCCAAATCAACCACAGTCATGGCACAACCTTGTAACACCAAAAACAATAATACCAGCAGTTTATTCATCTTGGTGTTCCGCAGGTGCCCATCCCAGTTGTCGTAGATCCGACTCAATTTCTTCTGTGACTTGACCCTCAGGTACAAAACCGTCACCGGTTCGATGACCAAGACCAAATCCTTCTTCTGCCGATCCAATGCCTGAGCAGTACCAATCAATGTAATCGCCAGCCTGGCGTATCCTTGCTATCAGGCCGCCGGCATATCGCCAACTGCAACCCCAAGTCTCGTCTTTCAATATGGGCATGACTTCTAGTCGTTGCCATTCTTGATTACACAGAGCCGCATAGAGATTTTGTGCATAGTCATCTCTGGTACGCACTTTGTCGCAGATGTATTCGGTTGCAAGTATATCGTTTTCTAGATTGTAGTCCATACTTTATTATATATTATTTTGAATTTTGTGTCAACTAAATTGCTGGCTAGGGCGTTATATATGTGTGACACTGAACTCCAACTCATTTATTGCCATTTTGATCTTGACCACTGCATTGGTGACAGAACCGGCCATGGCCACAGTTGCAACCAAATCAGAAGTGGTCAAAGGCCACTTACCAAGAGTACCCAGAGTCAAACTGCTTCGCAGTAATCCGCATAGATTTACAGCCATTCGGTTGCAAGGAACCGATCCATATGATGCACCCGATGACGATTTCCTTTGTGCCAGTAGTGCCCGCAAACCCAAAGTTATCAAACCTGTAGATGACGATGAAGAACTTTCGGACTATGTCACAGTTCGATTGGCAGTGGCCCGTGCCAGAGCCATGCAACGATATCGTGAAATTCGAGCATAAAATTTTTCCTAAGTTGTGTTTGTGACTAAGTATTAGTGTGACAACAGTCACAGCTCGTGTTTAACACACATACACACATTAAAGGAGGAAAATATGAGCAAAACACCTTACGAGATCCGTCTCGAACTTCTCAAAATGGCTAACGAAATTCTAGTTACGCCAGTCCACCAAACCCGAGTAGCACTAAGCGACGAATACCATTCCAAGCTGAACGATGCCAATCGTGGTACGCTACCTTACCCCACCATGCCTAGTTTTCCCACTAGCACGGACATTGTGAGCAAGGCCGAAGAACTCAAAAAGTTTGTAGACCAGGCGTAAAAAAAGGCCCTAAGGGGCCTTTTTAGTTAGTGTAACTTGTCGGGTGCGTTCATCAATGCCCCAAGTCAGTTCATCCCCAATCTGCCAACCATTGGCCTCCAAGGCTTCGGCTGGTAAGGGCATGACAATGTCACCGGTGTTGGGATCTTCTTCCAGTTCGACCGTCCAAGTTGTAGCAGATTGACGAATAATACGAGGCTCTAACACACTTGGCTCAATTAGACTCTTCATGCATGATCCTGATGTCTGTTACATTCATCACACGAAATGAACGCCATTCATTTTTGTCTAGACAAAATACACTAAGAGTTTCAGGTTTGTATAACCGTGTTTGGTGATGTTCATTTACAGCACGGGCCGGCATTGCATCAGCTCTAAGTGTACAAGGCATGGTGCGTACTGTGCCATCTACCTTGGTAAAAGTAATTTCACAATCGTGTTCACTTAACAGATTACGGATATAACGATTGCGACTATCAGCATCTCCAACCAGTTCCAATATTACTCCAGTGTCGGTCATTTTTCACCCTTGTTACGACTGGTGCGTTGTCTGGAACTGTCTTGCTCAATCACAACATAACTACGCACAAAGGCACCACGAGTGTGGTTGTCTAAAATCAGTGACGCGGCACGTTTCACACTCTTGCTGATCTTGACAGCTTTTGGGTCATATCCTCTACAGGTCATTTTGTTTCCTTTTTAAATTGTTCACGACAGGCTTGCTTCATAGCAGGTGTATAGTCCGGATGTATTTCTGCTATGCTACAATTATAGCGTATTTCACCTGGCTTGGGCAACCACATTTGGACAATGCCAATACCGAGACAAACCAAACCAAATAATGCAATCACAATGATAGCGTCTAAGGCCCACACTTTGTATCGGAACCAACGCCGCTTTTGTTGTTCTATATCTGAGTGTTTCATGCCAGTGTATCTACTTTTGTTCCTAGGCCACGACTTTTACCACCGGTATCAAGTCGTCTGATACGCATACGCTCGTGATCAATGATATCAGCTCGCATCCGTAACTCTTGGTGTTTGAGTTCCATTATGTGCTGATCCAACTGGTCGAGCTCCATTTGTTGTTGGTATGCTTTTACTGATTCTATTTTCATAATTTTTCTCCGGCTGTAAAGCCACGGAAGCGAAGGAATCGGGGGAAGCGCAAACTGTAGGTGCCATCCTGATTCTGTGTTATAGCATCGGCTCGTACTTCAACCACCTGACCTGCACACTTGACACGATCTTGCCAAAAGTCATCACGCTGTTGATCACTGAGTCCCGAACCCACATTCACACGAATAGCTCGTTCGTCGTCTACACCCTCGCATACCAAGGCGCCCAACTTGCCCACATTGCGACCAGTACCTTCTTCTACATCAACCACAGTGAGACTGACTTCAATAAATGGTTTTTGTTTCAACCAGGCTGTTGATCTTTTGCACTCGTAAACAGCATAAGGATCTTTGATCATGATACCTTCGTAGCCACCCTCAATTGCATCAGCATTGATTTCAGCAAAACGCTCAGCACCCTCTTCGGTGTCCAAGTTCACAAGTTCCTGTCCCACCACTGTGACATTGGGCATATGGTCTGCAACAGGCAAGTACCAGGCCAACAACTGCTCACTGCGTTTGTGCTGTGGGCGACTGCTCATTCCTGCTTGAAACTCTTTCAAGGGCAAGATATCAAACAGATTCAGTACCGCATCGTCGGCTCGTGCATCACTTTTGCGGTGTATCTGCCGCATCAAGTCTTGAAAGTTGCCCGACATGATCTCACCATCTAACACCATGGGCTCACGGAGAAACACTGCATGTTTGGCAATCTGTCGTCGAACTTCCTCAAAGTTCACCAGTTCTTTGCCGTTGCGACTGTACTGATCAACTTGACCGTTGGGGTATACAATAGTAATCACACGCACACCATCCAGGTTGACTTCAATGACTTTCTCACCTGTGACTTTACCTTCATGCTTGGCACCATCAAATGCCAACTGGCACTCAAACACCGGCACATGAAATTTGGGATCTGCATGTTTGTTGATGGTACTATCACTAGTGCCACAACGCATGTCCTTGATCAGGATGCGTCGATACCACAGATTCCATTCTGCTTCTCGTGCATTCATACGCAGATAGTTCACTGCGGTAACGGCAGTATTGCCAGTGATACGGCGTTCGGCCAAGTCTTGTGCTGTTTTCCAAAACACTTCGCTGGCCAGTCCTTTGCCATCACCTGTTTTTTCTTCAACCTTTTTAACACCAAATGTGATCATGGCATCGTATGCCGCACGGAAGCCACGAAACAATTCGGCATTGTCTGCCGCACTCTCACGACGGATAATGGCTTCTTTTGCTAGCCTACTATTATCTGCTTCTAGTTCGGCAACGACTTCCCAAGGTTTAAGCATGTTCAAATTCCTTTACATGTTTACAAGCACCGCGGAAAGTGAATCCGCTACAAGTGCAATTATACACATTTTCTTCTAAGGTCACAATGTATATATCACCTTTTGAACCTGTGACTTCCCAACGATTGGGATTTGTGGTCTCTTCGATTTCAAATTTGGGTTGTTGGGCCAGTACTGCAAACTTGCGACCGCGGGTGTCAATACGGATAGGGTTTTTAAACTTAAACACCGCTTTGTCGCCGGGCTTGATATATGCGTACATTTTGGTCTTAGTGTCATCCAACATGTAAACACCGTTGGACATTGAATCGGGCCATACAGTAGTTTCTTGATAGAATTTCATTTTGACTCCATCATGCTCATGAAGCGTTTCATAATGAGTTGGCCCCTTGCAAGAACATCTTCATCAGACTCCTGTTTAACACAGGCCGCTACCACCTGCTGACGATGAAACTGTGCCAGGTTTGCTTGGCAGGCTGTTTGTTCTGGGTAGGTGCCAACTGTGGTGATACCTGTTGCAAGAATGATAATTAGATTATACATTAGTCAGCCCTTGAACCAGCATAGGCCCGCAAGCCGGCTGTACGCAAAACTTCAGCAAATGCATGAGCACCGGCTTCTTTGATGTCCATGCTCTGTGTGAACGAACCACCGGGATTCCAAACACTCAAGCATTTTGGTTTGTAATCTTTCTTGAAACCTGCCGCAATCAATTCCTTGGCCTGCTTTGAGTTGGTGCGATCCACATACACATCAACCCAGGCAAAACCACAGTAGCCAGGTTCACCATGGCGAGCACGAAAGTCTGCTTCGGCTTGGCGGGCGGCTTCAAAAGCTTCTTGAACAATTTGATTCAACATGTCTGACTCCTTTAAACTACAATACAACAATTATACAAAAGATCGCCTTTTTGGGCAAATCACATGCTCCAGAATGTTTCGCTGGCGGGTGAGCAACAATTTGGTGTGTTGACATCTTCTTCAAACTCTGCACCTGTCATCAGGTTCTTACGGGTCACCATTCGGGGTTTGTAGTGCTTGGTATCGATGATGCTGAGTTGATCAGCTGTATAACCTGCCTTGCGGCACAAGCGGGTTCTTGTTGCACGAGCGGCACCAAAAGTTTTATATGCACGGGTTCTGTTTGGACCGTCTGTAACAATAAGACCGGTACCACGTGAAACAATGTAAAACATCTCAACTCCTTTTTAGCTTCAATACATGTATTGTATATTAGATGCCATTTCGAGTCAAATTTTGGGCAAATTCGTTGTTGCAAAAAAGCCACAAAAAAGCCCCAAAAATGGGGCTATTTTTTGTAATACTAGAGTATTACTTTTTTAGAAACCGCGTGTGTATGCCACTGCGATGATCTTTTGGTTGTTGTCACCGTTGACACGGTCATAACGCACACCCACTGTGTCGTTCTTGCTCACGGCATAAGCCAATGAGTAACGAGCTGTGTGTGTTTGGTCGTTGTTTTGTGTGCTGTCGAAAGCACTACGGAAACGGTAACCAACTTTGGCTGTCAAACCTGCAACACCTGGAACTGCAACAGCGACGCCTGGCTCAACTGAGTAGTATGTGAAGTCTGTGGTGTTAGAGTACTTTTGACCAACTGCGGCACGAGCGTACAATCCCATTGGACCGGCCACTGTGGCACCGGCTTCCAAGCGTGTGCTTAGAGCGTTAGTACCTTCAGTTTGTGCATTTGAGAATGCCAAATCGCCGGCAAATGTGCCAAACTCTTTCTTAACGCCCAAAACATATTGTTGTTGTGCGGCGGCACCTGCGTTGTTGATGTGCTGACCTTCAACTGTAAAGCTGTCGGCTGCAAATGCAGTACCTGTGGCCAAAGCCAAGATTGCGAAGATTTTCTTCATTAGTTTTTTCCTTTTTAATAAAAATTCATGGAATCTATTAATCCATGTGTTATTATATAGCCTTCATGATCAAAGAGCAATATATTCCGTTAATTCTGGTTAAAATTCTTTTATTTCCCGAATACTTTTTTCAATCTACCAAAAGTCACATTGTCCTGTTTGACTGGGTCAGTGATGACCATGCTGTAACACCAGCGTTCTTCACCGGGGTTTACTATGTTGTGCGGTATTCCAACTTGCACCAAACTGGGGTTTTTGATTGTTGCTGTATGCAACAGTTGAACTTCGCTTGGCTCGTATATGTTGTATTTGCTACCCACTGGTGTTTCTAACATGGCTTTTGGCAGATTATTTGTGATCCTGTACCAATGCATGGTACAGCCTTTACCACCAAATACCCAATTAATTTTACCCCTATCCCCGGGACCATTGTCAATATGAATGCCCAGTGTGTAAGGAGTGTTGGGAGGCCCATAAAACAGTTCCAGTCGTTCAAACAGTAACCCATGACCTTTTAGCAGTTTGATCCAGGCTGGATTAACTGCATTGGAATCTGCATCTACATGACAGCGTTGATTATAATGGGGGTGTTCGTAATCTGGCACAAACAATGGGGGCTGTAGGCCTAGAGGTATACAAAATAAACTCATAAAGTATTTAGTACCAAGTTTGGCTGGTCCAATAATACTTTATTTTTTATCTTCTTCCTTTTTGTCGGCCTTGCGCTCAACAGGGGGAGGAAAATAAGGTTCAATGATGTAATGAGTGCTGGTCCACCATCCAAAGGCTGTGATCATGCCTGCTACAAATATTTCAAGTATCATGCTGATATTTACTTGTTGTCCTGGTGACTTGAAAATTTTTGTTGTTGTGCAAACCGTGTCAGCAGTTCGGACAATGGTACTGTTTTATTGCCTTGGTGTATAAACCGATCAATCAATATTTGATAAGTGGACAAGTTTTTCCCTATCATGTTTCTTTTGACTCTACTGCCCTGCACAAATTTTTCTCTGGTCAACACCGACTCAGAATTGTAGCATCTAATGCTGAGTGCAAGACGATTGCTTTGTGTATCTTGTGTTTTGTGTACGCTGTCTCCTCTGAGTATCAGCAAGTCTCCAGCACTCAATTCTGGTGCAACAGCAACGGTAGATATGTCAATGTTCAATCTAAATCTTTCTCCGGTGTCATCGTCTTGTACATTGGTTCCATCAGCATCAACTGTGAATCGTTTGGCACCTTTTTTTATTATTCGAGACATGGTCAAATTGTTGTCAACCAGTTTTAGTTGATCAAATGGCACCACACTTATTCCAGACGAGGTGGGATCTGGTTTGACCACAGGAATCCAAAAATTCAAATGATTATAACTGTCCTGCGACCACCAATAAGGTTCGTGGTCCTGATGCCAGTTGAATTCAACCTCAGCAGTGTTAAACCAGCCACCGTTGGGAGTTATCCAATCAACTGATATATCTGTTTCTTTTTTTATCTTGTCCAGCAACGCATAGATCAAATGATCTAGGTCATGCGGTGCCAACGAAGGCACAGTATTGTAGTTTTTGTTCTGTTTTTCTTGTGTGTAGGACCGGTCAAAATTTGATTTTAATTTCTCAATGTCGTTGGTATTCAAAAAATTTTTAACAACAACAAATCCATTTGTTTGTAAATTTTTAAAATCAAATATCTGCATAATATATTTAACTAACCACAAATCCTATGCTGATTTTATTTTGTTGCAAGCAGGATCTCGACAGGCTGAGATTCGTTTACGATCACAATCAGGGCAGTTTTTAAACCTGGCCAGGTTGACCGGCATGAATCTTACTATTTCGTTTTTACCAGGTTTGTCCCAACTTTCACATTTGATGGCATGTTGCATGATGTCTCCTTGACATACATATACAACGCCATAGACCCCCAACGGGTTTACACATATTTGGTAATATCTCAATAATAAGACTGATCCATTGGTCCAAGTTGTTTTAGATAAGCCAATATATCCGTATAAGTTTGGTCATACAAGGTGATTGCCAGTATGTATCTATTTGTGGTTCCCAAAGTCAACACCGAATGCTCTACCTGTGTATTGAACAATATTGGTTGATATCTTATGTATTCAACCGGCTTGACCAAGAACATGGACGAGTTCTGTTCGCCCACTTTGAACAAAGTGGTTGCATCAGGGCTATCACTCAGTAGTACATTTATTCCGCACAATCTTGTGCCGCGAGGATTGATCAAATCTTTGTGGAATTTGTAATATGTTCCTGGGCTGAATCTCATGTAGTCGAATGCCACATTTTTAAATTCACGCATTAATTTTTTCCCAAAGAGACTGCGTTCAAATCGCATACAGCGAGCAGTGGTTATTTTAGTTGGCATCTTGTGTTGGGCTGGACTACGGTAAGCCGCTTGTAATGCGTCATAGTAGTAAGAGATTGGTACAGGAGGTAAATCGGTTGATTGATAACAGTCGTCGATATTGATCATGCAGTATTTAACCAATGAGAAACCCGCCGAAGCGGGTTCTTGAGTTTCTGTTACGAGGTATGTCTTACCCTAGGCTACTTTACGCGGCCAATGCGAACTGTGAGTCGTTTGCGGTTACTTTTTTTGCTTCTTCGGCCGAGTTCCCCCAACCCTAACGGCTTCTACATTGCCGGACTGTCCATTTCCGTACTCTTGACCCAATCGATCCTGTGTCAGGCCCATCAAAAGAAAACTCAAAACTTTTCACAGTAGCGCCATTGCTGGTTGTGCTGTAGATGCATCTACTTGAATTTTCTTATGGTGGACCTGGCCGGCACTGCCCCGGCGTCTTGAATCCTTTTCTGTCTACTTCATACAGTCTTAACTTGTATTTAACACACATAATGAAAGAGCACTTGCATACCTTCTAGGGCATATACAACCCGTCTACAACTATACAACCTTGCGCCTCTTTCCTGACCCAGGCTTCT
>Ga0114964_10003500_pt1 | contig 10597 bp, 17 predicted proteins | sample C_131016_MF_Meta_FD_92638 | JGI IMG/M metagenome (GOLD analysis project Ga0114964, IMG submission 92638) | Freshwater microbial communities from Lake Croche, Canada to study carbon cycling - C_131016_MF_MetaG | ecosystem: Environmental > Aquatic > Freshwater > Lake | place: Lake Croche, Canada... | reverse complement strand
CTTGTAAAAGACAGCAACACCTGGGAAACTTATGCTCCTGAAGAAAAAGACTGGGGTCATCCTCCGCATGGCACAAGTCCCGCCACTTGGGAACGATCCGAAACCTTTAAGTTCAAGAAGGTTAAACCCACCTTGCCCGGATACTATAGTTGTACATGGCAACACTTTGGTACCACATACGGGTCAGCCTACTGGGATGGCACACAATTTGGTGAATGGGAATACGGCCGGTTCAATCCCATCACAGGAGAAGTTTTAACTTGGTCAGGATACAACTGGGACACCACGTCGTGGGTCAACCAACCACCCGAACCGGTAGATGTTGCCTGCGACAACAAAAAGTGCGGTTGGATAGGAATGGCTGAAGAGCGTCGCACCGATGATGACTATAACGACCATTGTCCCGAGTGTGATGGCACAGAGTTTACTTATATCGACTATAACCCAGATTCAAAAGAAGGTCGTGCTAATCGCAAGAAGTATTGCCAAGAGTGGGATCCTACTGTGGCATTAGAACGTATCGTTGCTACTGCAACAGAAGAAAGTTCAGAAGAAAAGTAATCATTTAATAAAGGAGTAAAAATGAAAACAGTTGGTGATAAATTAGAAAAATTTGCCGTAACAGGCGTGAACCCAGGTAAAGATGATTTCTTTACCATTACAGATGAAAGTTTTGCTGGCAAGTGGAAAGTAATCGTGTACTATCCCAAGGACTTTACATTCGTTTGCCCTACAGAAATTGTGGCCTACGATAAACTGTTCCAGGACTTTGCCGATCGTGATGCAGTCCTGCTCACAGGTTCGACAGACAACGAGTTCTGCAAGTTGGCATGGCAACGCAGTCACGAAGACCTAAGCAAGATCCGCCACATTCAGTTTGCTGACACACAGCGTGGTGAGTTGAGCCTGATTGAGCAATTGGGTGTATTCTATGCGCCAGCAGGTGCCGCACTTCGTGCCACATTCATCGTTGATCCAGACAATGAGATCCAGCATGTAACTGTGAACAACCTGAACGTGGGTCGTAGCCCAGAAGAAACCCTGCGTATTCTTGACGCATTGCAAACTGGCGAACTATGTGCCTGTAACCGTACTGTAGGCGGAGACACACTATAATGGCATTCATCGACGCAGTTAAATCAGCGTTGCCAGACTACGCCAAGGACACCCGGTTAAATCTTGATGCTGTTCTTGTGCGTAGCACCCTGGATGCAGATGTGGCCATGGGTTGTGCTGTGGCCGCACTTGCCGCAACAGGCAACGGTAAAATCTTATCAGCTATTCTAGCAGATGCCCCTGTACACGCAGAATCAGCCATGACTGCCGCAAGTATCATGGCACAGAACAATGTATGGTATCCATATGTTGAGATGTGTGACGATCCTGCACTCAAAGGATTGCCAGCCGGCCTACGCATGAATGCTATTGCTAGCCATGGCGGAACAAGTAAATCCAATTTTGAAGCATTTAGTCTTGCGGCAAGCATTGTGGGCAAGTGTCACTTCTGTGTTAAGGCACACTACGAAACACTCAAGAAGGAAGGCTATACAGTAGAACAACTTCGTGACATTGGTCGTATTGCTAGTGTCATGAACTCAATAGCCAAAGTTTTGAACAGTTGATCAATAATCATTTAACAAAGGAAAATAAAATGACAAATTTACAAGAACATTTCGACGCATACCTAGCAGAAAGCGCCAAGTTCGAAGCCGGTAACAATGCCGCAGGCACTCGGGCTCGCAAGGCCCTGGCCGAACTAGGCAAAGCAGTCAAGGCACGCCGTAATGAAATTACTGAAACCAAGAACGCACGAGTAGCAGCCAAAGCCAAGTAATGAGCAAGACTGTTATTGTGACAGGTGGCTGCGGGTATATTGGCAGCCATGTTGCTCGAGCATTCAAATACGCCGATGTCAATAATCGTGTGTATATTATAGATCGTGTCAAGCGAGACCATACATTAAAAGGTATGGATGGTTGGTTTATAGATGACTTTGCATCAGATGAATCATTAGCAACAATAACAAATTTAAAGCCCGACGTTATTGTTCACTGTGCAGGTACCAGCTTGGTTGGTCCATCTATGACCGAACCGGCTGAATACTACAACAACAATATCAGCAAAACACTACGCCTACTGGACATTGTTCGTGACTTGCCCACAGTTCCGGTGATAATGTTCAGTAGCAGTGCCAGTGTTTATGGCGAGCCGGATTCGTGGCCCGTAACCGAACAAAACGACATACAGCCCATAAGCCCCTATGGTGCCACCAAGGCCATGACCGAGCGCATACTGTCGGATTACCATAACGCATACGGTATGAATAGCATCTGCTTCAGGTACTTCAATGCAGCCGGAGCGATGCCAATTGAATTTGACTTGGGACAGGAATCTGGAGCCACTCATATCATTGCCCGTGTGCTGGAGGCCAGTTTGGCCAAACGTGCGTTCACCATCAACGGTGGAGACTTTGATACTCCCGATGGAACTTGTATTAGAGACTATGTGCATGTGTGGGATATTGCGCGAGCTCATGTGTTGGCATCCGAGCAGTTGTTCGATGAGAGTGATAAATCTGGCGCCTATGTGTTCAATCTAGGTACCGGGCAGGGCGTCAGCAACAAACAGATTGTTGATTATGTTCATGGCACTTACGGATTATCGTTTGTTAATTATGGCAGTGCTAGACCAGGTGATCCTGCAGAATTGGTAGCCGATGCCACACAAGCAAGAAACTTGCTGGCATGGGTGCCCAAATACAGCGAGATCCAAACCATTATCGATTCAGCATACAAATGGTATTCGTCCGCAATTAGGCAATAAAAGACAATTGTGTTATAGTTACACTATCTTTAATCTATTGAGGTTGTGATGCTTAGACCATTTGTAATTTTGTTAACTTTAGTATTAACCGCTTGCGGCGGAGGCGGGGGTGGCGGATCTGCCGCTGACAGTGCCAGTGTGTCAGGTTCGGGGTCATCCTCTAGTTCGGTGGCAGACATAGTATTGCCCACTTGGACTGTGATTGCCGATGCCAATTTTGAGCGAGCCCTGATTGCCATGGGACTTGACGATACACTAGATGGGCGTGTGCTGACTAGTAATATTTCTAGCGTCACCCAGTTGAGCATACGCAAAGATTACTACAACCCAACCACTGCCAGTGGATCAACTTTTAGCAGTATATTTTCCGATAATGGTTATGCGTATGCCACCGGCACTAGTAACTTGATCACGGATGTGACTGGATTAGAAAACTTCAAAAGTCTAAGAGCCTTGTGGATCGATAATCAGCAAGCCACCAATTTCAACTTCAGTAACATGAAGAACTTGCAGTATCTAAGCCTGTGGCAGGCTCCGATAACTTCTATTGATGTGAGTGGATTGACCAAGTTGCGATTACTGGGCTTGGGTGAGACCAGTTTGACCACTGTTAATTTATCTGCGTTGACCAACTTGGAAGAAGTTGACTTCCAACAAAACAACAACGGAGTACTACCTTATACCACTACCAACGGCACCACTGTGACCGGGTTTGCTAGTCTGGACTTCTCCAACAATGTCAAACTGCAAAGAATTTACATTGCCAGCAACAACTTGACCACCATTGACCTTAGCAAGAACACAGCACTACAAGAATTGTGGGCCAACTACAATCGTTTTGTTTCGGTTAATCTCAGCTTGAATACCATGCTGTCTTATGTTATACTAAGCAACAACACAACAATGACCAGTTTGAATTTGCGTGGACTAAGTGGTGTACCGGTTAGGCTGTATACAGAAAACAACACCAACTTGACTAGTATTTTGGTCAATAACCCGGCCGCTTATACCACAGCAAGAGACGCATGTTTGACTGCTTGTGCCAACAACATTGCCATCTACACCGCAATTGGAACTACTTTTAATTGATGTTTAACGACTTATTTAGATTTGAATCAGAACTGGCAAGATATACCGGTGCTCCGTATGTGGTGGCTACAGACGGATGCACCCATGCCATAGAACTATGCTTTAGATTCAACAGGATCACCTCCTGTGAGTTTTCGGCATTTACCTACATCAGCATACCACAACTGATGCGACAACTGGGTGTACACTATCGCCTGAGGTCCGACTACTGGAACTCTATAGGCGAGTACAACTTCATAGGTACCAACATATGGGACAGTGCCAGATTGTTGCGTCCCGGTATGTATCGTGCAGGACAACTGCAATGCCTGAGTTTTGGGCATGGCAAACCACTCAGCATAGGCAAGGCCGGCGCCATCTTGACCGATTCGTATGCACAGTATCGTGAACTGAGCCTAATGCGTAGTGATGGTAGAGACTTATTGGTGTCACCTTGGGAACGACAGCAGACATTTGGCGAAGGTTATCACTACTGCCCCACACTGGAAACCTGTCGTTTGGGTATAGAAAAATTACCGCAGGCGGACCAAGAACCTAAATATCATCAATATCCGGACTTGAGAACACTTGACTTTACTTCTTGAATCCTTTACAATACGCTACATGGAGAATAAAATTGATATTACCACCAAATAATTTTGTTGACGACAAAGAATACGAAGAAGGCTACTTGGGAGATGCTATCCGTGCCAAGATGAAACGTGATGGCAAACGATTTTGGGCCGGAGACAACATCAGTGACTACGTGACTGAAGAAGATCGAGAAATACTAATTGATGATGCCACAGAAGCATTTGAAGCTGTGTTGGATCGTTTGCTTATTGATCGTGAAACTGATCCAAATAGCCAAGGCACAGCAAGACGCTTGGCCAAGATGTACTTCGATGAAATAATGGCAGGACGCTATGACCCCTCACCAAACGCGACGGCTTTCCCAAATGATACTGACGGTGCATACGAAGGTATGCTGGTGGTCCGTAGCGAACTCAAAAGCATGTGTAGCCATCATCACCAGCCTGTGTCGGGCGTGGCTTACATTGGAATCATTGCTGGACCCAAACTTATCGGGCTTAGTAAGTACACACGTATTGCACAATGGTGTGCTCGGAGAGGTACACTCCAAGAAGAACTATGCATGGACATTGCTCGTGAAATCGAATTTGCCACAGGATCCCGTGACGTTGGAGTCTATATCCAGGCTACCCACGGATGTTGTGAGAATCGTGGTATTATGGCTCACAGTAGTCTCACCCAAACCACAGTTCTACACGGAGCTTTCAAAACCGACCCATCAGTTAAGCAAGAGTTTTTTAATAACATTAAACTCCAACAAGAATTTGCACCGAGGTAAAGCATGTTGTTAGAAATTGCATGTATCACAGCAGGATTTGTGGCCGGAATGACCTATGCCCAAGAGCGCGACTGGCAACGATACCGTAGAACTCGTCGAGAGATTGAAGAGGAAGTGGGTCGAGATTTTGACTACTACCGAAACCTTAGCGAAAGCCTAAAGCAAGACGTCAAGCAGTTGAAATCCCAATTAGGACGAAAAGACACTTAGTGCTATAATAAGGGTATGAAAAAACTGATATTAATGATTATGTTATCTTGTTACAATTATGGATATGGTTATGAGATTGCAACTTTTGCACCACCTGCCAACCCTGTTTCTGAACAACCCACAACGGTTATAAGATACACGCAACCCAATTCCAAAGATATGATAATATTCATCCCGGGCGGCGAAGGACATTATATCTTGCCTAAACACCCAATTGATGACTCTAAGGGATTTCTTGCGTTACTAAAATCTATTTCTGCCAGTTCCGGTGCAGATGTTTCTATTGTTATTAGTCCGTATCCTTTAAAGGTTAGTCCAAGTACTTGGTATCCTTATATGAGAGATACCGACGATCATCTAGGCCGGATTGAATCAATTGTGCGTCAGTATCAAAATACACACAACATTTGGCTAATGGGTCACAGCAATGGTACATCAAGTATAACTACATTTGTGCATTGGTTAGAGAAACGCAACAACATTGGGTCAATTAAAGGGCTCATAATGGCCAGTACCAGAGATGTTGCACAGTTTGACCGGAGTCCCGAGCTTCCTGTACTATTTGTACATCATGTTAAAGATGCTTGCCGAGCTACCCCTTTTGATACTGCACAGAGAAATTTTGTTCGTGTGCAACAGATCAATAGTCACAAGACAGAATTTGTTGCGGTTGATAGTGATATTCCTACTACATGGGGAGACCCTTGTAATAGCGGGTATCATTTGTTACGAGGAACTGATGCCGAAACAACAAGTGCTATTGTCAACTTTATGAAGGAATCAAAATGAAGTGGTTACTCAACTGGTTAGAGCAACACGGTCGCAAGCGTGTTGTCATGGACCGTGTCAACAACGAACCATATTTAGAACGTTACTACTTGTTCCTTCGGGATCGCGAACGTTTTCCATTCAATGTGTTCTTGCACAAGTTCTTAAAGTCGGATCCCGACGATGTACATGATCATCCTTGGTCCTATGCCACTGTTATCTTAAAGGGTGGCTACTGGGAATGGATTCCGCAATTTAATAATGCAGGCCAAAAGATTGCCGAAATTGCCAAATGGCGTGGTGCAGGACACTTCCGCGTCAGTGGGGCTAACAGTTATCACCGCATTGAATTGGATCCCACGGTAGAGTGTTGGACCTTGTTCATGCCTGGTCCACAGCGAAGAGATTGGGGATTCCTTACACGCCAAGGTTGGGTACCGCATGACGAGTACTTGGATGCAAGGACCGGCAAATGATAGCATTGCCCGCAGGTGTTACTGTCAATTACTTTATTGCCATAGAACTTGATCAGTTGACCGATAACATGGTGGAATGGTTTAGAAACATTGGTGGCACAGTCAGTAGCACAGTCAAATGGTCGCCCCGTGGTGTACCAACAGAATTGCCTGTTGTACAATATGGTCAAGGACAACTCAGCTACTACAGGCAAGACGGGTCAGGTGGATGTAGAATCAACTTCCACGGTGACGATGCCAGTGTGGCCAGTATGTTTATATTGAAATTCATGGAACAGGTCCAACAACATAATCTAAGAGAGGTTCACTTTGCATAAAAAATATTACACCGACAATGATGTCAAACATCAAGTAAATCAAATTTTACAGGGCATGGCACGTGATAACTGGCGGCCTGACTATGTGGTCGGATTGACACGAGGTGGTACCGTTCCTGCTGTGATGATCAGTCACTACTTGAACGTGCCCATGCATACCTTGAACATCAGTCTTCGTGATAGCTCCATAGGACCAGAAAGCAACTTGTGGATGGCCGAAGATGCATTTGGTTATGAAGGCGGCAATAGTCACATTGGTCGGCGCCATAACATTTTGATTGTGGACGACATCAATGATTCAGGTGCCACACTTGATTGGATCAAGGACGATTGGCAAAGTAGTTGCTTGCCTGACAATCCAGCATGGGAGGATATTTGGGGCGCAAATGTGCGATTTGCAGTTTTGATCGATAACCAATCCAGCAATTTTAAAACAGTTGATTATATAGGAAATCTTATCGACAAGGCGCAGACACCTGAATGGTGTGTTTTTCCTTGGGAAGAATGGTGGAGATAAATACATAATCAACAAGCGGCCTTGGCTTCATCCCGCTTTACAAACTCTGCCAGCCTATGCTATAATTTAACATAGGAGAAACAGCATGACAACATTAAATCCCGTAGTTTACAAATACACCAGTACCAAAGAGTACCATGACGCATTTCCCTGCGCCTATCGGCAATGGCGTGCCGATAGTCATTGTAATCTAATTCACGGCTACTCATTCAGTATGAAGTTCTACTTTGGAACCAATGACTTAGATGTGCGTAACTGGGCCGCTGACTACGGTGGACTCAAAGAACTTAAAAAGACCTTGGAAGACCAATTTGATCATACACTAATTGTTGCGGCAGACGATCCAGAGATGGAGACATTCAAGTTGTTACAAGAGAAAAACATGGCCAAGATTGTGGTGCTACCCCGACTGGGTTGTGAAGGACTCAGCGACATGCTTTACAAATATGTAAACGGTGTTTACATTCCCGAAATGTGGGGTCCAGGTGAAGCGGCACGTTTGTGGTGCTATCGTGTGGAAGTGCGTGAGACACAGGCCAATATGGCATATCGTGAAGGTCATCGCGAATGGAATGAAGACCTATTTGCATAAAGTTTGGCGTATCTGGGCTAAGGCCCTGGGCGAAAAAGCAGGCAATACTGATCAGGAAGCAGATCGTATTGCTTGCATTCGTACCTGTATTGTGTTAACATACATCATAACCAACTGCTTTATCGTGGCAGGTGTAGTCAGACATTGGAACAATTAATGAACTCAAAAACAGAAGAAGCACTGGGCATTCTACAAGAGGAATGTGCCGAAGTCATAGTGGAAGTCAGCAAGATTCGCCGATTTGGCATGGATACTGCACACTTCAAATCCGATATGCAACATACCCATAGAACCATGTTAGAAATGGAAATCGGAGATGTACTGGCTCTAGTGGATATCTTACTGGACCAAGGCATTCTGGTTCAGGAACATCTTGATCAATACAAACAAAACAAAAAAGACAAACTTCGAAAGTGGTCGAATATTTTTAAAGACTAATTATGTTAACCCTGTTTACAACAATAGTATCTAGATCGCTTTTTTTAACTTGGATCTTTATTGTTCCTGCAAGTGTTATCTTGGCTGGATATTATGACCTATGGTGGTGGCTTGTTGCGGGTCTAGTGTATTCTAAAATAATTGCACTTATTGGAGTACAAATTGGGTTGCATAGATATTTTGCACATAGAAGTTTTAGTACCGGAAAATTAAGGCATATTGTATTGTGTGCTGTAAGTCTATTATGCGGAGAAGGTAGCCCAACTCAGTGGTCAGTTATTCACCGTCATCATCATAAAAATAGTGATACCAAATACGATATACATAGTCCAAAAGAAAGTCTATGGAATGCCGTATTTTTGTGGCCATTGAGAAATCTCGATTGGTACACTTCTCGACGATTGCAAAAATCACATATCCAGTTCAATGACAAGTATATCGAATTCACACACCGATATTATGGTGTAATTTGGTGTGTATTAATTGTTGCTACTGCGTTGATTGATTGGAAAATGACCGTATTTCTGTTGCTTTTTCCTGCAGGTTTTGCTACAATTAACTCTAACTTGATTACTAATGTTTTTTGTCATATGAAATTTCCCGGTAGTTATCGAACATTTGATTTACCAGATAATAGCATCAATAACAAATGGCTACAAGTGTATCAATGGGGCGAAGGGTTGCACAACAATCATCATAAATTTCCACACAAGTATACACAGGCATTCTCACCAAATGAATTTGATCCTGCGGCCTGGGTGATTAAGAAATTTTTTCTTGTACCAGATCCAAATTCTAAATACAAATTCTAAACACAACTAACTATGAAAATCAAAGTAAGTGAACTATTTTATTCTGCACAGGGCGAAGGTCGCTTTGTTGGCGTTCCCAGCGTATTCTTACGCACCTTTGGATGCAACTTTACATGCTCGGGCTTTGGCTGCAAGCCCGGTGAAAAAAGTACTGAGGCAGATGATGTGGCAAAGTCTGTGCATCTCTATAAAGACTTTCTTAGCCTTCCACTCGTCAACACTGGATGTGACAGCTATGCCTCGTGGCATCCCGAATTCAAACACCTAAGTCCCACATTTGAAACTGGTCAACTGGTTGACGACATGTTGGCCTTAACTCCCAATCATCAGTGGATACAAGACAACGGCAACGATGTGCATCTTGTGATCACTGGCGGCGAGCCCTTGTTGGGATGGCAACGTGCATATGAAGAATTGTTGAGTCATGAACGTATGCAAGATTTACAGAATTTAACATTTGAAACCAACGGTACTCAAGAACTACAACCCAAGTTTAGACAATATCTACTCAATTGGTCACTGAATACCAAGTTGAACAGCAAGGGCACACGAAGAAGTCAAAATAACATTACATTTAGTGTTAGTGCCAAACTGAGTGCATCAGGTGAGAAGTGGGAAGAGTCCATTTGTCCTGACATTGTTGCCAGTTATCAAGATGTTGGCACAGTTTACTTGAAGTTTGTTGTGGAAACCAATGAGCATTTTGCCGAAGTTGACCGTGCAGTCAAGGAGTTTCGTGCAGGTGGTTTCACTGGTAGTGTGTATGTGATGCCGCAAGGCGGTGTTGTTGCCCCTTATGCCGAGAATCGTGTGCGAGTAGCCGATTGGGCCTGTAGTCAAGGCTATTACTATAGCCCACGATTGCATGTGGACTTATGGGGCAATGGTTGGGGCAAATGATGGGTGCAGGATACGCCAGTAAACGAGCAATGGCCCAGGGTCGAGACGACTGGTTCTATCGCTATTGTATTGGTTGGAAACTTAAATTTGTTTGGTGGCCTGTCTATTGTGATTTATCAAGCCGTCCACTGTGGTTGGAATATGCGTACCAAGGCACTGCAATGTTGACTGGCCCCGGCGACTCGGTTGTAGAACACCGTTGGCACCAGAAGCATGAACATATTATCTTTAAGATAAAAGGATAATGATTGCAATACTTCAAACATATTGAACTAGATGGCTGGCGTGGCCCTGCGATCAAAAT
>Ga0114964_10003498_pt1 | contig 10598 bp, 8 predicted proteins | sample C_131016_MF_Meta_FD_92638 | JGI IMG/M metagenome (GOLD analysis project Ga0114964, IMG submission 92638) | Freshwater microbial communities from Lake Croche, Canada to study carbon cycling - C_131016_MF_MetaG | ecosystem: Environmental > Aquatic > Freshwater > Lake | place: Lake Croche, Canada... | reverse complement strand
GCATCACGCGCAATTACAGCAACTGTTACCTCAACGACTGTAACAAATCAGCCTCCTCTCCCTTATGGACAAATTATTGTTAATGTTAGCGCATTCACTTCTGGGTCTATCACTCCTAGCATTGAAGCTTATGACATTGCTTCAAATTCTTGGTATGTGATCCTGACGGGTGCAGCTATTAGCGCAACTGGTACGACTGTGTTAAAAGTAGGGCCAGCTATTACTCCAGCAACCAATGTCGCCGTTTCTGATTTCTTGCCAACCTCTTGGCGTGTCAAACTGACTGCTGCTGGATCAACTGTTCTGACGGCTTCTGTAGGCTACAACTTGGCTATTTGATATGGCTTTACCCACACCATCTGTATTTGTAAAGCGTGGCGCTACATTCTCACTGGCCGGATTTGTAACGCTGCCTGATGGTGTATGGGTAGCCACTTCAGAACTGAAAAGCAACAACGGTGATTTGATTGCTGAGCTTGAAGTTACTTTAGAGCATCAGCCATTTCCTGACACTCGTTGGGGTATTCTCCTTTATACAGATGCTACGGTTACTGCTGAATGGCCCCTTGGACCCTTGTCTTGTGATATCAGATTCCAATACAGCAATAACGTCATCTACTCGCCTACATTTGTGGTTAATGTTGTTAAGGAAGTTACTGACCCACAGCCAACTTTGATGTTGAGGGCTGGTTAATGGCTGATATTAAGGTAATCAACCGCCCCCAAGTTCTTATTGAACTGGACAACATTCTTCAGGGACCTATGGGTCCTACGGGTCCTGCTGGCCCTTCTGGTCCTACTGGTCCCCAAGGATCAACTGGACCCACTGGCGTTACGGGTCCTACAGGCTTAACTGGGACGACTGGACCCACTGGCCCTCAAGGGACTACAGGCTCAACTGGTCTTCAAGGATCTACAGGCCCTACGGGTATTCAGGGGCCAACTGGATCTACTGGTCTGCAAGGCGTGACAGGCCCTACTGGAATCACTGGTCCTACAGGTCTAACAGGCGAAACCGGACCGACTGGCCCTCAAGGGGATATTGGCCCTACGGGTCTTGATGGCCCTACGGGTCTTGATGGCCCTACGGGTCCACAAGGTGAAACCGGACCTACAGGTGTTACTGGCCCTACTGGCGTTAACGGACCATCTGGACCAACGGGTCCTCAAGGCGCTACTGGCGCTCAAGGGACAAGCATAAATTTTAAGGGATCTGTTCCGACAGTTGCTGACTTGCCATCTACTGGCAACCAAGTTAATGATGCTTATATTGTTCAAGCTGATGGCGACTTATATGTTTGGAATGGTTCTTCTTGGGATAATGTAGGACCTATTGTTGGTCCTCAAGGCGCTACTGGCCCGACTGGTATCGAAGGTCCAACGGGTGTTGATGGGCCTACTGGCATAACGGGTCCTACAGGGCCACAGGGGACTACGGGTGCTACTGGTATAGATGGTCCTACTGGGCTTCAAGGTCCTACTGGCCCTACTGGTCCTGATGGTTCTCAAGGAACTACGGGGCCAACTGGTATTCAAGGTCCTACTGGCGTGGATGGCGCAACTGGTCCACAAGGCATAACAGGTCCTACTGGCCTTCAAGGACCTACGGGTATTCAAGGCCCTACTGGTATAGATGGTGCAACTGGACCTACTGGACCTTCCGGCTTTGGATCTACTGGCCCCACTGGCGCGTCTGGTCCTCCTGGTCATTATGGCGTAGATGGCGCAACGGGACCTACTGGTCCTCAAGGTCCTACATTTGGTGATTTAGATAACGGTTACGCAAACGCTTTTTTCGGCGGCGTTAATCCAATTGATTGCGGTGGTGCTTAAATGACTATTCAGATTCAGTTACGAAGAGATACAAGCGCAAATTGGATAGCTGTTAATCCGATTTTGTCTCAAGGCGAAATGGGCCTTGATCTTACAACTGAACAGATTAAAGTCGGTAATGGTATAGATCCTTGGATTGATCTTCCTTATTATTTGTTTGGTCCAACTGGTCCTCAGGGATCTACGGGTCCTACAGGTATTCAAGGAACAACTGGCCCAACTGGCTTGCAAGGCACAACGGGTCCTACAGGCATCCAAGGACCCAGCGGCCCCAGCGGCCCCACAGGATCACAAGGCACAACGGGACCTACTGGCATTCAAGGCCCTGTCGGATCAACGGGTCCTACTGGTATAACGGGTCCTACTGGTATAACGGGTCCTACTGGGTTAACTGGTGAAACGGGACCTTCTGGACCAACTGGCATTCAAGGACCCAGTGGCCCAACGGGTCCACAAGGAACTACTGGGCCTACTGGATTAACAGGCTCTACGGGTCCGCAAGGAACTACGGGACCTACAGGTGTTCAAGGCACTACTGGTCCTACCGGACTTCAAGGTACAACGGGACCTACCGGACTTCAAGGTACGACTGGACCTACTGGTTTACAGGGAACCACTGGACCCACAGGTCTGCAAGGAACTACTGGTCCAACAGGTTTGATTGGTGAAACAGGACCACAAGGAACTACAGGGCCAACCGGAATAACGGGTCCTGTTGGCTCTACAGGCCCAACGGGCATCCAGGGACCTCAGGGTACAACCGGACCTACAGGATTACAGGGGACTACTGGTCCGACTGGTCCTAGCGGTATTCAGGGAACCACTGGACCTACCGGTGTCACTGGCCCAACCGGCCTTCAAGGAGCAACTGGTTCGACTGGTCCACAAGGCACGACCGGACCTACTGGTATTCAAGGAATTACTGGTCCTACTGGATTGCAAGGCACGACTGGTCCTACCGGACTCCAAGGAGCCACGGGTCCAAATGGATTACAGGGGACAACTGGTCCAACGGGGCTACAAGGTACGACAGGTCCTACAGGTGTTCAAGGCACTACGGGGCCTACTGGTATCCAAGGTCCATCAGGCCCTACCGGACTTCAAGGCACTACTGGTCCAACTGGATTACAAGGAACTACGGGACCAACGGGCTTACAAGGCACAACTGGACCTACGGGACTGCAAGGAACCACTGGCCCTACCGGACTTCAAGGCACAACAGGGCCTACAGGACTACAAGGAACCACGGGACCAACAGGATTACAGGGTACTACTGGACCTACTGGCTTACAGGGTACAACTGGACCAACAGGCATCCAAGGCCCACAAGGTTCTACAGGACCGACTGGTATACAGGGTCCACAAGGGTCTACAGGTCCTACTGGTTTGACGGGTAGCACTGGTCCAACTGGTATCCAAGGAACTACGGGGCCTACAGGATTGCAGGGAACGACTGGACCTACAGGAATTCAGGGTCCAACGGGACCTCAAGGAACTACAGGGCCAACTGGTCTGCAGGGTATTACTGGTCCAACTGGTCTGCAGGGCATTACTGGCCCTACTGGTCTGCAAGGAACTACAGGCCCCACTGGATTACAAGGTCCTACAGGGTCAACAGGTCCAACTGTTTATCCTGGCGCTGGTATTGCAAACTCAGTTAGCATTACTGGTCCTTGGGGGACAAGCTATACCACTAGCGGAACAGGAACTGTTGTTGCTTTAACTTCTGGGCCAACTTTTGTAACTCCTACACTGGGTGTAGCTACAGCAACTTCTATAAATAAATTAACATTAACTACTCCTGCTACTGGGTCAACTTTAACTATCGCTGACGGCAAAACCCTGACGGCGAGTAACACTGTCACGTTAACAGGTACGGACAGTACGTCTTACAATCTTGATGCGCTGACTACAATCCCGCAAAACAATCAAAGCATCAGCTATACACTTGTTCTTTCTGATGCGGGGAAAGCGGTTGTTGAAACAGGAACAACAACGACATTAACGATCCCTGCAAATGGAACGGTTGCTTATCCGCTTGGTACATCGTTGACTTTTGTTAACAATACGTCTGGTAACATCTCTATCGCTATTACAACGGATACGATGTATTTGGCAGGTAGTGCAACGACAGGAACCAGAACGCTTGCACAGCGGGGGGTCGCAACAGCCTATAAAGTCACTTCTACAGTTTGGTTTATCGCAGGTGGCGGTTTAACATGAGTGGTATTCTTCAAGCTAGATACTTTGTCGGTATATCAGGTAATCCTCCTCCTACTATTGAATATTTGGTTGTCGCTGGTGGCGGTGGTGGAGGTAACGCGGGCGCTGGCGCAGGCGGTTTTAGAACTGCAACGGGTCTAGCGGTATCTGCGGGATCGGCTATTACTGTGACGGTCGGCGGTGGTGGTGCCATTGGCCCCGGGGCGGCGAATGGAAACAATTCCGTGTTTAGCTCTATTACTTCGCTTGGCGGGGGCTTTGGTGGTTATGGTGGCACCGATGGCCGTAGCGGTGGATCAGGCGCGGGAGGATGGGTTTATAACGGGGGAGACGTTGCAAATGAAATTCCGGGGGCATCGGGGACAGCGGGTCAAGGTAATGCGGGCGGTACTACTTGGTTTAGTAATGGAAACCAAGGGGTAAGTGGGCCATACAAATTGATTGCTGGCGGTGGCGGCGGTGCTGGTGGTGTTGGTGTTAATGCTACAAATACTGTCCCCGGAGCAGCAGGCAATGGCGGCGCAGGAAGTTCATCGTCAATCACTGGAAGCGCCGTTACTTATGCGGGGGGTGGTGGGGGTGACGCCCAACTGTTTAATAATTTTACCACTGGGTGGACGTATGGTATTGGCGGGTCTGGAATAGGTGGTAATGGCGGTTATGAGTGGTTCAATAACACAACTTGGTCTGTAGCAACGAGCGGAGTAATTAATACGGGGTCAGGCGGTGGTGGCGGCACAAATAATTCAGATGCGGGTCTAGGCGGCTCAGGCATCGTCGTCATTAGATACGCTAATACCTATGATGCTGCTAGATCCACCACAGGATCGCCAACTATTACTAATACGGGTGGTTATAGAATTTATAAATTTACCGGATCTGGATCAATTACGTTCTAGGATTTAAACATGGCTTACTTTGCACAATTAGACATTTCAAATATCGTAACGCAAGTCATTGCCGTAAATAATGATGTGATAGATAATTTGCCATACCCAGAATCAAACCCTATAGGCATTGCGTTTTGTCAGTCTCTTTTTGGGGATGACACGATGTGGCATCAAACAAGTTATAACAGTAATTTTTGCGGGACTTATGCTGGAATTGGCTATACTTATGATCCTGTTACTGATGTTTTTGTACCACCACAACCTTATCCTAGCTGGGCGTTGAACACTACTACGTACGTTTGGGAACCACCTACCCCCAAACCAAATGATGGTCATGCATACGAATGGAATGAAGCTACGCTTTCTTGGGTTCTTATGCCTTATCCAACGCTATAGAGATAAACCATGGCAGCTATTAACTTTCCAGCAAGCCCCACTACAGGCCAAGTCTATACAGCTAATGGACGCTCATGGATTTGGAATGGAACATCTTGGGTTGCTAATAATCCTGTCACCACAGGAACAGCTTCCCAGCTTTTAGCCAATAGCGGCAATGGTACTTTAGTTAATGTCACAGTCACTGGCCCATTAACATACGCCGCTGGCGTACTTGGTGCTTCTGGCGCTATCGGACCTTCTGGAGCCACTGGCCCCGCTGGTGCTACTGGCCCTGCTGGAACAACATCTGGTCGCTTAGTCTTTAACGTCAAGGACTATGGTGCTGTTGGAAACAATTCTAATGATGATACTTCAGCTATTCAGGCTGCTATGGCTGCTGCAAGTGCAACTAGCGGCGGGTGGAATGGTGGTGGAATAGTTTATTTTCCTACTGGAAACTATAAAGTAACAAGCCAATTATTAGCAAATAATACCTCAATAATATTTATGGGGGAAGGAGCTGGTTCTTCAGTAATATGGCAATGGACTGCATCATCAAACACTATTGCGTTTACTAATGCTAATGCCGCTCAAATTTGCGGTATAAATAATATAGGAATAAGATACGCTTCGACTCCAACTGGAGGTGCGGCGGTATCAATAAATGCTTGCAACGCAGTAAATTTAACTAATTTTGTTATATTTAGTTCTTATCATGGGATTTTAATACAAAATTCAGTCAATATTTTTATAGAAACTTTTAATATATACGACTATGTAGTTATTGGTATTTATTGTGTAGGGCCTGTAAATGACATATATGTAAATGATTTTATAATGAATACTAGCGGCGGTTCTCTTGGCGGTATTAGATTGTATGGTCAAGTTGAAGCATTTACTTGCTCAAACGGCGATATTTTAAATGGTACATGGTCTATGACTACTGATGCTGTGTCTTATACTATAGCCAATCGGCCAGCATATAATGTTTTTTCTAATGTGTATTTTGACTCATCAGCAAACGGTGTTTTACTTGCCAATTGTGTCGAGTTTGACTTCGTAGGGTGCTGGTTTTCTGGTGGAAGAGGTAATTCGCAACCGGGGTTAACCTTGTCTACATCAGACAGCATGAGATTTACAAATACAAAATTCTTTAACTGCGGGGCTGAAGGTGTTGCGATTGGATCTAGCGCGGTAAGGTCTAATTTTACGTCTTGCACATTTCAAAGTAATTCTCAATCAGCTCATGGGAGTTATGCAGGGATACGTTTTGTAACTGGAACAAACGATTTTCAAGTGCTTGGGTGCATGGGGAATAATGTCGTTTATAATGGTTTTCAAACTTACGCGCTTAAAATTGATTCTGGCTGTAATAATTTCATTGTTGCCAATAATAATTTTAGAGGGACTGGCGGGGGCATATCAAATGCTGCTGGTACAAGCGGCACACAGATCGTATCTCAAAACTTAGGATAAATCATGGCATCATTAGAACTTATCCAAACAACTCCAGAACTTCTTATTGAACTTGGTCAGATCCTTCAGGGTCCTCCAGGCTCAACAGGCCCTACTGGCCCTCAAGGTGCTGGTCTTGTTTTTAGCGGACAAGTTCCTACTTATGCTGATCTACCTGTTGACCCCAATCAGAATGATGCTTGGTTAACAGAAGATACGAATGATGTTTATGCTTGGGACGGTTTTGCGTGGGTTAACCTTGGTCGTATCACTGGTGCTACTGGCCCCACTGGCGCATCTGGTCTTGTCGGACGAACTGGCGCATCTGGTCCTGCTGGTGTTACTGGAGCATCAGGCCCTACTGGCCCTCAGGGAAGAATAGGTAATGATGGTCCTACTGGCCCTCAAGGTGATGCTGGCTCTACAGGTCCGCAAGGAGATCAGGGCATCCAAGGTCAAAAAGGCATCCAGGGTGTCCAAGGTGTCCAAGGTGTTGTTGGTCCGCAAGGTGATGCTGGTGCGACCGGCGTGAGAGGCCCTCAAGGTTATCAAGGGATTACTGGTCCATTAGGTCCTACTGGCTTAACGGGGGCTACTGGTATCCAAGGTTTAATAGGCTCTAAAGGAGCCACTGGTTTAACTGGTGCAACAGGTGCTGGGACTACCGGACCGACTGGATTTTCTGGACCTGTAGGTCCACCAGGGGCATCAGGTGCAACAGGGTTGGGCATGACTGGACCTACTGGGTTATCAGGCCCTATTGGTCCAACTGGCCCTCAAGGTACGACAGGTTCTACTGGTATTGCAGGGCCTACTGGTGTTACTGGCCCTGTTGGAGCAACAGGTGTTCAAGGAACCAGTATTAACATTAAAGGATCTGTCGCAACTCCAGCAAATTTGCCAACAACAGGAAATTCTCCAAATGACGCCTATGTAGTTAATTCTAACGGCGACTTGTATGTTTGGAATGGTTCTTCTTGGAATAATGTTGGACCCATTGTAGGACCTACTGGACCCAAAGGTTCTACTGGACCTACAGGTATTGCTGGACCTACTGGCATGACAGGGCCTGCTGGCACTTACGGCCAGACTGGTGTCACTGGTCCAGTTGGCTCAACAGGGCCTACAGGTTTCACTGGACAAACCGGAATTCAAGGAACGACTGGGCCAACCGGCTTACAAGGAACGACTGGCCCTACGGGTGTTACGGGTATTGCTGGTCCATCAGGTGCAACAGGTCCATCAGGGGTTGGAAGCACTGGCCCAACCGGAATTGCTGGTCCAACAGGTATACAAGGTTTAAGTGGTGTAACCGGACCTACTGGCCCTCAAGGGATTCAAGGTACTCAAGGCGTTACGGGTGTCCAAGGTATCCAAGGTATCCAAGGCGTTCAAGGTAATCAAGGTATTCAAGGACCTAGTGGCGCAACGGGTATACAAGGAACGACTGGTCCTACTGGTGTACAGGGTACAACTGGGCCTACAGGCCCTTATGGCGCACAGATCTGGTTTAGCTTAACGCCTCCAGTCAGTGTTGCTGCCTATCCGCTGTGGTGGGATACCAATACGGGTACTCTTAAAATCTATTACACCGATACTAACGGCACTCAGTGGGTTGATGCTGACTCAGGTGCTATTGGCCCTCAAGGCTCAACTGGTCTTCAAGGCATATCCGGTCCTTCAGGTCCTACAGGAATTCAGGGTCCAACTGGCCCTGGCGGTGGGGCATCTGGTCCTACAGGTCCTACCGGTCCTACTGGAGTTACTGGAGTTACTGGACCAACCGGAGTTGGTGGGGCATCTGGTGCTACTGGTCTTGGTTATTACGGTTTAAATTCTTTGACTTCCAATACAATTAGTCTTGGGGCAAAAACATTTATTACCAATCTTTCACAGCCAAATACAGCATTCGCTAATGGGATGCGTGTCAGGATTTCAAATACATCAAGTAACTGGGTTGAAGGTAACATTACTGCATTTGGTTCTAACACATTAAATATCACTGTAGATACCATTGCTGGATCTGGAACATTTTCTGTTTGGTTAGTTACTGCCGCTGGCGTTCCTGGAGCCACTGGCCCTGCTGGAGCATCAATTTATATTGATATATCTCAACCGCCATATAATGTGGTTAATGATCCTAGTCATACCAACATAGCATCCAACACAGCAGGGTTCCAAGCTGCCATTAATGACGCAATTTATACAACAACGCCAAAGAAAATACTTTATATACCAAGCGGATTTTATTACCTTAATGCTAAATTAATTATATCAGGATCAATTAACATTGAATGTAATACTATTGGTAAGATTTCATGGGAATACGCTTCTGGCGCGGCAAATACTGGCATATTAATTTATCAATCAACTCTAAGAACACTTCTCAACACAATAAATCTTCCAATGCTTGTGGGAATTTCTTCTACATCAAGAGTAGGAACAGCCTTAGAATTAAGGGGATCGTATTGGACAAATATTAATGTTCAATATATGAGTCAGTGGGAAAACGGATTTTTGATTAATGGTGGATCGTCTGGCTCTACCGCAAACGACAATGTTGTCGTTACTGTAAACACAATGGACTATGTTGTTAAAGGTTTTAATGTAACAGGAACATCAAACGCAATAACTTGCGTGGCTAATACTTTGTTCTGTAAGTATCCTTTTTACACAGATTCAACGTCTGCTGTAAATATCAATGGTATCAATATGCGCTGCACCGGCGCAGTTTTTGTTGATGAATTGAATGGTTGTGCTATTTATTCTGTTGGGACAGGCTTAAGAAATTCATCGTTTTACATTGAAGATTGCAAAGCTGGTTATGACGGTGGTTCCCCAGCAGGAACACCAGCTAATTTGGTATGCGCTTATGTTGGCGGTGATCAATATCCAGGCGGTGAACTTGGCTATGGTAATACTACCCCAAATCAAACAACAGGTTATTTTGGTGGCAATTTATGCGATATTAAGGTTGGCGTAAATAATGACAGTGAACCTGCTGGTACTCCAATTCCTCAAGCTGGCAATATTATTCGTGTCAGAAATGCTGGAAACAATAACATTAAAATTCTTTATAACGATTATTATGCAGTTGCAAATGATTACACTTATATCCCTGTAACATTTAGTAGGGGAGAACAGTACTTTAATGGAGGAGTGGGTTCAGCTCCTCATGCCAAAGTAGTTCCTCTTATAGCCAACGGATTATCTATTGCTCCTGGTGGCGTTCAAACTGGATGGGTTTATCACCAACTTATTAATGGTGGCTTGCCTGGAACAAAGATGCAAACATTAATAATTTCTAGAGAATACAACGCTAATCCAACAACGCCATATGTTTCTATACAAGCCACCATTGATTCAACAAACAATAGAGAAATATTGCTTGAATTTATTAATATTGGTTTGGCTTCTTTTAGCGGCAATATTGCTTTTTATCTGATTATTCCAAATTAAAATGGAAAATTCACCAATCATTGAACTAGCTTACTTGAAGGCAAAATGCGCCTCCCTCGAAGCTGAGGTACAATCACTCAAGCTGGCGCTAGGCCAGATGAAGCCACAAGAACCTGATCATTACATCAATCAGGATCACATTCAGCGGTAACGCTTTTCTAACCCGTCAGAACTATTTAGGGAGTAGCTATGACAACTCTGCACCTTCTAGGGCTGTTTCACACAGTTCCTAAAGCCTCTTTTAGCCATTGTGCGTTCACTGGTCGCGTTATCCGTTTCGGGAAAATGATGCGTCCATTTGGCTATGAAGTCATTGAATACAGTAACGAAGGCACTGAAGCCGAATCTGATGAACACGTT
>Ga0114964_10003495_pt1 | contig 10601 bp, 8 predicted proteins | sample C_131016_MF_Meta_FD_92638 | JGI IMG/M metagenome (GOLD analysis project Ga0114964, IMG submission 92638) | Freshwater microbial communities from Lake Croche, Canada to study carbon cycling - C_131016_MF_MetaG | ecosystem: Environmental > Aquatic > Freshwater > Lake | place: Lake Croche, Canada... | reverse complement strand
TCTCGGTCCGCGAGTACCTGACCTTACTCGAAGCGCTGCAAGCCAATGTGATTGGCCCGACCGCTGACTCTTGCAGTATTGATGATTTTTATCACCTGAGCCGCACGGTGATGGTCAAAGACGAGAAGCACTTTGACAAGTTTGACAAAGCCTTTGGCGCCTACTTCAAGGGCGTCGAGATGCTCACCGACTTCACCAAAGATGTGCCGCTGGATTGGTTGCAAAAAATTCTGGAAAAAGAACTCACACCCGAACAAAAAGCGGCCATTGAAAAAATGGGCTGGGACGAGTTGATGGAGACGCTCAAGAAGCGTCTGGAAGAACAAAAAGAACGCCACGAAGGTGGCAACAAATGGATTGGCACCGGCGGCACCTCACCCTTTGGCAACGGCGGCTACAACCCGCAAGGCGTGCGTATTGGCGGCAAAGGCGGCAACCGCAGCGCCGTCAAGGTGTGGGAGCAACGCGCCTACAAAGACTACGACGACACGCAAGAGCTGGGCACCCGCAACATCAAAGTGGCGCTGCGCAGACTGCGTAAATTCGCCCGTGAAGGCTCGGTCGAAGAACTGGACTTGCCCGACACCATTCGCGCCACCGCTGCGAATGCGGGCTTTCTGGACATCAAGATGGTGCCCGAGCGACACAACAACGTGAAAGTGCTGCTGCTGATGGACGTGGGCGGCACCATGGACGATCACATCGCAAGGGTAGAAGAACTTTTTTCAGCGGCCAAGACCGAGTTCAAGCACCTGGAGTTCTATTACTTTCACAACTGCGTGTACGACTTCATGTGGAAGAACAACAAACGCCGTTACGCCGAAAAATTTGCCACCTGGGACATCCTGCGCAAATACAACAAAGACTACAAGCTGCTCTTCATTGGCGACGCCACCATGAGCCCGTATGAAATTTTGCAAACCGGCGGCAGCGTGGAATACAACAACGAAGAAGCTGGCGCCGAGTGGCTGCAGCGCTTGACGCACACCTTCCCCAAATTCGCCTGGATCAACCCCGAGCCCCAAGGCGTGTGGCAATACCGCCAAAGCATTGCCATCATCCAACAACTGATGAGCCAGCGCATGTTCCCGCTGACCTTGAAGGGGCTGGAAGACGCCATGCGCATGCTGAGCAAATAAGCCCAACGCCATAGGGATTTCAGACCCTCAACTCAGTCCCTAAAGCGTAAAGGTGAAATTGTCGATCAAGGCACCGGGTGTACGGGAGCCGCCCAACGCTCGCTGAAAATAGGTGTCCACCGCAGGAACAATGGCTGTGTGCTGGGTTAAGGCGACGAGGTTGCTGCCCCATGCGTCATAAAGACTTTCGTCCCACCGCATGTCTTTAATAGGTCCCACGATTTCGCCGTTTTCCACCCAAAAACAGGCATAACGTGTCATGCCAGTCACCCGGGCGGAAACGGGGTCACTCCAGTTTAAATAGTGCAGGTTGGACAGGTACAAGCCGGTTCCAAGTTGCCGCAAAATATCTTTCTCGTCCAGCGTACCCGGTGCCACATCCAGCGCTCGCGGCCCTTCGGCTGCGCTGGCACCGTTGGAGGACAGTCCAAACTCTTTGCTGGTTCTTGCACTGACCAGCAAAGTGGAGAGTTGACCCTCAGTGATCAGAGGCAGCACGGTTTCAGAAACTTCACCCAATTCATTGAATCGCGGGGTGAGTCCTAGGCCAAAATTTTCGGTGATATGCAACTGCGCGGAAAGGCGGCACTCCTTGTCCGCCAGCTTTTTGAACGGGCTTCGGCCCTGCTTCCAGGCGGAGGCAGAAAGTGCATCCCATCCCATCATGCCCACGAGGTCAGCCACTGCACGCGGTGCTAAGTAGGTCCGGTATTTGCCAGGCATCACCGTCTGCAAAGGCTTCGCCATCAGGGACAATAAATGTTTGCTGTGCGCCAAGTTGGAAACCCACTGTGCTTGATCCCATTGGGCACCCGCGTAATTTCCCTTCACAGCGCGCGATCCATCGTAGAGCGAGTAATCCATGAAAAAGGTTTGGCTTGCAAACCAGTGGCGCTGGCCTTTGGAATTTCGATTGGCACGAATGATGGACCCAGCGGCATACAGACCCGCCAAATCGCAGCCCTGGGCGGGCCCCAAAACCGCGTCCACAACAGCATCCATAGGCAGCAGTACCCCACGGAAAGTTTCGTCGCTGCTGCCATGGTTTTCCAGCGGCACTTGGTGCGGGTCGAGCGGCAGAATGGACAACTCCGCGCGACACAGGGACAGCACATGCAGCATGGCCTCGCAATCCGTCTCGATGTTCCCAGACAGGGTGCGGCTCATCTCCGTACTACGGCCAGCGCCCTGAAGCTGTAGCGTCATGAAAAGCTGCTCTACATGGGTGTTTTGACGCACTTTGTTGCTGTTGAAGCGAATAAACAAAGTTTCTTCAGCCGCCAGGTTCAGCGTGACAGACTCGTTAGCTTGCAAGTTCGCCAACACCTTGTCAGCCACCACATCAAAGGACCGGCGCGTTTCATCTACAAAATCGTCTGCACTCATGACTGGCCTCCAAACACTTCAACGCCCCTGAAAAGACAGGGCGGCGACGAGTGCCCTACCCTGATCACCTGGCTGGGCTCGCCCTTGCCACAATAGAGCGTGCCATACGTTGAATCGCTCTGACCTACTGCACTCAGGCGGTTCCAAAAATCCACCGTCACACCCCGGTAATTAGGATTGCGCACCACGCCCGCCAATTTGCCGTTCTGGATCAGCCGGCCATGCTCGCAGCCAAACTGAAATTTGTTACGGTAGTCGTCAATCGACCATGACCGGTTAGTGGACATCAAGATGCCCTCATCGACTGAAGCAATCATGTCCTCCAGTCTTGACGTGCCGGGCTCCAAATTCACATTGGCCATGCGGTCAATGGGCGCCCGATTCCATGAAGCAGAGCGAAAGTTAGCCACGCCAGGAAGGCCGGAGCGTTCTTGGGATTCAACCGATCCCAAACCGCGCTTCAGAATCCCGTCTTTGATGAGGAATTCACGCCTCGCTGGGTTGCCGCCATCGTCAAAAGCGTAACTGGCCATGGCGTTTTGTTGAGTGGGGTCGAAGCTGATGTTCATCAGCGGCGATCCATAGCGCAGGCGGCCAAAGTCAGCGGGTTGCACAAAGCTCCAACCCGCATAGTTGCGCTCATCACCCAAAATCCGATCCAACTCCAGCGGATGCCCAACCGATTCGTGGATTTGCAGCATCATCTGGTCGGGCATCAGAATCAGGTCCATTCGCCCGGATGGGCAGTTCGGTGCGGCCAGGAGTTCCAAAGCCTCGTTCGCCACACGCAAACCATGCTGGGCAAAGATGGCCGGGACAAACACCTCGCCGCCATGCTGGCCGCTCAAACTCCAGCTTCTGCTTTGGGATTGCAGGCCTTGGGCAGCACTCGCCACAAGGCCGATGTCCACGATGTCAAAACTTTGGCTGGTGTGCGTGCCACTGGTGGTGAAATAGTCGATCTGCGTCTGAATCGCCACGGCCCTTGCAGCGCGATTCACGATCTTGGCGTCAATCGCCATGGCCTTAGAAGCCGCTAACAGGCATTCGGTGATGAGTGCCAACGGCGTTACTGCTAACTTGGTTTGCGTCGGGCTTTCATAGGTACCCTGTACGGCTGCACGGTGGCTATCATCAAAGGTATGCACTTTGTACGAACTGGTGGCACGGGTAGCCGCAATGGCCATGTCAAAAGCTCGCTTCAGGCCAACGCTGCTGAGATCGGCTGTTGCCGCATAGCCGAAATGCCCGTCCACCAGCACCTCGCACATGACGCCTTCATCCAGGCTGGTGGCGTTCTTGTCAGGTGCGTCGTTACGCACCTCCCTCGACTGCGTGCTTTCACGCGAATAGCGCAAACCCGCCCATTGAGTCGCGTTACGGGCATAGGCAAGAGCCGATAAAAACTCTACTTTGGGCATGATGATTCAATCCATTATTCAAATGATGAACAGCAACACGGATGCGTCAACTGTTTTGAGATGGCTTCGTGGTCAAATTGATTGCGCACTCATTTTGACGAACGTCTTTGCTTTTGGATCTTAAACAATTCCGTGTGGCGCCTTAGGACACAACTTATTCAAACCTATTTTGCTGCGGATGAAGCGCTCACCTTGGCGAATTGCTATGCACCAATCCACTTGGCCCTTACATTAATTCCTCTGCCAGAACAAGCCATGAAATGCATGGCGCAACACACGACGCTTTGCGGCCAAGTCATCAAAGCACGATCACAATCAAATAAAAAAGGGAGTTTCCATGACCATCGAAGAAAACAATGCAGTTACGCGACGCCAGCTGTTAATCAGTTCAGCCGCCTCAGCCATCACATTGGCGCCCACCCTCTCACGCGCTGAAGCGTGGCCCAACAAACCGCTGCGCCTGGTCGTGCCTTTTGCGCCCGGTGGTAGCTCTGAAATTGTGGCCCGCGCGCTGGCGGGCGAGTTGGCCAAGACCATTGGCCAAAATGTGTTTGTGGAAAACAAGCCGGGTGGTGCCGGCAATATTGCGATGCAAGAAGTCGCCAACTCGACCGATGAACACACCCTCATCCTGGGCCATATCGGCACCTTGGCCGTCAACCAATACATTTTTGCCAAGCTGCCTTACGACCCGAACAAAGACTTCACGCCCATCACGCTGATTGCCAAAGTGCCCAGCCTGTATGTGGTGCACCCCGACCTGCCCGTGAAGAACCTGAAAGAGTTTGTGGCCTATGCCAAATCCAAACCCGGTCAACTCAACTATGGCTCGGCGGGCAACGGCAGCGCAGGCCATTTGGCTTTTGAATACCTGAAAATGGCCACCGAGACCTTCATGCTGCATGTACCCTACCGCGGCACCGGCCCCATGTTGACGGACCTGATCGCTGGACGCCTGCAAGCGGCGGCGGTGGGTGCCCCCGCCCTGCTGCAGTTCATCAAAGCCGGGCGCCTGCGTTGCATTGCCACCGGCACCAGCACGCGTTTACCGCAACTGCCTGATGTGCCTACCGTGGCTGAACAAGGCTACAAAGGCTTTGAAATGACGCAGTGGTATGGCCTGCTGGCCCCCAGCAAAATGGCCAAGCCCAATATCGACAGGTTGGAAAAAGAAGCCATGGCGGCGGCGCGAACCAAACTGGTTCACGACAAACTCAGCCAAGACACCGCGCTGGCTGTGGGCGACACGCGGGCCGAGTTTGAAGCCTTCATCAAACTGGAACAAGCGCGCTGGAAGCCCGTGATTGCGCGCGCGCAAATCAAGCCGGACGGGGTTTAAACCTCAACTTGACTGCGTGCCACTGAGCGCGGCAGCTTCGGCGCGTCAGTCCGCGTAACCGGGCAATTCGCGGTCCAACACGCGCATCATGGCCTCAAAAAACAGGCGCTCGCGCTCGACACGCGGATGCCGGTCATGCACCGACGGCGTCTTGACCCGGGCCACCACCTCGGGGCTGAGCACTTCAATTGCTTGTCCGGTGGACAGCGCCATCACCTGCGCGCGGCAAACGCGTTCGAGTTTGTACAGGCGTCGATAGGCTTGGGCGACGGTCTCGCCGGTCACCACCACGCCGTGGTTTTTCATGAACAAAATCGGCTTATCGCCCAGGCAGGCGGCCAGTCGCGCGCCTTCGTCCAAACTGCTGGCCAATCCTTGGTAATGGTCGTCATAGGCGATTTGCCCATCAAAAAAGGCCGCTGTTTGGCTGGCTGGCAGCAGCCGGTTGTCCTTCAGCATGTTCAAGGCCATGGCCCAATGCTGGTGGGTGTGCAACACCACATTGGCGCCGGTGATACGGTGCAGCGGCGCATGAATGCATTGCGCCGACAACTCCACCACACCGCGCCCTTCCAGCGTTTCGCCCGCCTCGTCAAACACAATCATGTCACTGGCTCTCGCTTCAGACCAATGCAAGCCAAAAGGCAACACCAGATATTGGCCTTCAACGCCCGGCACTTTCATGGTGAAGTGGTTGTCAATCCCTTCTTCCAGATCATGCAATGCGGCCAAGCGCAAAGACGCCGCCAAATGCACTTTGGCTTGGTGAACGGGCTCAGGGGCAACGACACGGGGCAAGGAATGAACCGACATGATCACCTCATTTGATAAAAATGATCCATTGTGCACAATCGAGGGGTTTGCACCAGAGGCCATTTTGTGAAATGCCCCCTGGCGGCGCCAGATCAGTCACCTCAGGAACACCATGACCAAAGCCTATATCGTTGGAGAAGTCACCGTCCACAACCCTGAGGGTTATGGTCAATACGCCCAAAAGGTGCCTGGCACCATCGCACAATATCAAGGCAAGTATGTGGTGCGCGGTGGAACTTCGACCCAGCTGGAAGGCAAGGCCCAAGGCAGCCGCCGTGTCGTCATCGAGTTTCCCAGCCGCGCGGCCGCAGAAACTTGGTACCACAGCCCTGAATACCAAGCCATCTTGCCTTTGCGACTGGCCCATTCACAAGGCCATATCGCCTTGGTCGATGGATTTGACGGTTAAGCCCTGCGAACCTCACTGCCGATGCGTGCGCTCACCCTGTAAAATTGCCCGCACACTGTCGCCGTAGTTCAATGGATAGAACGAGTGCCTCCTAAGCGCTAAATACAGGTTCGATTCCTGTCGGCGGCACCATTGACGGATTCCACACAGCACCTATAGTCTGTTCATCACACTCTGATGGACTCACCATGATCTCCCAAGACATCGTTGAATGGGGCAAGCCCCTGCAGCAAGCTGTTCGTGAAACACCCACGCCGAAGGGCACTGAGGTGTTGGTCAAGGTCAAATTCTGCGGGGTCTGCCACTCGGATGTGCACATTCGCGATGGGTATTTTGATCTCGGGGGTGGACGCAAATTCCAGATGTCCGAAAGGGGCATGCGGCTGCCGATCACCATGGGCCACGAGCCTTTTGGCACCGTGCTTTCTGGGGGCCCTGAGTCGGGTGCGTTGCCCATCGGCGAAGATCGTTTGGTCTATCCGTGGACGGGTTGCGGTCAATGTGACCGCTGCCTGGAAGGCATCGACAACTGGTGCCCCGCACCTCGATATATTGGCGTTCAAACTGCGGGAGGCTATGCGGACCATGTCGTGGTGCCGCATTCGCGTTACCTGATTGATGCGTCAGGCATTGATCCCCGCTTTGCCCCCATTTTGGCCTGCTCTGGCCTCACCACCTACAGCGCCGCCAGCAAACTCATGCCTTGCAAACCCAAGGATTGGATTGTGATCATGGGGGCCGGCGGGCTGGGTTTGATGGCGGTGGCCATGCTCAAAGCCATGGGCCATGAACACATTGCCGTGTGCGAAATTGACGAAACCAAATGGTCAGCAGCGCGTGACATGGGCGCCTTGGAAACCTTCAATCCCCTGCATGACGATACCCAGCGCAAGTTGCAAACCTTGCCAGGCGGGGTGTGGGGTGTGATCGATCTGGTGGGCGCGCAAAGCACCGCGAATCTGGGCATCGCGGCCCTGCGCAAAGGCGGGCGTTATGTGGTGGTGGGTTTGTTCGGCGGCGAAATTCCCGTGTCCTTGGTCACCATGGCCCAAAGAGCCATCACGATCCAAGGCTCTTACGTGGGCTCTCTGCAAGAGCTGCGTGAAGTGGTGGTGCTGGCGCAATCAGGCAAACTCAAACACATTCCCACCTCCACCTGTTCGATGGATCAAATCTCGGACGTGTTGGACCGGCTCAAAGCGGGCACGGTCTTGGGTCGGGTGGTCGCTCAAGTCTGACCGCATTGGCGAGCGCCGACACCGAGCACAGAGCGCACTGAGGAGACAGCGACCTGCCCCTCGCCCCGCTAGGATGGCGCATGCAATCGAGCCATCCCCTACTGAACGCGCCCATCCTGCCCACCATTTGGCGCTTGAGCTTGCCCAATATGCTGGCCATGATGGCTTCGGCCTTGGTGACCATTGCCGAGACCGCTTATGTGGGCCAGTTGGGGATCGCACCTTTGGCCGGTATGGCGCTGGTGTTCCCCTTGGTCATGTTGCAACAAATGCTGTCGACAGGCTCCATGGGCGGCGGCATCTCATCGGCCGTGGCCCGGGCTCTGGGTGCTGGACATGATGACCGAGCGCAATCCTTGGCGCTGCATGCCAGTGTGATTGGTCTGGCCATGGGATTGTTATTCACCCTGTTTTTCAGCGTCTTTCGCATGGAGTTGCTGCAGACCATTGGCGGTTCTGGAGAGGCTCTGAATCAAGCGGGGCTTTTTGCCGCCGTGGCGTTCGCTGGGTCTGTGAGCATTTGGCTGACCAACGCCTTTGCCTCGGTCATTCGCGGTTCGGGCAATATGAAAACGCCTTCGATGGCACTGCTCACGGTGTCTTTGTGTCAGGTGGTGCTGGGCGGCAGCTTGGGCCTGGGTTGGGGGCCTGTGCCGCGCTTGGGCATGGTCGGTGTAGCGCTGGGGCAGGTGATCGCCTTCACGGGCGGCGCTATTTTCCTGGGCTTTTATTTGCATTCCCCGGCCAGTCGGGTGCGTTTGGTTTTCCAGGGTCCTTTGCGCTGGGCCGACTTTCATGACATTTTGAAAGTGGGTGCGGTCTCTAGCATTTCGTCGATTCAAACTGTGCTCACCATTTTGATTTTGACCCGTCTGGTCTCGCAGTTTGGCACCGAGGCCTTGGCGGGTTATGGCATTGGCACTCGTCTGGAATTTTTGCTCATCCCCATCACATTTGCCATTGGCGTGGCCTGCGTGCCGATGGTCGGTGTGGCCGTGGGCGCTGGCCTGGTGCAACGCGCGCGCCAAGTGGCCTGGACCGGCGCCTCGCTGGCCGCCATCATGATTGGCGTGGTCGGCGCCGTGGTCGCGTCTTACCCCAACGCCTGGAGCCACATGTTCAGCGACTCGGTCACGGTGCAAACCTATGCCCGCAGCTACTTTGAATGGGTCGGCCCTTGGTACGGGCTGTTTGGTTTTGGCCTGTGCCTGTATTTCGCATCACAAGGTTCCGGCAAAGTGCTGGGTCCGGTGTTGGCGGGCACCATCCGATTGGTGATGGTCGCGGTGGGCGGTGTGTGGATGCTGCGCACCGGCGCCGGCGCGGTCGATCTGTTCGCTTTGGTCGGCGCGGCCATGGGCGTGTATGGCGTGGCCACGGGTCTGGCGATGTACTGGACTTCTTGGGGTTCAGAAAAAAGCAAGGCGTCATCGCACGGGTCTGAGCCTGTTTGACCCCGCGGGGGCCAGCAGCCTGTTTAAAAGGCTTCTTTTTCGGCCTCAAGGTAGGCCAGGCTGATGTATTTGCCCATATTGCTGTCAAAGCCCTGCATCGATGTGGAACGCGCCATGACACGCGGGTCTTTGAGCACCAGGGCTTTGGCCTGCGCCTCACTGCGCCCGTCTTTCACGGCTTGCAGGCAAGGCTCCCAAATACCTTTTAAAAATTGAGCATAGGTTTGCAAAATATCGCGCCCTGGCTGGCCATGACCGGGGGCCCATAACTGCGCACCGGTCGCGGCGCTGAGCGCATCGTAGTATCTAAAAGTACCGGGGTAGGAGCCGTCATCGATATTGGCTATCCGATTGGCCATGGCAATGTCGCCGACAGCGGTCACTTGGTCTTCGACCACCTGCACGCACAAGTCGGATTCCGTATGGGCACGACCGTGAAAATGCATCTTCAAAGTCACGTCGCCCAAGGTGAAGACCTGTCCCGGCGCAACGGTTCGATTGGGCGGCACGATCTGCGTGCCCGCCGTGGATTGGTTGGTCCACTTTTGCATCAGCGCAGCCCAGGTCTGGCCTTGAAAACCCTCAATCAAAGCCTTGGTCGGTGGTAAAGCATAGATGGGCAAACTGGAGCCAAATGCCTGGGCGAACGCATGGTTGCCCAACCAATGGTCGCCATGGAAATGGGAGTTGAACACCGCAATCACCGGCTTGGATGTGATGCGGCGAATCATGCGAATGGCCATTTGGCCAATCTGCAAGGAACTGCCCGAATCCAAAATCACCACCCCGGCCGAGGTGACGACGAAGGTGACGTTGGACATCATGCCGCGGTTCTCGGGGGTCGGAAAGCCATCGGCGGCAAAAATGATCCACACATGCGGCGAAATTTGCTGCGGCGCCAAGTCGGGCATGGGCGGACCCAGCACAAAGTCTTGGGCCTGTTGCGCCAGTAATTGGGCCTCTGGCCACAAAGCCGTCGCCATGGCCCCAGCGCCTACGGTGCCCAAGAAATGCCGCCGCGCCCAGCGTGGCTTCACAGCAGTCATACGACCTCCACTCAAACGATGGCGTAACCGGGATTGGGCAAAGCGCCGGTGATCTTGGGTGTGTTGAGTTGCCGCGGTTTGACGCGGCCACCGGGTTGGGTCTTGAGCCACTGCTCGACCACCTCCCAGATTTGCTTGTGCCCTTGGCTGCGCGCCTCTTCGGCCACCGGTGCCCATCCCGCCACTTTGTATTTTTTCTCAGACTCGATCAGCTGGCCTTTGAGGCGCATATCGCCAATGCGCGAGCCCATGCGGCCCAAAGGGTTGCAGCTGTAAGACAAGCCGCCCACGCGCACCATATCGCCGCCTTGTTGGTAATAGGGGTCGGGATTGAACAGATTGTCAGCCACGTCTTC